>OHVU01000461.1_pt1 | contig 12839 bp, 8 predicted proteins | sample 1579551 | NCBI WGS metagenome assembly OHVU01 (sample SAMEA3882520, study PRJEB24775) | human gut metagenome | biome: human-associated habitat; feature: intestine environment; material: feces | place: Netherlands | collected 2009/2010 | reverse complement strand
TCCTGAACGTTTTCCAGCCAGTCGCCGAAACGTCCTTTACCGATGCTTTCCGGAATCCAGTTGATTGTCTTGTTGTTAGCTATTAAGTTAGCCTTAACTTCTGGGTCTGTCATCTTGATAAACCATGACTCTCTTGCATAGTAGATAAGTGGTGTATCACATCTCCAGCAATGAGGATATTCATGCTCTACCTTAGGTGCTGAGAAGAGGATTCCTCTGCCCTCAAGTTCCTTAAGAACCTCAACATCACAGTTGATAGCGCCTGCTTCCATCTCTTTCTTAGTAGGCTTTGCACGCATTCCTGCAAATGGAGTCTCAGGCTTCATAACACCAGCCTCATCTACCATCTGAACAAATGGAGCGTCATATTTTCTACCAACTCTTGCATCGTCTTCACCAAATGCAGGTGCAATATGAACGATACCAGTACCATCTTCCATAGTTACATAATTATCGCAGTATACGAAAAATGCTTTCTTGTGCTGCTTGTCAGCGGCATCCTTTGCACACTGGTAAAGTGGCTCATATTCCTTATATTCAAGGTCTTTACCCTTGTATTCTTCAATAATCTCATAAGCAGGTGTGCCTTCTTCTCTCTCGATTCCACCAAGAACCTTGTCAAGAAGTGCCTTTGCCATGATGTATGTGAATCCATCTGCTGCCTTAACTCTCGCATAAGTCTCATCTGGATTAACACAAAGAGCAATATTAGAGCAGAGTGTCCAAGGAGTTGTTGTCCATGCAAGGAAATATGCATCCTCTCCAACAATCTTGAATCTTACAACTGCTGTACGCTCTTTAAGAGTCTTGTAGCCCTGGGCAACCTCATGTGAAGAACGAGGACAGTAAGGAACAATCTTGAAGCCCTTATAAAGAAGACCCTTATCCCAGATCTGCTTTAAAGCCCACCATTCAGACTCGATAAAGTTATTGTCATATGTTACATATGGGTTATCCATATCAGCCCAGAAACCAACAGTAGATGAGAAATCCTCCCACATACCCTTGTATTTCCATACAGATTCCTTACAATGCTTGATAAATGGCTCGATACCATATTCTTCAATCTGTTCCTTGCCATCAAGACCTAACATCTTCTCAACCTCAAGCTCAACAGGAAGTCCATGTGTATCCCATCCAGCCTTACGAGGAACCATATAACCCTTCATTGTTCTGTATCTTGGAATCATATCCTTAATAACTCTTGTAAGTACATGTCCAATATGTGGCTTACCATTAGCAGTTGGAGGTCCGTCATAGAATGTGTAAGTTGGACCTTCCTTTCTGTTATCAATACTCTTCTGGAAGATATCATTGTCTTTCCAGAACTTTTCAACTTCTTTTTCTCTGTCTACGAACTTCATGTCCGCAGAAACTTTCTGATAAATCATTGCAGCTTCCTTTCTTGCCTTGTGGCTATAATCATTTTTTCGTAAGCCAAGCCTCTCAGTGACTTCGTCACTCCCGAGTCTTGGTAATTCACAACTCCCGGACTTCGTCCTTCGTTGTTCATTACGGGCATTCGTCATATAAGCAGCCACACAAGCAAGCTTGATGGCTGCTTGCATGACTCATTGCTTACGAAAAACCCCTCTGCCGTAATACAACAGAGGGGTAACATACTTATCCTAAAATCTGAATGATTACGACATACTATCATATGCGTCCCTGGCTTTAACCTGACGATGGGATTACCGTCCCCGCTTAGTCTCGTGATGATTTCAGCGAAGATGCTCAGAAGTGATGTTCAGATGGATAGTACTCGCACCGGCTCTCACCATCCCGGCTCGCTCATGCTTTTCACTCCAACCTACTGTCTTCGTCAATGCATTTGATTAGATTTTATATAATAAATGTTTAGTTGTCAAGCTGATTCTTAGCCACAATTCTCATAATCAGATCTACGCTTCCATCAATTCCATAAGTTGAACTGTTAATTGTAAGGTCATAATTATCTGCTTCGCCCCACTTCTTGCCTGTATAGAATGCGTATCTTTTAAGATGTGCCTTATCCTCTTTTGAAACATACTTCGCAGCCTGCTTATAAGTAAGCTTCTCTTTGCTTGTATGGTAAGTTCTCTGTATACGCAGCTTCTTAGGAGCTGTGATAAATATGCTTATATGAGGAATGTGGTTCTTAGTAAGAATATTATCCGCATATCTTCCCATGATAACATATGGTTCCTGCTTTGCTAAATCGACCAGCTTCTTAGATGTATTAAAGAACTGTACATCCGACCTTGAAAGACCATGGTACTTCCTAAAATCTCTCCACCACTGAGCCGGTGTCCTTGCTGTTTTATTCTGGAATAAAGCTCTGTCAGTTTCTTCATGTTCTTCATTACGCTGTAATATCTCGTTCATGATAGATACATCATAATAGCTGATTCTTAACTTATCAGCAAGCTTGAAACCTATATCTGTTCCGGCACAGCCATATGAACGGCCTATGCATATAATAAGATTGTCGTCCTTTCCAAATCTGTTTGCAAGATTGGACATATTAAGCTCTGCATGCTCCGGGTCAATAATATCATTTCCCTCTCTCGCTTCCTGCATAGCCATTGCTTCATCAAATATCTCACCATATTCATGCATTATTTCTTTATGAAGCTGAGGATTCTTTTTAGTGGTTCTTGCCATATTACTTATAAGTGCAAGCTCACTTCTAAGAACTGAAGAATCCGCACTGGATTTAAGCAAATCTCTTAAATCATTAATACATTTTTCCTTGTTTCCCTGATATACACGTCCCAGATTAGAACCTGTAGCTTTATATACTTTCTCGTCCAGTGCGTATATTCTGTTCGCAAGTTCAGTTATTTTATCATTATCTGCCATAATGCGCACCTCCTAATTATATAAAGAATAATAGTGTGTCAATAAGGAATACTGGTACAAGGCAGCACAATGACCACACAATATACCCAAAGAAGCTTGGCATCTTAACACCATTTTCATCTGATATTGACTTAACCATGAAATTAGGTGCATTACCGATATAAGTTATTGCTCCCATAAATACCGCGCCACATGATATTGCTGTAAGCATTTTTGCAGGAACAATTCCAAGAGCTGTTGTAAGTCCTGACACAAATCCCATTGAACCAGCCGTTGTAAGGAATACAAGGTAAGTTGGTGTATTATCAAGGAAACTTGAAAGTGCGCCCGTTACCCAGAAGCTCTGCGCCTGCGCTCTTTAAAATCATAAGAGCTGGCTGCATAGTAATAAATATACCTATGAAAAGTACAGCAACTTCCTGAATGGCTCCCCATGTGAAATGGTTCTTCTTTCTTATCTCTGGATTAGTTGTCTTGAATGATAAAAATGCGGCTAAAAGAATCATAACTACTTCAATAAGTGAAGTAATTGCAAGCTTAACCTCTCCAAATATAGGAATTGAGATTACCTCGCCGGCAGCATTCTGGAAAAATGGTACATCCGGAAGTACTCCGCTTAATATAACTGCTGCAACAATAATTACGATGAATATAATATTATGTAATCCCTCAAATCTTATAAGTGGCTCATTTTCCTTAATCTCCGGCATATAACCTGCTGCTATATCCTTCCTGTATGCTCTCTTGTCAAGAAAATAAAGCACTGTTAGAAGAATAATCATGTTAAGGAGCAGTATCGGAAAGAATCTTATACTCCAGAAGAAAGGAACACCTCTTGAAAATCCCATAAGAAGTGGTGGGTCACCGATAGGTGTAAGACTTCCTCCCATATTAGATATAAGGAAAATGAAGAACACCATAATGTGAGCCTTATTTCTTCTCCAAGAATTCATCTTAATAACAGGTCTTACAAGAAGCATTGACGCACCTGTCGTTCCAATCCAGCTTGAAAGAAGGGTTCCTATTCCAAGAAGAATAACATTTACTCTTGGTGAACCAACAAGACTTCCCTCAACTGTTATGTTACCTGCTACGCAGAACAGACCGAAAAGCAGTACAATGAATGTAAGATAATCATTTACCAGACATTCAAGTACAGTCTCTGCTGCTGTTCCAGCACCATACTTAACTGCGAACGGAATTATGAAAAGCAGTGACCAGAATATTACAGCAAATGGTCTGTACTTTTCCCACCATTCTCCTTTTACAAGTGGAATTATGGCTATACACAAAAGCAGACATGCAAATGGTATACAAAGCCATAAAGGCACATTCGTCAGCTCGGCTGCCAGTGCAACCATTGGACAAATATTAATACTCATAACTTAAGCCTCCGTAAAAAAACCTGTTCCACACACGGAACAGGTAATCTTAATATTAAATTATCTCTGCACATCAAAAGACGAATTCTTCATAAGTCTCTTAATGTGGTCAACACATGTGATATTAGTATCACCTCTGATAGCATGCTTCATTACTGAAGAAGCAACAGCAAAGTTAACAGTATCTTCAGGTGTCATATTGTCCATAAGGGCATAGATAAGTCCTGATGAAAATGCATCGCCGCCACCAACTCGGTCTACTATCTCAAAATTAATTGTCTTGCTCTCATAAGTCTCTCCGTTAGTATAATAGAAAGCCTTTAAAGAGTTGTTGCTTCCTGAGTGTACATATCTTACAGTTCTTGCAATAGCCTTCATATGATACTGCTCATCTATTGCCTTAAATACTCTGTCCATATCTTTGAAAGATGGGTCCATTGTAAGACCATCTTTAACATCTGTTCCATCTTCTCTGTATACATGAATAGGCTCAATTCCAATAAGTACGTCAACATAAGGAAGGTACTTACTAAGAACATCTCTTGCCGTCTCGAATGACCAGAGCGTACTTCTCCAGTTAGGGTCGAAGCTGACAGTAAGTCCCATCTTCTTAGCCGCCTTAACTGCCATATCCATCATCTTACGGCAGTTGTAAGAAAGAGCCGGAGTGATACCGCTAATATGGAGCCAGTCATAATCCTTAAGAATCTCCTCGAAATCAACATCCTTATAGTCGTATTCTGCAAATGCAGAATCAGCTCTATCATATATTACCTGTGAAGGTCTGACAGAAACACCTTCTTCCAGATAATAAAGTCCCATTCTTCCTTCTGATCTTATAATGTGCTTGGTATGCACATCATTAGACTTAAGATAATTAATAGTTGACTTTCCAAGGTCTGAGTTAGGTAATACTGTAAAAAATGTTGAATCAACACCAAGGTTTGCAAGGGAAACCGCTACATTTGCCTCTGCTCCGCCATAATTAACTCTGAAATCATGTGTAGTTACAAGTTTTTCATAGTTAGGTGGTGATAATCTCAACATCAATTCACCAATTGCTATAAATTTCATGTCTTCCTCCAACGTCATAATAGATTAAGGGTATCAAATACCCAATTTTGCATATTCCAATGACATATTACACCACATTTGTACAAATTGCAAACTTGCATATTACTTTCTATAACAATAATTATTTTATATATCAAGTGACAGAACCGGATACTCAAATTCATCACTTACAAAGGCACACATATATATAGGATAATACACTATCTTGTCCCGCACTTCTATATTACAGTTCGCAAATACATATGCTTCCTTTACCTGATATTCGTCATTATATGCTGCTTTACTTATAGCACTATGGACGTAATAATCCTTTCCACTTTTTACCTCTATCGGCAATACCGAACCCTCATGTTCAATAACAAAATCAAGTTCCCCGAGATTATGATTATTGTAAAAATATGATGGATAACCATGTGCATTCAGCTCCTGTGCAACAAAATTCTCATAAACTCCACCAAGATTAATCTTTTCTTCTCCAAAAAGTACTTTAGCACGCAAAGCATTTCCATACTGATATGTCAATAATCCAACATCTGACGAATACAGTTTTATTAAACTGCTCTTCGCATTCTGACTGAGTGCTATTCTAGGCTCTGTGGCATTAATTGTTGCAATTGCAACTCCTGCATACTTAAGCCATAAAAAACTATCTTCCAGTTTTTCAAACCGTAATTTCTTCTGGATATCGGAATAATTAAAACGCTTATTCTGTCTTAAAAGCTGTGAAGGTATCTGGTCAAATATGGCTGTAAGCATAAGCTTCTTATCTTCTGTCTCATATTTGGTAAAATCAACTTTATACTGTCTTATAATATTATCCTGAATTATAGATACTTCTCCCACATTTCCAGTTTCTACATACGTACTTACTGCAGCCGGCATTCCGCCAATAACAAGATAACGCTTAAGATGTGTCAGCATTTTGTTATTTATAACATCCGTAACTGGCGACCTTTCCAAAAAACACTTTTTGAGATAATCTATTGTTTCTATTTTTACCCCACTTGCCTTGATAAATTCCTCAAAATCCAATGGGTACATGTCAAACTCATCCATATACCCAACAGGAGCTGACCTTAAATCTTTTAATTCAACACCAAGTAACGAGCCACTGAGAACTAATTTTATCCTGCCATCATCAACCCAGAATTTAAGTTTGGTAACAATATCCTTACACTCCTGCACCTCATCAATAAAAAGAAATGTTTTATTATCTTCAAATGTAACATCTGTAAGTGCCGATATATTAAGTTTCAATTCTTCTATTGTATTAGCCTGCTGCAGAGCTGCGATATATTCACTGTTCTGAATCAGATTAATCTCAACATAATTACATTTATTATCCCTTAAACATTTTCTGATAGTATATGTTTTTCCTACCTGCCTTGCTCCCGTAACCAATAATGCACGGGCAGGATTTTTTATCCAATTATTTATATATTTTTCTGCTTTTCTTGTAATCATTATTACATCACCCCTTATAATTATAGTATCACTCATTTGCATTTTTTCAATATTTTTTTCTCGATTTTTATGCACTTTTGCGTGAACTATTTTGTTTCAATTAACACTTTTTCAATTATATTATTGTCAAATACATTTATATTATTCAAATTGCAAACTTGCATATTACTTTTTAATAAGATATAATTATTTTATTAATAAGTAAGGTTAAGGTACGTGTTTATGGATATATTTGAGTCTCTGAATTCTGTGCTTGTAGACTTGTTCAATGATATCTTGAACATTGAAGAAAGGGCTCTTATCACAGAAGAATTTAAGGATATTTCTGTTACAGATATGCATATTATTGAAGCTGTAGGAATTGAAGAACCTCGTACTATGTCCACAATTTCCAAGTCACTTGGTGTAACTATGGGAACTCTGACGGTCGGTATCAACGGACTTGTAAAGAAAGGATATGTTACAAGAAAGCGCGGTGAGAAAGACCGCCGTATAGTGTATGCCTCCCTGACAGATAAAGGAATTGCAGCTTACAGGCATCATGAGAATTTTCATAAAGACATGATTGAGAATATCACGAAGGATTTAACCAAGGAAGAAGCTGAGGTACTTACCAAGACATTTATACGGCTTGAAGACTTCTTTCACCAGCTTCCATAATAACTGCATTAATAAAGGAGGGGTATTTATGCCAGATAATAAGAATTTGCTCAATTTTGATGATTTAGCTGATGTATTCGCACAGCTTAATGATATTGAAGATGCGCCAGAAGAACTTACTGAGGAAGAGAAAGCCTCCCAGCGCAGATATGAAGAGATTATCAAGAAACATAAGAATAATAATTAATACGATGATACTAAACGACTGCCCCCAGATACAACGGCAGTCGTTTTTATATTTGTTATAACGCAAATCCCCATTCATAACACCTCTATTTCTACTCAAATCCCCATTCGTTAATCATCATATCCCTGCGAAATCCCCGCTCATATAGATTATGCCTTGTAATATTCACATTTATTCATATATAATACATTGAAACAGCCACCCTTGGGTTTCCCCGCGGGTGGCTGTTCCATCTTTATATGAAAGTGTTTGAAAGAAAAAAGCTTAGTTATTAGCTGTAATACCTGCTGTCTTATAGACAAATGTTACACTTCCGGCTTTGTCATCTGACTTTCCAAGGAATGAATTGTATTCCTGACCTGCCTTAACTACTGCCTTGATTGTATCAACGGCTGTCTGTGCGTCTGAGTCTACAAGCTTTGTGATAGGCTCGATTGCTTCACTGTTAAACTGTGCCATTCCATCCTTTAATGTGATTGCACCTTCATTTAACTGTGTAACTCCGTCTGCAAGTGTTCCTGAGCTGTCCTTTAATGTAGCTGTTCCATCTGCAAGCTGTGAAGCACCACTCTTTAATGTAGCGTTATTAGCTGTAAGCTGTGAAAGTCCGCTCTGAAGGACTGCTGTTCCTTCCTGCTGAAGTTTTCCTGCATTAAGATTTAATGCATATAAGCTTGAGCAGAGAGTTCCTTCCTTGTAAGTTGAGAATGAACCAACTGATGCGCTGAGTGTGTTAAGACCTGTGCTTAATGTACCAAGACCTGCTTTAAGCTGCTTAGAACCAGCGCTTAACTGTCCTGCACCTGTGCTTAACTGGTCAATTCCTGCTTTAAGGGCATTTGCACCAGTATTAACCTGACCTGCTCCTTCATTCAATTTAGTAATTCCATTAAAGAAACTGTTCTCTCCGCCAGCTGTAAGGGATGTCATCGTATCATTAAGTAGACCGTATGCCTTATAAGCCTGTGAAAGTCCACTGGAAATAGCTACAAGATTTGCGTCTGCATCACTATTTGCCTTTGCTTTTAATTGTTCTAATGTATATTTGTGTTCTGTATCTGCTGCTGCATATTTAGCAGTTAATGCACTAACCATTGCTGTTCTTATACCAATCTTACCTGTTGTAATATCTGTATCATTATAGTTCTGCATTATAAATGCGGCTGCCTTGGTACACTGATTTTCATCTGTAATATCTGCTGTAGCAGATATACCTACATTAGCAAGTGTTGTCGCAGCTGTAATTTTCTGCTCACCTGTCATTGCAACGGGATTATATCCAAGTTTTCCACCAATAACAGCAACTGCCAACTGATAAAAGCTTTCATATGCATTATCGTACTTTTCTTTTGCTTCTGTCATTCCTGATGTTAATGTTCCACCTATTTTACCTGCTCCTTCAGCTAATGCTGCTGCACCCGTTGCCAATTCTCCCGTTCCATCTGTCAATGACTTTGCACCAGCAACTAACTGTCCTGCACCAGATAAAGCACTGTCAATCCCTGCATCAAGTGTTACAGCACCTGCTGCCAGCTCACTTGCTCCATCTGCTGCAGAAGCAACACTGCTGTCAAGATTATTATCCTTAAGAGTATTGTAAAGAGTTCCGATTCCGTCAGCATATGTCTTCATGTTGTCATTAAGTGAAACTGAACCCTCATATGCACTTGCAGCGCCATCTGCGTATGCATATATACCATCCTTAAGAGAAGAAGCACCTGTATTTAACTGGTCAACACCATCAGTAAGTGCTGGAATTGCATCACTTAACTGCTGTGTTCCATCCTGTAATGTAACTGTTCCTTCTGCAAGCTGTGTTGCTGCATCATCTAATGAAGCAACAGTTTTCTTTAAATCATCTAAAGTAATGTCATCAGCATTCATATCTGAAAGAAGATTAGATGTTGCTACAGACATTGTCATATCGAGTGAGAAATCCTTAACATCTGCTGTTAATTCAAAATACTCAGGAATATCAAGGTCAAGTGACTTATCATTAAATTTAAGATTCATAGTATCCTTAAGTCCTGGCATTGTCATACCGACTGCCACAATATTGTCTCCAACCTTAGTAAGCTTACCATTAGTAACCTCAACATTTGAGAATACATCTGTTGGAAGCATCATGCCTGTAATCATTGTAAATGGTACGGCAACTGTCTGCTTTTTACCATTAATTGTTACAGTTTTCTTCTGATTATTAGTGTAATCAAAACGTATTGTAACCTTTCCGCTCTTTCCAGCCAGGTCTTCCGGCTTAATTTCCTTGCCATCAAGCTTGTAAGTAACCTTCATTGTTACTGGCGCATTTTCACTTGACTCAGTCTTATTAAGAGTCTCATTGCCGTTAGCGTCTGTAATCTTTTCGTTGACAGTGATATGATTCTTGTTACCTGAAGCATCATTGAATACATAAACTGTTTCCTGTCTTGTGTTAGTTGCAAGTGTGCTCTTGTTAGACACTGCAAGTTCATTAGTTATTGCCTGTGTAATCGTAGCCTCTGTACTGCCTGCTGCCATCTCTGTTACATAAGCTGTATCTGTTCCTGTTGTTGCAGCTGTATTAGCACCGCAGCCAACAAGACTTGCCGCAGTAAGAACAACACACATTAAAACTGAACTATATCTGAATAAATTCTTCTTTACCATAATAAATCCTCCTAATTTAATTCTGACTGTTCTTCTTTGGCTTGAAGCCTAAACTTGTATGAATAATCACCTTATCAAGCAATACAAAAAGTGATGGAAGAACAAATATAACAACAAACATACTGATGATTGCACCTCGTGCCATAAGTGTACAAAGTGAAGCAATCATATCAACACTGGCTATCATACCTACACCAAATGTTGCTGCGAAGAAACCAAGTGCGCTGACAATAATAGATGGAATAGATGTTCCAAGTGCTATTGATATAGCCTCTTTCTTAGAGTTACCAGCAGCTCTTTCTCTCTTATATCTTGTAGTCATAAGAATTGCATAATCGACTGTCGCACCAAGCTGAATAGTTCCGATTACTACCGAAGATATAAATGGTATCGTTGTTCCTGTATAATATGGAATACCCATATTAACAAATATAGCAAATTCAATAGCAGCAACCAGAATAACCGGAAGAGATATTGACTTCAATACGAAGAAAATAATAAAGAATATCGCAACAATTGAAACTGCACTAACTGTCTTGAAATCCTTATCAGTAATAGTGATAAGATCCTTAGTACAAGGAGCTTCTCCAATTACCATAGATTTAGCATCATACTTCTTTGCAATCGCATCAACCTTATTAATCTGGTCATTGATTTCATCAGAAGCAATTGTGTAATTAGTTGATACCATCATAATCTGGTATTCATCACCCTTAAGCTCTGAAACAAGCGAATCAGGAAGCATTTCCGTAGGTATTTCCCCACCGAGTGCTGAGTCAATACTTAATGCAAATGAAATTCCATCCAGATCATTTACCTCATTCATCATTGCATTAGAATCCTCTGCTGAAAGATTACTGTCTGCAAGAATCATATATATAGAATTAGTTCCGTCAAAGTTCTCGGCAAGCATCTTGTTAGCCTGCGAACAGTTAAGCTTCTCTGGAAGTGTATCAGACAAATCATAGTAAACCTTAGTATTGTTATATCCGTAGATTGCCGGACCAAGAAGCAGAACGAATATTATAAGGAATATCCATGAATGATTAACAATCCATCTTGCCGGCTTATCAAAATTCGGCATAATCTCTCTATGCATTGTTTTCTCAAGAGCCTTGTCAAATGTAAGAATAAGGGAAGGAAGTATTGTAACACAACCAATAACGCCCAATACAACACCCTTTGCCATAACAACACCAAGGTCAAGACCAAGTGTAAAGCTCATAAAGCAGAGTGCTATGAATCCTGCAACTGTTGTTATGGAAGAACCAACAACTGATGTTAGTGTATTCCCAATAGCAACCGCCATAGCTTCGTGATGATCATCCGGGGTTTCTTCCTTAGCTTCCTTGTAACTGTGCCATAAGAATATAGAATAATCCAGAGTTACACCAAGCTGAAGTACCGCAGCCAGTGCTTTCGTTATGTATGAAACCTCACCTAAGAAATAATTAGAACCAAGGTTATACACAATTGCCATACCTATACTTAGCATAAAGAATACTGGTACAAGGAATGAATCCATAAATATAGCAAGTACAATACATACCAGAACAACCGCTACAAGTACATAAAAAGGAGTCTCCTTTTCTGCCATTGTCTTAGTATCTGTAACTACAGCAGACATACCGGCAATATAACACTGATTATCCGTAACATCTCTTACTTCCTGAATAGCCTTCATTGTATCGTCACTTGATGTTGTATCATCAAAGAATATTGCAAACAATGTAGCTCCTGAATCCTCGTTTTCAAAATAAGAACGGAACTTATCAGGAAGAATTTCTGAAGGAACATCATCTCCTACCACTCCACTATAAGAGATAACTGACGCAACATGGTCAACCCCCTCAACTTTCTTTACCAACTTAGAAACATTTGACTTATTCATTCCGTCAACGACGACCATTGCATAAGCGCCCTTTCCGAAATCATCAAGCAAAATGTCCTGTCCCTGCATAGTGTCGATATCACTTGGCAGATAATACAGGATATCGTAATTAACCCTGGTATTAAAGTAACCAAGAACTGATGGAATCAACAGCAGGAAGCTAAGAACCAGAATTGGAATTCTTAACTTAACAACAACTTTTCCAAACTTTTTCATATAAATCCTCCTTTGTTATATTACTTGATAGCTCAACCCACGTTTCGCTCAATCCAATTTCGCATTTGGTTATCAATTTTGAAATAAGACATCGTGCCTCCACCATAAATCCAGTTATAGCTCGGATAAAAGGCGATGAAGAAACGAAGCCCATCTTTCGTTTCAACGCGCAGGTTTCTCTGATTCTCGGCAAAGGCGCTATGCGCTTCCTGCAGCTTTTCTTCTGGAATATTGCCAAACACTTCCGCTTGGAAATCATCGTTGCCGTAGCTTCCAAGGGCAATCGTCATATTGTAGAACTCTGTAATTTCCTGCCGCTCGACAACTGGTGTTCCAGTTTCATTTTCATTGTTATTGTCCATTTCCGTAATGGACTTAATATCGTCCGCACTTTCGATACCATATACACGGTAAAGTTCCGTGAGTGAACAATTTGTGTTGCTGTCAAACTGATAAAAGTTGCAGAACAGCGCAG
>OHVU01000450.1_pt1 | contig 13064 bp, 13 predicted proteins | sample 1579551 | NCBI WGS metagenome assembly OHVU01 (sample SAMEA3882520, study PRJEB24775) | human gut metagenome | biome: human-associated habitat; feature: intestine environment; material: feces | place: Netherlands | collected 2009/2010 | reverse complement strand
GGCTGCCATCACGCAGGAGATCACCGAGATCGTGGCCGGTGCGGAGATTTAAAGGCGGCTCGCCCTCTCCGTCATTGCTTACGCAATGCCACCTCTCCCAAAGGGAGAGGCTTTGGCAATTTCCCGCAAGGTTACGGAAAACCGCCAGAGGCTCCCCCTTTGGGGGAGCTGGCGCGAAGCGCCTGAGAGGGCGAGGACGCTGACAGTGAGGAAATTGCTATGAGTAAATATCTCTCTCCGAAACTTGAAACAGTCACCCCCTACACCCCAGGGGAGCAGCCGCAGGACCAGCAATACATCAAGCTGAACACCAACGAAAGCCCCTATCTGCCCAGCCCGGCGGTGGTGGCGGCGGTGAGCGAGCACGAGGTGGAAAAGCTGCGCCTTTACTCCGACCCCGCCTGTGCCGACCTGCTCCGGACCGCGGCAAAGCACTTTGGCCTGCAGCCGGATCAGATCATGCCCGGCAACGGCAGTGACGAGAACCTTTTCTTCGCCCTGCGGGCCTTCTGCGACGAGACCCACCCGCTGGCCTATGCCGACATCACCTACGGCTGCTACGGCGTGTGGTGCGGCTTGCTGCACATCCCCACCCATATCATTCCGTTAAAAGAGGATTTCACCCTTGACCCCGCCGATTATCACGGTCTGCACGAGACCATCGTCATCGCAAACCCCAACGCCCCCACCGGGCTGTGTCTGCCCCGCAGCGCCATCGAGGGCATTTTGCAATCGAACCCGGACAGCGTGGTCATTGTGGACGAGGCCTATGTGGACTTTGGCGGCGAGAGCTGCGTGCCCCTCATCGACCAGTACGAGAACCTGCTGGTGGTGCAGACCTTTTCCAAGTCCCGGCAGCTGGCCGGTGCGCGTCTGGGTCTTGCCATGGGCAATGCAAAGCTCATTGCCGACCTGAACCGGGTCAAGTTCAGCCTGAACCCCTACAACATCAACCGCCTGACCCTGAAGGCCGGGCAGGCCGCGCTGGAAGATACCGCTTATTTTGACAGGACCCGCGCCGCCATCGTGGACACCCGCGCATGGACAAAACAGCAGCTGGAAGCCCGGGGCTTTGCGGTGCTGGACAGCCGCTCCAACTTCCTGTTTGCCTCTACACAGAAGAAAAACGGCGGCGAATTGTACCAGAAGTTGAAGAAAAAAGGCGTTCTGGTGCGCCACTTTGATGCCCCACGCATTGAAAACTGGCTGCGCATCACCATCGGCACGCCGGAGCAGATGCAGGCGCTGATGGACGCCGTGGACAAAATACTGGAGGTGTGACAATGGCAGAGCGCATGGTAACGCTGGAACGCAACACCAACGAGACCCAGATCGAGCTGACCCTGAATCTGGACGGTGCGGGCCGCCTGACCCAGTTCTTCCAGATCACCATCCCCCTCATCTGGACCAACATCCGCACCACCCTGACCTTCTTCATCATCTCCACCATCAACATGGCCTTCCTCTTTGTCAAGGCCATGACCAGCGGCGGACCCAACGGCGCATCGGATGTGGCGCTGAGCTATATGTACAGCCAGAAGGACGCGGGCCTGTATGGCTACAGCATGGCCATTGGCGTGGTCATTTTCCTGTTCTCGTTTGCACTGTCCGCCTGTGTCAACAAGGCCACCGACCGCGATCCGCTGGAATTCTAAGGAGGGAAGAAGATGCAGAATACCACCGAAAAATCTTCCCGCTCTGCGGAAGGTCTGTACAAGTTTTTCATCTATTTTGTGCTGGTTCTGCTGGCCGTTACCATCATCGTGCCGGTGGCATGGGTGTTCATGGCCTCCATCAAGCAGAATGCAGAGTTCTACGGCAACCCCTGGGCACTGCCCGCCGGGTTCTACTGGCAGAACTTTGTCAACGCATGGAACGGCGCGAAAATGGGCGAATATATGCTCAACTCGGTCATCGTCACCGCGCTGGCGCTGGCGCTGCTGCTGGTCGTTGCCCTGCCCGCCGCCTACTGCCTGTCCCGCTTTCACTTCAAGGGGTGCAAGGTGCTGAACACCCTGTTCATGGCGGGCTTGTTCATCAACGTGAACTACATCGTGGTGCCCATCTTCCTGATGCTGCGGGACAGCGATGTGTGGCTGAAAGACCATTTCGGCAGCGGCTTTCTGCTGAACAATCTGGTGGTGCTGGCGGTGGTATACGCCGCCACCGCGCTGCCCTTTACCATCTACCTGCTGTCGGGCTACTTTGCCACCCTGCCCCACGATTTTGAGGAGGCCGCCTATATCGACGGTGCAAGCTATTTTTCCACCATGACCCGCATCATCTTCCCCATGGCAAAGCCCTCCATCATCACCATTATCCTGTTCAACTTCCTGTCCTTCTGGAACGAGTATATCATCTCCATGACCCTGATGAGCTCCACCAAGGCACCCCGCACCCTGCCGGTAGGTCTTTTGAACCTGATGCAGGCGCAGCAGAGCGCCGCCCAGTACGGTACCATGTACGCAGGCCTTGTGCTGGTGATGCTGCCCACCCTGATTTTGTACATCTGCGTGCAGCGGCAGCTGACGCAGGGCATGACCGTGGGCGGCCTGAAAGGTTAAGGTGACAGACGATGAAAGCATATTGGAAAAACCATCCCGCCCTGCGCATGGTCCTGATGCTGGTGCTGTTCGTGCTGGCACTGGTGCTGGTGGTGTCCGGCTGGAAAATGACCGGACAGCTGGCAGGGCTTGGCATCATGCTGGTGGGCGTAGCGCTGCTGCTGGCAGTGCTGGCCATCTACAATGCGACCTATCAGGATTGAGGATAAGAGAGAGGTAAAGGAGAATCCCTATGGATGAAACAAGAAAGTCCGGGCGCGTGACCATCCCCACCGACTTGGACGTGGTGCCCGAAACGCTGGAGATCTTAAAAAAGTGGGGTGCTGATGCCATCCGCGACTGCGACGGCACCGACTTCCCGCAGCAGCTCAAGGATGCGGATGCCAAGATCTACTCCACCTACTATACCACCCGCAAGGACAACGCATGGGCAAAGGCAAACCCGGACGAGGTACAGCAGTGCTACATCATGACCGGCTTTTACACCGCCCCCGGCGACACCGTGACCATCCCGCTGATGAAGGGCATCAGCCCGGAGCTGATGCAGGTGAACACCAACGACGACATCACCCGCTGGTGGGAGGTCATGGATCGAACCACCGGTCAGCCCGTGCCGCCGGAGCAGTGGAGCTACGCCGACGGCAGTGTGACCGTGCAGGCCGTACCGTTCCATGAGTATACCGTCAGTTTTCTGGCTTACCTCATCTGGGACCCGGTGCATATGTACAACGCCACCACCAACGGCTGGACGAATTTTGAGCACCAGATCACCTTTGACGTGCGTCAGCCCAAGACCCACAAGTATTCCATGGAGCGCCTGCGCAAGTTCATTGCAGAGCACCCCTATGTTAACGTCATCCGCTACACCACCTTCTTCCACCAGTTCACCCTGATCTTCGACGAGCTGAAGCGGGAGAAGTTCGTGGACTGGTATGGATACTCTGCTTCGGTCAGCCCTTATATCCTCAACCAGTTTGAGCAGGAAGTGGGCTACAAGTTCCGCCCGGAGTACATCATCGATCAGGGCTACTATAACAACCAGTACCGGGTGCCCAGCAAGGAATTCCGGGATTTTCAGGCCTTCCAGCGCCGCGAGGTGGCAAAGCTTGCCAAGGAGATGGTGGACATCACCCACGCGTGCGGGTGCGAAGCCATGATGTTCCTCGGCGATCACTGGATCGGCACCGAACCTTTCATGCCGGAGTTCAAGACCATCGGCCTGGATGCCGTGGTGGGCAGCGTGGGCAACGGCTCCACCCTGCGCCTGATCTCTGACATTGAGGGCGTGAAGTACACCGAGGGCCGTTTCCTGCCGTACTTCTTCCCCGACACCTTCCACGAGGGCGGCGACCCGGTGCGGGAAGCCAAGGAGAACTGGGTTACAGCCCGCCGCGCTATCCTGCGCAAGCCCATCGACCGCATCGGCTATGGCGGCTATCTGAAACTGGCCTTGCAGTTCCCGGAGTTCGTGGACTACGTGGAGAGCGTCTGCAACGAGTTCCGCGAACTGTACGAGAACATCAAGGGCACCACACCCTACTGTGTCAAGCGAGTGGCCGTGCTGAACTGTTGGGGTAAAATGCGGGCTTGGGGCTGTCACATGGTGCATCACGCCCTCTATTACAAGCAGAACTATAGCTATGCCGGTGTCATTGAGATGCTGTCCGGTGCGCCCTTTGATGTGAAGTTTATCAGCTTTGAGGATATCAAGAACGACCCGCATCTGCTGGATTCGTTGGATGTCATTATCAATGTCGGCGATGCCGACACCGCACACACCGGCGGCATCTGGTGGGAAGACCCGGAGATCTCCTCCGCTATCCGCAAGTTCGTCTGGAACGGCGGCGGCTTTATCGGCGTGGGTGAGCCTTCCGGTCACCCGTATCAGGGCCACATTCTCCAGCTTGCCAGCGTGCTGGGCGTGGAGGAAGAAAACGGCTTCACCCTCAACTACGACAAGTACAACTGGGAAGAACACCCGGACCATTTCATTCTGCAGGATGCCGACCGGCCCATCGACTTTGGCGAGGGCAAAAAGAACATCTACGCCCTCGAGGGTACCGAGGTGCTGGTGCAGCGGAACAGGGAAGTGCAGATGGCGGCCCACGACTTTGGTAAGGGCCGCGCCGTGTACATCAGCGGCGTTCCCTACAGCTTTGCCAACAGCCGCACCCTGTACCGTGCCATCCTGTGGAGCGCCCACAGCGAGGAGGAGCTGCACACCTGGTTCAGCTCCAACTACAATGTGGAAGTGCACGCCTACGTAAAAAATGGCAAGTACTGCGTGGTGAACAACACCTACGAGCCGCAGGACACCACGGTCTACACCACCGATGGAAACCATTTCGACCTGCATCTGGAAGCCAACGAGATCAAGTGGTATGAGATCTGAGTTCTCCGTTTCATAAGCAAACACCCCTCTGCATTCCGAAAGGAGCGCAGAGGGGTGTTTGTGTATCCGGGCGGCTCAGCGGGGAGAGCCCAGACGGTATTTGAAATCGTGGTAGCCGAAGCGGGCCAGCGGCTGGGTGGTGCCGTTTTCATGCAGCACCCAGATATCCGGCAGGGGCATCCCGTTGAAGGTGTTGTTCTTGCAGGTGGAATAGATGGCCATGTCGCCGAAGATGAGCCGGTCGCCCTCGGTGAGGGGGGCGACAAAGCTGTAATCGCCCACCACGTCCCCGGCAAGGCAGGTGGGGCCGCCCAGCCGGAAGGTGCAGGGCTTTTCCCCCGGCTCGCCCGCGTCCAGCAGGGGCGGGCGGTAGGGCATCTCGATGACATCCGGCGTGTGGCAGGCTGCGGACATGTCCAGAATGGCAAGATGTGTCTCGCCGTTCTGCAGGGTGTCCAGCACCGTGGTGACAAGGTAGCCTGCGTTCAGCGCCCAGGCCTCGCCCGGTTCCAGATACACCTGTACGCCGTACTTTTCCTGCGTCCCGGTGATGCACTTTTCCAGCGTGGCAAGGTCGTAATCCGGGCGGGTGATGTGGTGCCCGCCGCCAAAGTTGAGCCACTTCATCCGGGGCAGCAGGTCACCGAATTTCGCTTCCAGCGCGGGCAGGGTGGCCGCCAGCGCGTCGGAATCCTGCTCGCACAGGGTGTGGAAGTGCAGGCCGTCCAGCAGGTCGGGCAGGTCAGGGTGCTGCGCCGCAGCGGCATCCCACTGGGCACGGGTGGTGCCCAGACGGCTGCCGGGGGCGCAGGGGTCGTAGATTTCGTGGCCTTCCTGCGTGGAGCACTCCGGGTTGATGCGCAGACCAATGCTTTTGCCCGCTGCCTTTGCCGCCGGGCCGAACTTTGCCAGCTGGCTGGGCGAGTTGAACACGATGTGGTCGGCGTACTGCAGCAGCTCCGGGAACTCGTCTGCCCGGTAGGCCGCGCAGAACACATGGTTCTCCTTTTCCGGCAGCTGCTCCCGGCCCAGGCGGCTCTCGTACAGGCCGCTGGCCTCGGTGCCCGCCAGATAAGGAGCCAGCACCGGGTAAACATTAAAGTTGGAAAAAGCCTTCTGCGCCAGCAGAATGCGGCAGCCAGTGCGCTGCTGCACACCCAGCAGAATTTCGCCGTTGCGGCGCAGCTGGGCTTCGTCCAGCAGATAGCAGGGGGTGGGCAGGCGGTGCAGCTGCTCCTCGGACAGGTTTGCCAGCCCCGCAAAGGGCGGGCGGCTGTCGCGCACCCGCATCAGTCCACCAGAGCCGGGGCGTGGCTCTCGGAGCGGGGCAGGCCGTACTTGTCCAGTGCATCCAGATACGGATCGGGATCAAACTCCTCGACGGTGTGCACACCCTTGGTGTTCCACTTGCCGGTGAGCAGCATCAGCGCGCCGCACATGGCGGGCACGCCGGTGGTGTAGCTGATGGCCTGACTGCCCACCTCCTTGTAGCACTCCTGATGGTCGCAGACGTTGTAGATGTAGTAGGTCTTATCCTTGCCGTCCTTTTTGCCGGTAAAGATGCAGCCGATGTTGGTTTTGCCCTTGGTGCGGGGGCCCAGGCTGGCGGGGTCCGGCAACAGGGCTTTGAGGAACTGGATGGGTACGATTTCCTGACCGTTAAAGTTGATGGGGGTGGTGGAGAGCATTCCCACATCCTCCAGGCAGCGCATATGGTCCAGGTAGCTCTGGCCAAAGGTCATAAAAAAGCGGATGCGCTTGACGTCTGGCAGGTTCTTGCCCAAAGATTCAATTTCCTCGTGGTGCAGCAGGTACATATCCTTCTGACCGACCTGGTCAAAGTTATATTCCCGCTTGATGCTCATGGCCGGGATCTCGACCCACTTGCCGTTTTCCATATAGCTGCCGGGGGCAGAAACTTCGCGCAGGTTGATTTCGGGGTTAAAGTTGGTGGCGAAGGCATAGCCATGGTCGCCGCCGTTGCAGTCCAGGATATCAATGGTGTCGATGGTGTCAAACTCATGCTTGGCGGCGTAAGCGCAGTAAGCCTGGGTAACGCCCGGGTCAAAGCCGCAGCCCAGCAGGGCAGTCAGGCCGGCATCCTCAAACTTTTTCTTATAAGCCCACTGCCAGCTGTAATCAAAGTAGGCGGAGAAGCCTGCTTCCTTGCAGCGCTTTTCATAGATAGCGCGCCATTCCGGGTCATCGGTATTTTCCGGCTCATAGTTGGCGGTGTCCATATAGTTGACGCCGCAGGCCAGGCAGGCATCCATGATGGTCAGATCCTGATAAGGCAGGGCGATGTTCATCACCAGATCGGGCTGGTAGCTCTTGATGAGGGCGATGACCTCATCCACATGGTCGGCATCCACCTGTGCGGTGGTGATCTTGGTAGCGGTTTTGGGGGCCAGCTCTGCAGCCAGCTTGTCGCACTTGGACTTGGTACGGCTGGCGATGCAGATCTCGGTAAACACCTCGGGCACCTGACAGCACTTGTGGATGGCAACGGAGGCCACGCCGCCGCAGCCGATGATCAAAACTTTGCTCATATCGGTTACTCCTTTATCTGTAAAGTTGTCTTTTTATGGTCTGTCCTTATACCTGAAAGCCCGGCCAGCCCTTGTCCAGCGCGATCAGCAGCTCCCGCAGGACCTTGCAGGCTGTGGCCGTGGAAACGCCGGTGGTGTCCAGCGTGGGGGCCAGTTCGTTGAGGTCCGCACCCACGATGTTGGCCTTGGTCACGGTGCGGATGGCCTCCAGCAGCTGCAAAAAGCTCACGCCGCCGGCCTCCGGGGTGCCGGTGCCGGGGAAGCAGGAGGGGTCCAGGCAGTCGAGGTCGATGGTCAGGTAAACGGGCACCTTGCTGGCACAGAGCTGCTCGGTGAGCTGGGCAAGGCCCGTGAAATCGAACTTGTGCATCTCGGTGTGCTGGGCAGCAAACTCGAACTCTGCCCGGTCGCCGCTGCGGATGCAGAACTGGTGGATGCGCCCGTCGCCGATGAGGTCATGGCAGCGGCGCAGGACACAGGCGTGGCTGAGCTTTGCGCCCAGATAGTCGTCCCGCAGGTCGGCGTGGGCATCAAAGTGGACGATGTGGAGGTCGGGGTACTTTTCCACCATGGCCCGCACGGCACCCAGCGTGACCAGATGCTCGCCGCCCAGCAGGAGCGGGAACTTGCCGTCGTGCAGGATCTCTGCCGCGCGGCTCTGGATGTCGGCCAGTGCGCTCTCGCTGGAGCCGAAGCACAGCTCCAGATCGCCGCTGTCGAAGATGTCAAAATCGGTCAGGTCGGCGTTCTGGTAGGGGCTGTAAGTCTCCAGACCATAGCTCTCGTGCCGGATAGCCGCCGGGCCGAACCGTGCGCCGGGGCGGTAGCTGGTGGTGGAATCGTAGGGGGCACCGTACAGCACGATGCTGGCGGCGCGGTAGCTGCTGTCACAGCCGATAAAGTTTTCTACATTGCGGTGCAGCATCAACAGTCCTCCACTTCGCGCAGCATCTCTTCCAAAAATGCCGGCAGGTAAAACGCCCCGACATGCAGCCGGGTGGTGTAATAACGGGTGCGCATGTTCAGCGCATTCCAGGCGTCACCGTCCATATCATTGATGGGGTGGTATTTTTTGCTGGCAAAGCCGAAGAGCCAGTAGCCCGCAGCAAAGGTGGGGATGTGCGCCTGATACACCTTGCTGATGGGGAAGGTGCTGGCAATGCGCTTGTGGCTGCGCTGCATGGCGGTGGCATCCTCGGCATAGAAAGGGCTGCCCTGCTGGTTTACCATAATGCCGTCATCGCGCAGGGCGTTATAGCAGTTGCCGTAAAATTCGCGGGTGAAAAGCCCTTCCGACGGGCCGAACGGGTCGGAGGAGTCCACAATGATAAGGTCATATTCATCCTCACACTTGCGGATGAACTTGAGTGCGTTTTCGTAATAGATATGCACGCGGCGGTCATCCATACGGCAGGCGTTGCCGGGCAGGTAGGCGCGGCAAGCTTCAATAACCTGGGGGTCCATTTCCACCAGGTCAATGCGCTCCACACGGTCATAGCGGGTCAGTTCCCGCACAACGCCGCCATCGCCCGCGCCGATAACGAGGATGTCCTTTGCGCTTCTGTGCACCGACATCGGCACATGGGTGATCATTTCATCGTAAATGAACTCATCGCGCTCCGTCAGCATGACATTGCCGTCCAGCGTAAGCACCCGGCCAAATTCCGGCGTTTCAAAAATATCAATGCGCTGGTAGTCGCTCTGTTTGGAATAGAGCTGGCGGTTGACCCGGATGCTGTGCTTTACATCGGGGGTATGAAATTCCGAAAACCACATTTCCATTGTACAAACCTCCTTCTTAATGTGTATCTGAAAACAAAGAAAATGACGGATATTTCGCAAACACAAGCAGGATGTAAGGCAAAGAGCTGCGGGAATCCTTTGTAGCTTCCAAGGCTTTTTAACGCAAAATCCGGCTGTGTTTGTAGAAATAAACTGAATTTTCGACTTTTCAGATCAGATACACCCTAACAGGATGGTTCCATATCTTTTATTATAAAGCATTTCACGATAAAACGAAAGGGGCGGCACCATGGTACCGGAACTGGAACGGCTGATCCAAGCACATCAGAACATCGTGTTTTTTGGCGGCGCAGGGGTTTCGACGGAAAGCGGCATCCCAGATTTTCGCTCGGTGGACGGGCTCTACCACCAAAAATTCAAGTACCCGCCCGAAACCATGCTGTCCCACACATTTTATGAGCAGCACACCGCAGAATTTTTTGATTTCTACCGCCAAAAGCTCATTGTGCATGGGGCCAAGCCTAATGCTGCCCACCTGCGGCTGGCCAAACTGGAGCGGGAAGGTAAACTAAAAGCCGTTGTCACCCAGAATATTGATGGCCTGCACCAGGCAGCGGGCAGCAAAACCGTGTATGAGCTGCACGGTTCCACCTTGCGCAACTACTGCACCCGCTGCGGCAAGTTCTACCCCGTCAGCTTTATCGAGGAAGCCGGCGGCAAGGGGGACGGTGTGCCCCGCTGCACGGACTGCGGCGGCATTGTAAAACCGGATGTGGTCCTGTATGAGGAGGGCCTGGACGAAGCCACCATTGAGGGTGCGGTGAGCGCCATCCGCAGGGCGGATATGCTGATCGTGGGCGGCACCAGCCTGGCCGTTTACCCGGCGGCGGGGCTGATCCGCTATTTCCGCGGGGATGACCTGGTGGTCATCAACAAGCAGCACACCCCGGCGGACGGTATGGCAACCCTGCTGGTAAACAAGCCCATCGGCCAGGCACTGAGTGAGACCGAGGGGGAAGGAGGAGCAATTTGTCGCTGAAAGAAAATTGTCATAAAAGTGTAAAACCTTACAAAAACGCTTGCAAAAATTTGCTGCTTTCTGGTATGATAAGAGTTGACGGCAGAGCGCGGGAAAGCGCCGCATGCCGCATGTGAGGTTTTGCGATTGATAACATAGAGGGGGTTCTTGTATGGCAAACGCATTGACTGATTTTATCCGCAAACGGGATTTTCTTGTCTGTATGGATTCTGACGGCTGCGTCATGGATACGGTGCGCATCAAGCATTGCTCGGTGTTCTGCCCAGAGCTGATCCGTGTGTTTGGCCTGGAAGCCCACACTGATTTTATTACCACCGCGTGGGAAGAGATCAACCTGAACAGCATCACCCGCGGGATTTCCCGCTTTGAAAGTGCGGTGCTGATTTTTGACCGCCTGAAAAACCGTGGCATCGATGTTCCCGGCAGTGAAGATATCGCCGCGTGGGTTTCCACCGCATCGGAACTTTCCACCGCAAGCCTGCAGCAGGAAGTTCTGCGCAGCGGCAGCCTGGCCCTGCGCAAGCTGCAGGAGTGGAATAACGCCTGCAACCGCCGCATTCAGGCCCTGGAACCTACCTTTAAGCCGTTCCCCGGCGTGGAATACAGCCTGCATCAGCTGCACACCGTGGCCGATGTGGCGGTGGTTTCCGCCGCCAATGAAAGCGCTATCGCCAGCGAGTGGGCGCGTTACGGCCTTGCCACCCATGCCGATGTGATCTTTGGCCAGGAGGTTGGCAGCAAGGCAAACTCCATTGCCTCCATGCTGGCCTGCGGGTATGAAAGCCGCAAGGTGGTCATGGTGGGCGATGCCATGGGCGATGCCCAGGCAGCCGCTGCAAACGGCGTTTCCTTTGTGCCCATTCTGCCCGGCCGCGAAGCCGAAAGCTGGCGCCGTTTGCAGGAAGAAGCCCTGCCCAAACTGCTGCACGGCACTTTCAGCCCCGAATACCAGGCAACCCTGCTGGCTCAGCTGCGCAGCGTTCTGCACGGGTAATTGACCGGAAAATCGTTGAACAAAAACCAAAGCAGAGTATGCAAAAAGCGCATACTCTGCTTTTTTCATGCAGTCAATCGGTTTTGGAAGCCGGCATACAGCAAAACCAGCCCGGCACTGAGCAGAATGCTTCCGATAATATCACTCAGCCAATGCACGCCGGAAATCAGCCGCCCCACAACCATAAGGGCGGTGAATGCCGCCAGCAGGGGAAGAAGAATGTGCAGAACAGCCGGCCAGCGGATGCGGCGGTGCAGCTTTTCATTAAATTCCATAAAACACCTTTTCTCTTGCCGAGTATCCGCCTGCTTTACAGTTCCCCCTTGCGCTTGTCCCTTGCTTTGGCGGCACCAAGGGCTTTGGGGGCGGTGGTTTTCTCGTCCGGGTGCAGCAGCTTGGCGCGCAGGATGGCACCCTCGCCAAAGCGGGCGCGCAGGGCATCGGCGGCACGGTCCAGCTTTTCCTGTTTATCGGTTTTGGCTGGATCGGTGAAAAAATCCAGCTGCTCAAAATTGTCGGTGCCGGTCTTTTCGGCGCTCACCCCAACAAGGCGCACTGGGCGGTCGGGCCACATCTGGCGCATCAGCTCCCGCGCGGTGTGGTAAATCACATCGGTAGAGTTGGTGGGGCTGTTCAGCGTTACCTGGTGGCTGCTGCGGCGGAAGGCGTTATCCACCAGCTGCACCGTGATGACCCGTGCGGTCTTGCCGTCCATCCGCAGCCGCCCGGCAACGGATTCACACAGCGCCAGCATGGTGGCATCGGCCTCCACGGGGCGCTTCAGGTCCTGCGGAGTGGTTACGCTGTTGCCGTAACTGTTGTCCTTCACCTCGCTGCGGGTCATCGGCTCGCTTTCAATGCCTTTGGCGTAATCCCGGAACACCTGCCCCCGCACGCCGAACACCCCGCGCAGGATGTCCGCGTCCGCGTTGGCAAGATCCCCGATGGTATAAATGCCAATCTCGTGCATCCGCTTGACGGACTTTGGCCCCACGCCGAACAGATTGCCCACCGGCAGCGGCCACAATTTCTGTGGCACCATATCCTGCGTTAATACATGGATTTTATCCGGCTTTTCAAAGTCGGATGCCATTTTGGCCAGCAGGCGGTTGGGCGCAATGCCAATGTTTACGGTAAAGCCCAGCTCCCGGTGGATGCGGTCCTTGATGGTCTGCGCCGCCTGCAAAGGCGGGCCAAACAGTCCCTCGCTGCCGGTCATGTTCAAAAAGGCTTCGTCAATGCTGTACTGCTCAATATCTGGCGTGTAATCGCCAAAAATGCGGATCATAGCTTTGCTGTTTTTTACATACCAGTCAAAATCCGGCGCGGCAACGATCAAATTGGGGTATTTGCTGCGCGCCATAAACAGCGATTCCCCGGTTTGGATGCCGTACCGTTTGGCGGGAATGCTCTTGGCCAGCACCACGCCGTGGCGCTTTTCCTCATCTCCGCCCACCACGGCGGGCACGGTGCGCAGGTCCAGCGTTTCGCCGTTGGCCAGGTGCTGGATGGCCGTCCAAGACAAAAAGGCGGAGTTGACATCTACATGGAAATAAACGGTTTTGGCTTTGGGCAGCATGGTGCGCACCTCCTTTGCGGGGCGAAATTTCTGCTACCATCATACCATAAAACCACGGTGCAGAAAAGCCGGTCAAGAATCTTCTTTCCTTTTTGTGGCGGGCGCTGTATAATACAGATAAGACCTTCCTGCGGTAAAAATTTACAAAGGGCAACACCGCACAATTCCCGCCTTGCGGCTTAAGCACCGCTCCGGCAGCTGCGG
>OHVU01000448.1_pt1 | contig 13113 bp, 5 predicted proteins | sample 1579551 | NCBI WGS metagenome assembly OHVU01 (sample SAMEA3882520, study PRJEB24775) | human gut metagenome | biome: human-associated habitat; feature: intestine environment; material: feces | place: Netherlands | collected 2009/2010 | reverse complement strand
CCAAGCATCACCCGATAGTCGTTGTACAAGTCTATATATTCCACATCTTCGATGCGTATCCCTGCCTGTTGTAGCCTTTTTAACGGCTCTCGGTTAAAATTCAATATCTCAAATACTTTCATTTTCAACTAAATTATGTACCTTTGTATCGCCAATCACTTTATGACAACAAAAATGCTCACAGCGCGGCAGAGGGTATATGCCCCCGGTCGTGCGCTGTGAGCGTTGTTATAAAAGTGATTGGCGTTACTTTTTAACAGGCCGGGGGCTTTTTTTACATCCTCCCCCGAAAGGATTTTTAAGCGCTGTACTTGCTCAAATCTATTGCATCTTTATTCTTCCAGCCATCTTCCAGCATCTCTTGTATATGCTTAACGGCTTTCGTATAGAAGTCTGCAAGTTCATCCAGTGTTTCAAACGTACGATACACTGGACTTTCATCAGTGCCGAACTTAAATGTCACTGGTAGCGTTTTTCCGTCCGTCTGGACGGCCAAATCGTATGCAGCCTTATAGTTGTACTGGTTCTCTTGCGAGAGCCACACGGGGGCTCCTTCATAGCTGAAGCCCGACAATATTGCTGCATCCGTTTGTTGGTTGTACCATTTTCTTACGAGGTCTTTTATTTCCTCGTCAGTCGGCTTGTGTGTCAGTTCTGCCTCCATGTAGTCAGCAGTTCCGTCATCATGTTCTTGCACGTCCCAACGAACGCGCCACTTGTTTTTGATGGGGTTCACGCATTCAAGCAGTTTCACCTCCAAACTTCCTTGTGCTCTTTTCATCAACTAAAAACGTATTTGGTTCGACCTTTGCCGAATGTTTCCGCTTTGATGGTAGTCTCGAATGGGAAACCGTCGGGCATTTCACTCACTTGTTGGAGAATATTTTTCATCTCCTCGCTGTTGGTGAAGAACTTCTTCGGCTCGCCGTTCTGCTCGATGGACACGACACAGCGATCCTCGCCCTGGCTGGTTTTGACTCCAACCTCGAAGTCTTTTACCACGATGGGCAGGTTCACCAACTCGCGGATGCTTACCACCGCACCCGCAAATCGCTTCTTGCCGTCTTCTGGCTTGTAAGCGACATTCAAATCCTTAAATGATTTCATTTTTTTGCCTGTTAATTTATAAAACAAATTTCGGCAGCAAGCGTGCTTGGCTATTCCATAGAATGACGCAATCAGTTCTCGCCGTCTCTTTCTTGACTTGACTTTATGTAGTTTCCTTGCATTTTCCTTCTTGACGCGCTTGCGCAGTAGTGAGTATGATCCGTTGAATGTCACATACCCCAAGAAGTCGATTCCTTGCGCTGATGGGAATACCCTTTCGTTCTTCTTGATTTCAAGGTCAATTTTTTCGACTTGCTCATGTACAATGCCGTGTGCCAGCCAATTTTCTTGCTTGTTGCCACAGAGCACTCTACCGTCATCGCAATAACGGTAGAAATGGCGGATGCCGTATTTGTCCTTCAGATAATGGTCGAGGAACACGGACAACAAGAGGTTGCCAGAAGCCTGTGAGCTTCGCAACCCGAAGCTGATACCCTCCGGCAGAAGATGAAGAAAATGATCCAGGAGCGACAGCAGGATTTTGTCTTTGAATACTCTGCGGTAGCACCACATGACAAACTCAGGCTTAGTATTGTCATAGAAATGCTTAATGTCGAACTCGTAGCAGTAGCGTGTGCCTTCGGGGTCACGTTCCATGTCCAATTGCATGCACTTGCGGAGATCATGTGTGCCACGCTTCTTGATACTTGCTCCAGTCGTTCTGATAAAACGCTTATGCAGATGCTGGTCCACCACGTTCATCACGGCATACACTGCGATGCGGTCGTACATGGAAATAATCTGCAGGTGTCTTACTTTGCCATTCTCACAGATGATGCGTTCATGATAATTGCCGAGTCGAAAGGAACCGTCGGCAAGTTTTTCAGTCAGTTCTGCAATCACCTCCTCGCGGTGTGCGAGCAGATAGCGTCCTTGACGGCATTTCTTACGCTTCTTCCCACGCAGTACACGGTCAAACGCCTCCGACATATTGCCGTAGGACGTTATCTCTTGCATGATATAGCCTTCTCTGTGCATGGTCTTCTTTTTATGATGGAAGATAAGGGCCTTCCTTTCCCCGGGCCAAACTTCTTCGAATCGTTACCGACCTACCAAACTCTATTGCCCGACACTTGATGTTTCAGCTTTCCACCTTGAATATAGGTGCTTTTGCTGTGGCTCGTTTCCCTCGGCTCCACATTAGGGACACGTCCCCATCGTTGTACGCCGATTTGTTAGATTTCCAGGCGCGAGCCGACATTCGCATTCGCATTCGAGGCATCGTTATTCGCATTCGCATTCGACACACCGCCATTCGCATTCGCATTGTTGTACCCGCGATAGACCACACGGCCAGTGGCTGTGCTTATCCAATAATAGTCCGAATAGTATGTACTCGACGAACCCTGCATAGCCCCGGCTGGTACAATAGCCATCAGCTTTCCATGAGCCACAGCCGTTATCCAGCCACTTGAAGTAGAACCCTTTATCATTATGGTGCTGCCGTCGGGCATCCAAATGCGCCACTTGCCCTCATTGCCGCTCGTGTTCGGCAAGTCAACACCGTCCATCATGTCATACTTGTGTCCGTAGATGTCCTCATAGCCAAGGCAGCAGATATTGTTCACCTGCGTCACCTTTGCAGCACCATACTCGTCCTTCTCCACATACCAGGCATATTGGTGCACTCTGTTCTCATCCACCAGACTGTTTGTAACATTCGGGTTGATTGCCTTTGCGCCCTCATAGCCTATGGTGTCCTGCATGCCTCTTGGCATCGTGCCGCCAGTCGTGCGCATATTCGTATGCGAGCCGGCGCCACACTGCTCCTGCATGTTTCTCCTGCCATACTTCGCGTATGCAAGGTTCGCTATGCGGAAGTGCATCAGAGCGTCAATCTGCTGCATACCTCGCTGCACGCTGTAATAGTGGAAGTCCGTCCATGTCATGCTTGCTGTAGTGCTGCCGCCCGTTATGCAGGCACGCAGCTTGCTGCCCACAACAGAACTGCCCACAACAGCGCACAGATGCTCCTCGTTGGCAAACCATTCAGGCTCCATATCCTCTATCTTGCTGCTGTTGGATAGCACCACCTTGTCAAACTCGGCTGTGTTCAATATAGAGAAGTACAAAGTCTTGGCTCCCTCAGGCACATCGCTGATAAGATACATACCAGCCTCAAATCTGTTTCCCAACGTTGGCACCACGACGCTCTTCACCACATTGCCGTTCACGTCGGCAAATGCGCTGCCCACAAGGTTTGTGCCTGGCACACTCGGCCAGCGAACACGCTTGTGCTTCGACACATCCACCACGCACACCGAATAAGAGCTGTCCGTACTCATGGCATTTGTTATGGTGTCCCTGCCACTCATCACTTTCCTGCCTTTAGTGTAACCGCCCTGCACCGCCTTGATGTCATCAAGCGTCAATACGTCCACATTCGGCACAGCCGGCATGTGATCCTTATCCTTCGAGCTGTAGCAACTGTAGTTCTTGCTGTTCAAGAAGTCATTCACACCCTTGCTCCAGAAGAAAGGTTCGTGCATCATCAGGTCACCCTCGCTGCCGTCAAGTTTGGCAGGGGTTCCGTCGGCATACTTGGTGCTGTCCGTATCGTCAAGCTCCATGTAAGTCATCTCGCCGTCCAGATTGTTCACCACGGTATCGACATTCGCGATGTTCACGTTCCTCGTGGTCGCCTTCTTTGTCACCTTCGCCAGCACTCTGTGGCGGTTCTTCAGTATCGCAGCCACATGGCCGCTTGGCTTGTAGTCGTTGCCGTACTTATAGCCCGTGCCGTTATCCAAGTTCGAGAGATTTGCATCGTCTGCCACACTCTCGTCGCTCTCCAGCATTGTATATTCAGGCTGCTCGATGTTCAACTCCGGGTAGTGCTCGATGTATGCAGCATAGGTCTCATCATCAACGTAACGAGTCAGTCGGTATGTGCCTACCAGTCGGCAGCTCTCCACATTTCCGCCATTCTCGTCCACACCGCCCGTCTGCATCAGTGAGGCCAGCAGGCTGCCGTCGCCTTCCATGTCGATGCCGGTCACACGCAGGTACTTCACGTTTCCGCACCTTGCGTGCAGCGTCTGCCAGTCCACACCAGGGCAATTGTCAACCACAAGTCTGTTGATGTTGCTTGTGCCCTCCAGCGTCAGACCGCTGGTCGTCAGTTTGCTCAGGTAGCGTAGTTCCAGTGTCTGCAAGGTTGCCGGAAGCGTTACGCTCGTCAGCGGAGCACCCTGTGCGAAGTTCACGCCGGTCAGGGCTGTCTTGCCTGCCTTCAGTGTCTCCAGCTTCGTGTTGTTGCTCAAGTCTATGCCAGTGAAGCTGCCTGACTTCAAGCCGGTCATATTCAGAGTACGCAAATTTCGGCAGCCGTTTACCAGCAATGCGTTCAGCGTTGTCTGTGTCTGGCCGCAGCTCACGTCAAGCGTCCGCAGGGCGGAACAGTTGTTCAAGTTCAGAGTCTGGAGTATGGCATGGCTAACGTCCGTCAGGTCAAGCCCCATGATGCGGCTCGCACCGTAGATGTATTGCGGGTCATTCACGATGAGGTCCGTGTCAAGCGTCAGTTCCACCTGACTTCCCGTGTCCTCCGCGAGCACTGCGCTTTCATGCGGAGTACCGCTCGTGTAGCCGTACCCGAAGAAATACCTCTCGCTCGCCGTGATTCTTATCTTCCGGTTGTCACTTCCGAACTTATAGCCGAAGTAGGCCGCGAAACTGTCCTTTCTGTATGTACCGCACACATACTGGCTGTCCAGCAATGCAAACCGGTTCTGGATGGTATAGGTGCGGTGCGCATATCGGCTGCCCTGGAGTGCATAGAGATAGTCATAGTAACTCGTAGTGCCGTCTGCCGTCGTCACACCCTCCGTCAGCGGCTTGATGTACTTGTAGATGCCGTCCTTGTTGTAGATGCGCTCACACCAGTTGCCCATCATCTCCTCATTGAACACCTTCAGCACATACTCCAGCGACATCGTGCTTCGCAGCTTGTCTGCCACCTCCCTCAGTTTGTCCGGGCAGCCTCTCACAAGTTCCCACAATACGGAGTCGTGTCCTGCAAACGCATACGAGCCGATGCTCTCGTCCATCGTCTCCCACGTTATCGTGTAGTCGTATTTCAGAACCGAGTCGTTGCGCTCACCGAACACCGTGTCCATGTCGTATGGGATGAAATACCATATCTTGCCGTCCCACGTCACGAGCATCATGTTCTTCGCGCGGTTGTCCACAGCCATGAAGTAGTCCGTTATCAGATACCATGCAAATGGCGAGTCGTTGCCGAAGTATTCCGCATATTCGTTCAGGAATTTCGTCGGGTTGCCCTTGCACGAGTATATCCACTCCCAAAGGCGCTTCACTGCCGCCTTGTCGTCCTCATGCGCCGTCGCCCATGTGTCGTCGGCCTTGAAGCGGAACTCCAGAGCGTCGTCAAACGTGTCCATGTCGCTCGTACCGAACAGGCACAATGTCTCCGAGTTGTTCAGGAACTCCAGGCAGATACACTTGTTGCGCCCGCCCTTCAGTGCAGCCTCGTCATTGAAGCCCTCGATACCCTCAAAGCCGTAGATGATGCCGCTGCCGCTCTTCTCGTTGTTGAAGTTGTACTTGCCAAGATACACGTTCTCACCCGTGCCGTTGTTGTCGTAGAACAAATCTATCGGGAAACCGTCCACGCCGATTCTCACATCATAGTTGCCCTTGTAGGCCATTTGTGGCGGAGTCAGCCAGCCGCATCTCTTCCAGATGTCGTTCACGATTCTCACCGCGCCAGTATTATGCGTAGATGAAGAATCCGAGAAGTCCGCCTTCAGACAGAATATGTCTATCGGTCTTGCACCTGGTTTGAACGAATATTTGAAGTCCGCGACCTCCACACCGTTCACATACAGCTTCGTACCGTACTTCGTCGAGCGGCTGAAGTAGATGCGGTAGTTCTTTCTCGGGTAGGTCGTCGATGAGGTGCCTTGTATTCTCAGTCCGCACTGGTAGATGATGAAGTCATACTCCTTACCGTAGGCAGAGTAGAAGTAGATGTCCACCGGAACCTCAAACTTCTTGTTGTTCGTCTGGTTCACAAGGTTCACGTCGCCCACGATCCTCATCACGCTCTTGCCCATTGCCCTCAGCTTGTCGATGTCAACGTCTGTGCCCTCGTCGTCCATCACCTGGTTCTTCTCGAACAGCACCACCATCTCGTCGCTTGTCGGACGGTCCACCATATAGTTCGACAGTTCCTCATCATCACCCAACGCACGGTTATACACGCGCAGGTTACGCACCTCCACGTCCGCGCTCTCGCTCGTGATCTTGATGTTCGTCGGTTCTTCCTGGAGCAGCGAATCCGTCGAGGCATACTGCTTCGCACCGCATAGGATGCCGTTCACATACAGCATCATCAGTCTGGCCGCCTTCTTCTCCTGCACCACGAAGGCTATCTTCAGTGTCATACCGCTCGCGAACTTAGTGCCTACTTCCGAACCTGCGCCCGTCCGCATCAGAGCCTCCTGCGTCGTCAGTCTGAAGCCCACGCCGCCGGCCATGCAGTCCACCACCGTTCCCCTGCGGTCGGTCACGTTCGTACATGTCAGCTCCATCTCGTAGGTCGCACCTGTCGTGGTGGCGTCATTGGCAAATGGCTTATAACCTATCTCGATGTTTGCCCCGTTCGTCAGTTTCAGCGCGTCGCCCGTCCAGCCGTTGCTCTGCCAGTCAAAGCCTTCAAACACCGTTTGAACGTCGTTATAACGCCATTCAGCAGGCTCGCTCTCGGCATTGCTTCTGCCGGCTGCCGTCAGTTTCAGCACAAGTCCGGCAGTAGCCTCGCTCAGGTCAATGCCGCTCTCCGTCACCTTCACGTTCAGCTTGTATTCCGTTGTGCCGCACTTCAGCACCATGGCCACATCGCCCTGCTCCAGGAAACGGTTTGTATATACCTGCGTAGTCCTCGGGACGCTCACCGTCTGCGTCCGTATGCCGTCTCTCCACACACCTACGGTCGCCGGGGTCGTTGTCGGGTCATACGCCACAAAGTCAAATCTCACCTGCTCATACTGACCGGTTTCAATAGTCGGAGTCAGATGGTCGTCCGCAAAAATGCGTCCGTCACCGAAGGTCAGCTTCGTGCCTATATACGGGGCGTTCTGTCCGGCCTTCAGAATGTCAAAGTAGATGCTCTCACTCTTCAGCGTCAGCTCCGCGCTCGCCTCCATCTCGGCGACGATCTGCACCGTGTGCCGGCCGATGCTCACTCCCGACATCGACAAGGAGAAACTGCCGTTCGTCGTGCCGCTTCTTTTCACCGTCTGCGAGTCCCACTGGTGTCCGTCCAGATACAGCGTCACGGTTTTGTCGCCGCTTCCGCTCACCGCAAATGGGATGCTCACCGCCTCGCTCACGCCGTAGCCGCCCTTGGCGACACACTCGGCTATGTTGAAGCTGCTGCTCAGCGCAAGGGTCACAGCCTTCACGCTCACATAGCTCTGCCTCGTCTGTGTCTTTCCGGTGGTCGGGTCGGTTGTGGTAGCCCTCACATAGATGTCTGTCGTGCCGAGCAGCAGGTATTTCGTCAGATCCAGGGTATAGGTTCCCTTGCTCACATCATGCTGCGTGTCTGCATACATCACGGTCGCGCCCCTCTTCATCTCAATGCTGACTGTTGCCTTCTGACCCGTGGATGTGCCTTTCTCGTCACCGCTGCTGTACTGGTGGTCATACGTCCATGTCAGCATCGCGCTGTCACCTTCCTTGATGATGGTCTTGCTGACGGCTGCATCCAGCACGATTTTCGTGGTCGAAGCGTCACCGCCTCCACCGCCGCTTCCTGCCGGAATGTCCGCAGACGCTATCTCCGCACCGCTCTTGTTGGTCAGTGCCAGGCGCACGCTGCTGCCGTCGTCACTCAGTTCGGCGTTCATGCCCAAGACGGTGCTCGCCTCTATCTCCATCAGCTTCGCCGCCACCGCCGCGTTCTGCACCGGGTTCGTCGAACTTACATTCAGGCTCTCGTCCACCTCAGTCTCGCTGATGGTGATGACGACGTTGCCGTCCTCGCCAGGCTCCAGCTTCTTGCCGTTCAGCGTCACGCTCTTCACCGTGCCGTCGCCGCCAAAGTCCTCCCAGCTTGCCGCCTGCTCCCAGCTCTCGATGTTCGTGCCCTTGAACTGCTTGGTCTCCCATTTGCCCTGTGCCGTCTCGTAGGTGATGCAGCGTCCCTTCGCACGTGCCTTTCCTTCCACGGCTGCTATGGCGGTCTCAAGCGTATAGTATCCGCTCTCCAGCGGAACCTGCTCCGTCACGTTATAGGTGTTGCCACCGCCGCTTCCGCTTATCTCCACCAGGTTCTCTTCCTCATCGCTCCACACATACACCACGCCACCGCACACATACGCCTTGTCCTTCAGTACTTCCGTGCGCACATCGTTCATGTACATGTCTGCGCCAGGCCAGTTATTGCAGTATATGTTACCATTCTTCCCGCAGAAGGATTTGTTCACCGTGTCATAGTACACACCGTCTATCTGGAGGCATGATACAAGTCGTATCTCCACGCCTTCCACCAGCCCGTCAAACCGTGCTGTCGCGCCGTTCCTTGCAGCCAGTGCCGTGTCCTTGTACTCCGATTCCACACTTTCTGCCTTTGCCACAGCTGCGTTGGTCTTCTGGGCGGCATCCGTGGCCTTGCTTGCCGCATCGTTGGCGGTTTGGGCCGCAGCCTTCGCTGTTGCTGTTGCCGTATCTGCTTTCTTTGCCGATGCGTCAGCCACAGCAGCAGAAGCCTTGGCGACAGCAGCCGCATCCTCCGCAGGTTTCGACAGCAGTTTCAACGGGGCGCTCACCACCGTCTCGCCTCTCATGGCAGGAAGGCTCACCACACCGTCCAGCGTGCTCACAGCTTCCAGCTCGTCCACACTCTGGCTGTCAGTCTTTATCTGGTTCACCACATCCTGGACCAGTTCCTTTTTCTCTTCTTCTGTCATATCATCCATTGTTTTGATTATTGTTCAACTGTTCTCTAAGCCCGTCGATAAAGCCGGGCACACACAGACGTTCTGCCACCGTGCCCATAAGGCTTACCTCCTCGTCGGTATATTCGACACTACCCTCGCCATTGTATATCTTCAGGGCGAGTGCGTGAGCCTTGATGCCATTCACGTTGTTGTAAATCATGTCGGCAAAGTTCTCTCTTGCGTCCACCGTATGCGATGCCTTGTGGCTGATGGATGCGTAAATTTTGAAATGCTGAAAGTCTATCTTGCTCATATCGTTGTTATAGATTATTATTATATAAACAGTAAAAATTATCCTCATAAGGCGCACTATTACCATTGCGTACAATTAGTAACTTTACAACGGAATTGGCTTTTATTGTAATTTTTGAAGCCCCAATAAGTGCGATTCCTCCGGATGCAATATCTATATCTGCATTGTTAGATTTATGGCCTACAAGCGTGAGTACAAAGGCGTAATCGTATGTACTACTTCCGAACATCCAATACAGAAGATCGTTATTTATATCCAAAAATACTGTCCTATTGGAGCCACTTGTGTTTTTGAGAAGTTGCAAAGGTCCGTCCATCAAATCTATGCTGTATATCTGGACTAAAGGAAGTTCCGCTGATACATCTTTGATTTTGCCTGCTTGAAGAACGCCACCCTCATTAACTACGATGCTACCAGACGATAATATAGAAACACGTGGTGAGGATGCGACTTTAGATTCTATCCTAAAAGCAGGACGGAACAAAGATGCGATGTCTTTTCCTTGTTGCATATTTTTGTTCAAGTACATAAATGTTGCTGCATCATCATCGTTTGGGTCAGCGTTAATTCCTAAAAACAACTGATGGAAAGTCCATTTAGCAGTGTTCTCATCATACAAGTAGTTTTGCAATCTTATTTGACTTGCACTGATCAATGTCTTTTGTTCTTCGGTTGTCCAATCATCAATGTTACCATAGTGTAGATTGTCTGATGATATTACCAAATTTCCAATATTTCCATTCGATGCGTTTATTTCTCCCGTGAACTTGCCGTTCTTTGCCTCGATGCTGCCATCTTCCAATATCTTGAAATTCTCGTTAGCGGTTACAAGTCCCTCCAGCTGTATATTTGATGCTTTTATCTTGACGCCGTCCTGACCGGCACCGACAAAGGATTTCAGGTTGCCGTCCACATCGATTGCATACAGCCCAGACACCTTGGAGGTAACGATTAAGCCCGTCTCTTCCAGTGCCCGCTCGTCCTTGTCATACACGGCTGCCGATATTTTCACCAGTCGCTCCGACTGCTCAAACAGCGTTTTGTACTTGTACGTCAGCGCCTCAATCTTGTCAGTGCTCAGCACAAGCATATACAGATAGATGTCGCCGTCAAACGCCAGCTTGAAGTCGCCCGTGCCGTTCCACAGTCCGCTGCAGGTGTATTGCACATAGCCGCCGGTAGCAGCGATTTCCTCGCTTACCTCCATACTGTTGAAGTCCGCAAAACCCGTCTTGTCAACATTCTCAAAACCTATCTTCAGCGTGCCGGACTTTGCGCAGCGGTAGAAGAAACTCAGGTACACCGGCAGGGGGTCCTTCTGTCCCTCGCCATTGGTCGGGAAAGTCGGCACAAAGCGCAGGTTGCCGTGTTTCTGCATGATGTACTTGTTGCGGATGCGTACCACCTTGCGCCCCATGTCCGTAACGACGCTTGCCCCGTCGCCTTTCTTCGAGAGTGCCGAGCCGTTGGTCCACACCCACTTGTTGCCCACCAGGAAGAACACCGTCTCGTTCTCCGAGTTCCATTTCTCCAGTCCGCTCGCAAACGTGGGGTTGTTCAGGTAGCCTTTCTCGCTCAGAAAGTCATTCCGCACGCTGTCTATCGCGCTCTGCACCTTCCCTTCCGTTATCTCGAAGCGGGTTTTCACGTCCTCGCCGGTTTCCAGTACAAATGTGCCTTTCAGAAAGGCGTTGTCCGCATACAGACCGTTGCCATTCGGCTGGCGGTCTGCCGGGAACTTGTCATCCTTGATGCCGTCCAGGTTGCCGAGTCGTGCCCGTAGGCAGTTGTCAAAGGTCTTGCCGTTCACACCATCCATCACGTCCACCCTCGGCTGTCCGTCCTCTGTGGCGGATATGAGCACCATGTTCTGGCGGTCGGTGTTCGCCGTGTTGCCCATCAGCACACACTCATCACCCTCCTTGGGTTCCACGCCCTCAAACTCCTCCTTCGCCACCACTATGCCGTCCGTCGTCACGTCAGCCACCTCCACCCAGTAGCTCCGCATGTCCTTGCCCGTGAATGTCTGACAGCGCACCAGGTCGTGCTGTACAAACATATTCTCCTGCTCGAAGGTGATAAGATAGTGCTCGCCCGATTCCTCCACGGTCTTGATGCGTCCGTTGGCCGCGCTCACGCATATCTGACCGCCCACGCTCCTCACCTTCTCGATGAGCAGCTCCAACACGGCCATCGTCTGCCTCACCGTCAGTTTATCCACCGTCAGATAGGTGCGCCCATCCTCACCTTTCCACAGTTGGAACCCTGCGCCCAGCAGTCCGTCCACAAACTGCCCAGCGCTCCTTATGCTGTCCGAGGTCACGGAGTCAAAGGTCACACCATCAGTCTTTCTCACTGGCTGATTCAGATAATCATCAAACTCATGGTAATCCCACTCGTCTGCATTGTCTGCTTCCTTGGCGTGGTCCGCCTCCAGTGCATGTTTTGACTCATCTGCGTTCACAGCATGGTCTGCCTCCTTAGAGTGGTCTGCTTCCACCGCATGATCGCTGTCCTTGGCATGGGTTGCTTCCTTCGCCAGTTCTGCGATGTCCGCCTTGGCCGCATGCGCAGCCTCCTTCACTGCCATGCCACCGTAAGCGGTGCCGCTCGTTCTCAGTGCCGACGCACTGCCCTCGTTTTTTGGTTTCTTTATTACCTTGATGTCTATCATTGCTCAATCTCCTTAAGTGTCATTTCTGCATATCCTTCCTCAAGGTTGCGACTGATGCCCTGCACGAAGAAGGTTTTATCCATCATGGGATGGCGATAGTGAGCGAACAAACTCACGATGCCACCATCTGTATCCGTCAGCTTCTGCGTCATAACAACCCTTGGTGCATGCCACTCTTTGTAATAGTAGTCCACATACAACTGCTCAGGCTTAGCGCTCATACCCCTCGAATAGTCATATACCGCCAACAGTCCCTCTCCTGTCAACGTGTTCAATGGGGTGCTCATCTTCACGCTGTCCGTCACGTCCAAAGCCTGGCACTCCGCTGCTGTAAGTGCTGAGTTTATCTTCATTTCGATGTCATCCTTCACGTTCACAAAACTCTCCTTCGTGTCGCTCATGTAAACGAGGTCGTTATCACCAGTGTTGTTCACCAGTCCGTTGTCGCTATATATCTTCACTTCAAACTGCTCCACCATGATGCTGCTCACGTGTGCCAGCAGTGGTATCGTTGTACTGTTCCATTTCGTGTGTCTGAACCACGTCTTGTGCCGTCTCGTCACCACGTCCCACAATGCGTTCACTGGTCCCAGGATCATAAACTTAACCCTACCGCTCACTTTATCTGCCTTCTTGATTGGTATCGCTATACCCTCTGCATCGATGCCGAGTTCATAGTTCACGTTGTTTTGCAAATCGAACTTGGTACCAACTATCTTGTCTCCAATTTTCGGGTCAAAACCTATCGTGAAACACTGCTGGTAGTATTCGTCCTCATTGGAACACTCCTCCAGTGTTTTGTACTTCCGCCATTCGAAGTCCGTCACCTGTCCTTCCGTGCCTTTTTCCACAACGCACTTATCTCCTATTATCAGCATACAAGCCAGAACACCCACCTTTGATATATGGTCGCTGCCGTCTCCAATGGCACTATACTTGAACTCATACAACCGAGGGCCGGTATCCGTGAACGGAACAAAGCCGTGCGCCGTTTCCATATCCCATGCCACTGTCTCATTAGGCAATGCTGCCTTCCACCACTGCTGCGTGTAGTATCGCCCGTCACCGTTGTTTCGGCTCGGCACCGTAACACCTGACCATTTACCAATTCC
>OHVU01000444.1_pt1 | contig 13187 bp, 13 predicted proteins | sample 1579551 | NCBI WGS metagenome assembly OHVU01 (sample SAMEA3882520, study PRJEB24775) | human gut metagenome | biome: human-associated habitat; feature: intestine environment; material: feces | place: Netherlands | collected 2009/2010 | reverse complement strand
CGCAGGATCTTTTCGGCGGGCTGACCGTTCTTCTGGTACATGGCCAGAAAAAACATGGGCAGCATCACCGCCATCATGCCGAGGGTAGCACCGGAATTGCCAGCGGTGTCCCGCAGAACAAAGAACAGCGGCACGCCTACGACTGCCGCTGCACCAAAACAGATAAGCTGCCGTGCGGTCAGGTTGAAGGCTACTTTGGACTTCACCTTGCTGAAATCGCGCGGCACGGAAATATAAGCTGCCAAAATTCCACCTCCTTAGTGTGCGCCCAGAATGCTTCGGGCGACGGAACCAGTCTTGAACAGCGTAAAGCATAGCAGCACCGTGTACCCCACGATGCTCCAGATCGAGTTGATGGCATCCCCGGATATTGCAACATTCTGGAGCAGAACAGCGTAGATCGCCACGCAGATCAGAATCAGGAAACCTTGAAATCCCAGCGCGAACAGAGAACGAAGATAGTTCTGTCCCACATGGGATTGCTCGTGGTTGCCCCATGTTGCCATGGGCACCGGGGCAAGGCTGACCATCATGTAGATCTCAATCATTCTTCCGTAGACGATGACGAAAATCACGATGGACAGGATGCGCATGGTAATGCCGATAAAAAAGGACTGCAAGAACAGCCCGAACAGTGGTCCTACGTCCATGCTCATCATGCTGGATTGCAGCATGGAAAGCCCGATGTCGTTGACCCGTGTGTTGCCGGAAATAATGCCGCTGGAATTTGCCACCACCTGCTGCGTCACGTCGAACACCGCCATGATGATATCGAAAGTGTTGGAGATCATCCAGACCGAAATGGCAGTTTTGAAAATCCATTTCATCAGCAGCGCAGGTTCAAATTGTGCCATGTTGTTGTGCTCTGTGATGAGCTGAATCAGCTCATAGCAGGCTATAAAAGTCAAAATCACACCTGCAATGGGCAGCACCACATTCCGGGACAACGCTTCGATCATAGCGAAAACGCGCGGTTCAAAACTGGATGGTTTGGTGCCGACTTGCTGGGCGATACTGCCCACTTGGGTGTTCACATCATCGAACAGGCCGTTGAGATTGGACATGATCGCCGCTGTCAGCAGCGACTTTATCCAATCTGAGATCGCTTTGAGAACTGTTTCCACTCAGCGCCACCACCCATCAAGAAAAATGGTTGATAAGGGTCTTGAGCAGGTTGAGCAGAAAAATAAGGTGAGTCAGAATCTGCATAATAGCACCGTCCTTTCAGAATAAAGGTGAATATTCGATTTGCAATGCGTTTCCTCTTTATAATAAGAATCCGTTTGCCACGGAGGGGTTGGAAATGCTTGCAAGTAAATATGTACGGGGCGGCAATCGCCGCCCGGAAAAGATCAGCCGAACAGACCGCTCAGCAGGGGAATCAGGGTAATGCCCACCAGAGCAACGCCGCCGCCAGCCATGAGCTGCTTCATGCCCTGACTCTTGCTGCCGGATAGCCATAGGTAAGTCTTTGATATGATCTCCAACTTTTCCCCGGCTCCACACCGTGCGTGCAGCTTTCACCGCACACGGCGTTCCATCGAATTCAGTTGCACAGGGCTTGCAATACAACTTACACACTTCGTAGCTTGAACAAGAAAAGATTTTTAATCAATCAAAGGCATTTCTGCCATCTCACGAAACTTATTCAGCTTTAAAATTTGCGTACTATCGAGATTGAGAAGGTTCAGGTAAAACTTTATGGTAGCCATGTCAGTAGCATGGATAAGTTTGTGGACGGGAGCCGATATAAGAACGAGGTTTCCGTATTCATCTGTGCCGCCCTTCGCAGCAGGCCTCTTGTGGTGGCAGTGGATATCATGGGCTTCCATGATTGAACCCGTCACTGCACATTTTCCATGCTGCGCTGCATACAGAGAAATTCGATTATCTGCGTATTCTATCGACCTGCCCTGCACAGGATTTCGCATCAGCCAAAGCATCGTCTTAGTGTCGATGTTCAGATTCTTGTGAATCAGTTCCCGACCTTCTGGCGTATACTTGTTGACCGACTTCCTTTTGTGCTGGGCATTTCTGCTCTGAACATATCCAATAGGAACTACTGGCCGTCCATGCAGAAATCGCAGTTGACTGCTTTTTCCATACTTTTCTTTGATATAGCCTTTTTTCAGTTCGCCTTTGCGTGTCAGGTCATTCCGCAGACGATTGTGCATCTGCTTTTTGACCCCATAAGCCAGCTTTCCAAAGTCCTCAGAAGCAGCCGTTGCAATGCAGTAATACTGGTGTATTCCTGCCACCACAGCATTGTAGGTCATCAGCTGCATGAACTGAGCCTTATCATCTGCCGAGTGTTCCAGCTTTTTCACTTCTTCTGTGAGCTTCTTTTGAACTTTCTTGTACGCTTTATCGCACATATGCGATTTTACAACGTACTTGTTGCTGCGCTTTTGCACTTTCAGTTTAAAACCAAGGAATTCTGAATACTGCCGTTTCAGATTGACAATTCTCGACTTTTCCGGGCTGATATCCAGTCCCAATCGGTCTTTTAACCATTTGGCTGTTGCATGATATGCCTTTACTGCATCCGTATGGGATGAGCAAAAAATCTTGAAATCGTCCGCATACCGAACCGAGTGCATTTCTTTCAGATTACTGCGCCGCAATGCCCGGTAGACATGGCTTTTTATTTCTGCACCTGCACGATTCTGCCGTATCGTGAATTCCGTTCTGGTCGGCATATTCTCCCACTGGGATGCAATCCACCAGTCCAGTTCGTTCAACACGATATTAGCCAGCAGTGGAGAAAGAATTCCGCCCTGCGGCGTACCCTTGGTTGGGTAAATCTTTTCACCATTTGGCAGGATAACAGGGGCTTTTAGCATCTGTTTTATAATGCACAGCAGTTTCTTATCCCGAATACCAAGTGACCATATTTGCCGTATCAGCTTTGTGTGATTGATATTGTCGAAGAAGCCTTTAATGTCAAGGTCTACTACATGGTACAGGTGTTGTACCTGAATCAACCTGCAACACTGTGCAATGGCAGTTTCGGCGGAGCGATTTGGGCGAAATCCGTTAGAATTTTCACTGAACTTCGCTTCGCAGATTGGCTCCATGACTTGCAATATACATTGCTGCACGATACGGTCTGAGATTGCCGGAATCCCCAGTGGTCTGGTTTTCCCATTATCCTTTGGTATTTCCTCACGCCTTACTGGGCGAGGATGGTAATTACTGAATTTCTTCTTTACAAGGCGGACATACTCATCCTCGTTTAATTTTGCGAGATTTCGTATTGTCTTCTTATCTACACCCGGCGTTTTACTTCCATGGTTCCTTTTGATAGTTCGGTATGCCAGTTTAATGTTTTCTTCACTCTCAATGATTGCCATGAGGTGATTGAATGTTTTGCCATTCCTGCTTTCCGCATACAACGTATCAAAGATGGATTCCATGCCGTAGTATTCCGAGTTTCGGATTTTTCCTTGCTTCTTTTCTCGCCGCTCCGAAGTCAACACAGGCATCCTCTCCTTTCGGGTTGGATTTTCTTAGTCTTACTCGAAGCTGTGTTTGTTGTATCTTGATGTTACTTTCACTGAATTCGACTTGTGGCCTTCCCTCCACCGCTTACTTTTTCACGGTTTCACAGGTACTACGCCACTACTTTCACTGAAACAAAGAATGGTTATTGCCCTCTCACGAAGGTATTCCCATCCACCATCTCACAGCCTTGCAACAGGCTAAATGTTTTCAGCTTCCTGCGTTCCGATATTTCTATCATGGGCCACCTTTAGGTTCTTCCTCTAAGCCTGTATTCAATTCTTTCCGAATCGTGCCGCCTGTAACGGCACATGGACTTTCATAACAACCATTCTTACTCATCCACGAATACCTCCATATAAGGAGTACCACCATTTCGATGGTATCAACGTTTAGACTTGTACATTCAGAAGTTCGTCAGTATTTCCATACATACTAACCATGGGCGGCTGACACCCGGCATATCCGATGCACCGTCCACCTCTGGACAGCTTTCGGCTCTGACCTTGCGGCCAGAACTACGACATCTTTCTGCCGACTTCACCGAGCTTCTGACAATCGGCGGTTGCGCGCCTATGCCAGTCGGAGTATCAGTGCGGACGCTTCGGGGCGTTACTCCCTCATTTCATCCATCGAAATATCAGTTCTCCAAGATTCTGGACTTCTTTAGTCCTTCAACTTGTGCCTGACCTTTTCAGTCAGGAACGCATCGCACGGTTGTCGTTGCCATAACCTTCCAGCAGATTGATAGCACCCCAAACGCCGAGACCGGCACCCAGAGCGACAACCAGAGTCTGAAGAACTTCGATAGCAGAGTTAAAGAATTCCATAGTCGTTTCTCCTTTATAAATGAAAGTTGTAGACCGTCCGTACACACCTGAAGCTGCATAATGAAGCCGCAAACTGCAGCGGGAGTGGGCTTGCTGGTGTACCTCTCTGGTCAGGATAAAATAAAACCGCCTACCGGATCAGGCAGACGGGAGCGAATCAGCGTCCAGCACGAGAAACTCATCTCCGGGCTGGATTTTTTCTTTGCGGTTCAGATATTTTTCAATATCGAAGGTGTTTTTGGGGTCGTAGTCGGAGGTTAGCTTGTAGTTGGGATGCTGGGTCAGGTCGTATTTGTCCGAAAGAAACGGTCTGACACCACGCAGCTGCAAAATGCACTTGCCGCCGTCCAGCACCGCCAGCTCGTCCCGGCTCAATAACTCATGCCCCATCTTTTGGAACGTAGTGCCGTAACTGGGGCTATTGCCACGGGTGTCCGAGGTGTTGAAGGCGTCGATGGTCTCCTTGCCCAGCATCTCCGACAGGTCTTTCAGGGTGGTAGGTTCGGAGCCGCCCAGAAATATCTGGCTGTCCATGTTGCCCACGATGGTATCTGCATTGTCCTTGTAGATGGCTTTCAACTGGCTTCTCGCCTGCAAAACAAGGCAGGCGGAGATCTCACGGCTGCGGATGGTAGCCACCAGCTTTTCAAGGTTTGGAATCTGCCCGATGTTGGCACACTCGTCGATCAGGCACCGCACATGGATGGGCAGCTTGCCGCCGTACACATCATCTGCTTTATCGCACAGCAGATTGAAAAGCTGGGTGTAGACCATGCTGATGAGGAAGTTGAAGGTGCTGTCCGTGTCCGACATGATGAGGAACAGCGCCGTTTTCTTATCGCCCAGCGTGTCCAGTTGCAGCTCATCGTACATGGTGAGGTCACGCAGTTCTTGGATGTCGAAGGGAGCCAGCCGTGCGCCGCAGGAAATCAGGATGGATTTTGCGGTCTTTCCGGCAGCCAGCTTGTAAAGTTTGTACTGCCGCCCGGCAAAGCTGTTGGGCTTCTTTTTTGCCAGTTCTTCAAACAGCAGATCCACTGGGTTCTGGTATTCCTCGTCGTCCTCCAGCACCTGCATGGTGTTAAGCATTTCCAGCAGGGTGGCGAAATTTTGCTCCTCCACCGGGGCTTCATAATGCAGATAGGCGATCAGGGCAGTGAGCAAAAGACGTTCGCTTTTCTCCCAAAATGGGTCCCCACCGGACCCTTCGCCTTTGGTGTTGGTCATCAGGGTTGTGACCAGTTTGAGAATGTCCTTTTCGCTGTGGACATAGGCGAAGGGGTTATAGTGCATGGACTTTTTGAAGTTGATGGTGTTCAGGATTTTCAGCTTGTAACCGTTTTTCAGAAGTGCGTTCCCGCACTCGACCACGATACTACCTTTCGGGTCAGTAACCACATAGGAACTGTGACATTGTAAAAGGTTGGGCTTGAGCCAAAACCGGGTCTTGCCGCTGCCGGAGCCGCCCACCACCAGCACGTTTTTATTCCGGGCATTCTTGGGGTCAGGCGGACGGTTGGACATCATCAGCCGTTCCGTTTTGGTCAGGATAATGTTGTCGGCAAACTTGGGAGCCATGAACGGCTCAATGTCCTTGGGCGTACCCCACCGGGCAGAGCCGTACTCCATGCCATGGCGGTACTTCTTGGCGTTTTTGCCACGCAGATAGACCGCCAGCCGTAACCCTGCGCCACAGCACAGACCCACCAGCAAATCAAGCGGATGCAGGCTGGGCAGAGGGTTCGCAAATGCCACCGGGATGGTGCCCATCATGGACATGATCTTATCGCCCAGCTCCTTGCCCTCAGCAAGCCGCCATGCTTCACCAAAATTTGTTGCCACCAGACCTAGTAAAATATAGGGCAGATACAGTGCCAGCAGCTTTGTCAGCTTTTTCGTGGTCACAGTCCACGCTCCTGTTCCTTGTGCCGGACTTTGCCGGGGAGTTCTGCCGCCGCCTGCACCAGTTCATGCAGTTTTGCCAGCACCGAGGGACGTTTGTCTTTGTTCAGCAGAGATGCCGAATACTCTTTGAACGCCGAGTTGAAGGCTTCTGCATCCGGGGCTTTGAAAAAGACCAGATACCGGGGCGGCACTTCGGAGGTGTCCTTGCGGATGGCATAGTCGATGCCGTACTTTTTGGCATAGCGTTCCAGCCCACGGATGCCGGTCTTGCTGATCTCCACGCTGGACACGCCCCGGTTCTGCCGCAGAAGAGTGCGGACGCTCTGCTTACCTTGGGATGCCTTGGACTGGTACAGCCGAAACGCCGCTTTAACTGCCCGCAGGACAGTCCGGGCAGACAGCTTTGTGGTGGAGATCATAATGTTGAATGACTTCTGTTCGATTTCTTCCTGCACTGCCATCACCTCCCGTGCAGCAGGGTGATTTTAGCGGTCATGCTCTGCCGTGGGCTTGGAACGGGGCTTTTCTGCCGGAGGTTCATCAGGCACCGGCAGCACCAGCAGACGGTTGCCCAGCTTCAGAAAGGCTTCCGGCTGATGAAAAAGCTGCTCGTACTTCTGCGCCAGTTCCGGGGTCAGGGATGCAAAATCCTCCTCGCCCAAACCCACCACCAGAAAGTCTCCGGCAACGGCATCGTACATCTGCCCGTCCTCATCCCGCAGGGCACGGTTCAGGGGCAGTCCCATGAGCTTGCCCTCGTCATTGCAGATGATGGCCACCGGGTCTGCAAAGGGGTAAACAGCATCAATCGAGCCGCCCACAGCCTGCTGCAAGGCTTTCAGGTCGTTGTCAATCTCGACCTGCTGCGGATGCTGTCCCGGCGCAATTTTCAGCACCGACAGGGTGTTCTCTTCCATGCGAATCCTCCTTTCCATTCAGTTCGATTTCGCCGCTTCGTGCCGCCTGCATCAGAGCTGCCACGAAGAAGCCGAAAAAAGCACCTGCTTCAAAAAAGGCGAAACCGATAAAAAAGTTCAGCATAGCACACCTCAGTCGATGCAGATGCAGGTCAGCTTCTGCCCATCTGCCATCAGGGTGGTGCTGTGACTTTCCAGATAGGTCTGAAAGCGATAAATGTCCTCCACTGTCAGGGACACGATGGTACTGTGCCCATCGGTGCGGTAGAAGATGACCGGACCGGTCAGATACTGCTTGCCTGCCAACTTGAGGACCTGCGCCGGATTGTAGCTGATAAACAGCGGCGCACCCTTCACGGAAATCAGGGCATCGTCCTCATCGAAACAGGGCAGAATGGAAGGGGCGTCCTCCTCCACGATAATGGTCAGTTCCATGTCCGGGCCGATGGCGGCAAGGTAGACATTCTCGCTTACCATTTCGGTCAGGCAGGATGCCGCCTGTTTCAGCATGGACAGGATGTTCACATCCACCGTGATCTGCGGTGCATGGGGAGCGGAGTGAAAAGGAATCGTGTTATTCATAGGCGTTACCTCGTATAATAAAATAGTAGTATTTATAGACCGCTCTCCAGCGGAATGCTACAATAGTTTCAGGGTGCTGTGGATTGGTGAGGCGTTACTACCGCAAAGACGGTTTTTGGGAGGCTCCAACCACAGCTTCTTTGTTGAAATGTTAATCAGTTAGATACCGCCAGACGGTTTATTTAGAACGAGGTTACAAGAGCAAAGAAGTCTGTGGTCCTGAACAGCATCGAAATAAATACGCCGGAGGTATCAAAATGGTTTGTGTTGGAATTGACGTTGCCAAGGATAAGCACGACTGCTGTATTCTCGACTCGGACGGAACGATTCGTGCCGACTGCATTACCATCCCCAATAACATGGATGGCTTCAAGCAGCTGCTTCAGACGATTCGAGACTGTACCAAAAAGTCAGACAAAATAAAAGTAGGACTTGAGGCTACCGGACATTACAGCTACAACATTCTTGGATTTCTTCTTGACAATGACCTGGCCGTCTATGTCATGAATCCTTTGCACACCAACCTGTACCGAAAAAGTCTCAGCCTTCGCAAAACCAAAACCGATCGTGTGGATGCAAGAACGATTGCAACTATGCTATTGTCCGATGTAGACCTCAAGTCCTACACGGATACAGCATACCATAACGAAGAGTTAAAGTCACTAACAAGATACCGATTCGATAAGGTTCGTGAAAGAGCCAAGCTGAAGCAGTCAGTGTCCAGACTGGTCACGATTCTGTTTCCAGAACTGGAGAAGCTCGTTCCCTCTCTCCATATTGCTTCGGTTTATGCGCTCCTCAGTGAATATCCCGGTGCAAAACAGATTTCAGAAATTCATCTCACCAAGCTGACAAACCTTCTTGCGACAGCATCCAAGGGTCGTTATGGCAAAGATAAGGCTATCCAGATTCGAGATGCTGCCAGAACTTCCATTGGTTCCGTTATGCCTGCTAAATTTCTGGAACTGAAGCATACCATTAAACTCATTCGGGAACTCACCTCCGAGATTGATGAAATTGAAGTTTCTATTCAGAAAATCATGGATGAACTGAATCCACCGATTCTTTCTATTCCCGGTGTCGGTATCCAGTCAGCAGCCATGATTCTTGCTGAAATCGGTGATTTTTCCAACTTTGAATCTCCTGACAAAATCCTTGCTTACGCTGGCTGCTCTCCATCTACATACCAGTCCGGAAAACTTACAAACTGTTACGCTCACATGGAGAAGCGTGGTTCTCGTTATTTGCGATATGCCCTCTACAACGCAACCAAGTACGTCTGCCACTGGAATCCCGTCTTTGCTGAATATCTTGCCAAGAAACGTGCTGAAGGAAAGCACTACAATGTTGCCTTATCCCATGCCACGAAGAAACTTGTGCGGCTAATCTATGCCTTGCAGAAATCTGGCAAAGCATATCTTGTAGCTGCCTGATTCTCTCCAGAGCCTGAGCCAAATCCAAGAACAACTTAGCTGGCGCAGCGAACCCTTGACAAACCGAAGCATTCAAATGCTATTCTGTTTCTGCGAGGGTTGGCCGGGCTTGCTTTGCTATTCTCTCCGTCGCCCTCGCTGCATTGATTATGGCATTTGAATGCTGTTTGTCAGGGGCAGCGGTCGGCAGACGGATTTTTTCATTTTGGGTCTTGACTTTTAATAGTTAGTCTCCAAATTTTTGCAAACAAAAAAAGACCCCATAGGGTCTTGCGTTACGGGTCAGCGTTCGTTGCGGCGCTGCTGCTTTTTCTGCCACGCATCCAAAAGCTGAATGATTTTTTCTTCCATTTGCCGAGGCGTATAGTTGCGTGGAAAGTATTTTCGCAGGATGTCGTTTTTGATAGTTACGGTGTCCTGCTCACTCTTCTTTTCCTGCCCCAAAATGTCAAATGCCTTTTCATAGGTGAACTCACCACACTGCGCCATCTTCTTTAGTTGCTGAGCCTGCGATACAGATGGGGCATTTTGGGTGTCCTCCATGGCTTCTAAAAAATCCCGCTGTTGGCTTTCGTCCAGATAGGACAATTCCACAGCGGGATTAAAAGCGATTTTCTTTTCGTCTACCATGTCCAGCAGCTCCGGGATAAGGTTAGTCAGGCGGATAAAACGCTGAACCTGCTTTCGACTTTCTCCTGCATCTAAAGCGACTTGTTCATCGGAACGCAACTTCGGGCCAATTTGGCCCGAAGTTAAATCTGACCTAGCACCTTGATTTTTTAGAGCTTCCAGCTTCATTTTGTAGGCAAAAGCCCTTTCGCTTGGCAGGATGTGTTCACGCTGAAGATTGCTGTCTACCATGAGCAAAACGGCGGCATTGTCATCCATATTACGGACGATAACAGGCAGGGTGTCCAGCCCGGCAAGTTTCGCCGCATACTGACGGCGGTGCCCGGAGATGATCTCGTAGCCGTCACCATCCGGGCGTGGGCGGGCAATCAGCGGAGCCAGCACACCGTACTGTGCGATACTCTCCACCGTCCGGGTCATGGCTTCATCGTCCAGCACCTTGAAAGGGTGGTTGGTGAAGGGGTGCAACGCATCAATGGGAATCTGCTGCACCTGTTCCCGTTGCTCCTCTTGTCGTTTTTCCTCGGTGGAGAACAGGTCATCTAGCCCTTTCAGAGCTAAGTTTCCGCTGTCGATCGGCATCCGCCAGCACCTCCTTTGCAAGAGATTGGTAGGCTTCTGACACCTTGCCTTTGGGGTCATAGGCAAAGATGCTTTTGCCTGCCGCGCTGGTTTCCGCCGCACGGACTGACCGTGGGATGGTCTGCTCGAACACCTTCAGGTGCTTTCCGTATGCCTGCCGGATCAGATTGCTGATCTGCTTTCCGTAGTTGGTGCGGCTGTCCGTCATGGTCAGCAGAATCCCCTCGATTTTCAGCTTCGGGTTGATCTGCCGCCGGACCTTTTGGACGGTCTGCAAAAGCTGTTCCAGACCTTTTGCAGACAGATACTGCGCCTGCACAGGAATCAGGGCAGCGTCTGCCGCCGCCAATGCGTTGATGGTGAGCATCCCCAGCGAGGGCATACAGTCCAGCAAAATAAAATCGTACTCCCGCTTGGCACTGTCCAGCACCTGCTTGAGCATCTTTTCCCGGTTCATGCAGTTGACGAGAGACACTTCCAGCCCTGCCAGTTCGATGTTCGCCGGAATCAGGTCAACGCCCTCCGCATGGTGCAGAACGCCTTCACCGGGCGGAATGCTCTGGTCGTTTATGGCTTTCTGCATCAGGGTGGAAAGGGTGGTGGGCAGTTCATCGGGCTGCTGCCAGCCCATGCTGATGGTCAAGCTGCCCTGCGGGTCAGCGTCCACCAACAGGACTTTCTTGCCCTCCATCGCCAGCCCGATGCCCAGATTTTCACAGGTGGTGGTCTTGCCGGTGCCGCCTTTCTGGTTGACGATGGCAATCGTGGTTGCTTTCTTTGAAATTTTTATCACCTCCGCATCGCTAAGTCGTGGTTGGTTTGGTTCTGGTAGGAAAGCTGCATCGTGGTGGGTGCGTTATACAGAGAAGCGAGCAGATATTGTTTCATGTTTCGGATCGGGCTGCTGTTCTCTGCAAGGCACTTCAGCACAAAGCGGATATGGTCAGCGTTCAGCTTCATAAAGCGACTGCGTACCACCTCGGCGGGCTTATCGTCCCCGGCAATGTGCAGCAACTTGCGGTTGGTGGCACAGGTGTCCACCAACAAATCTACGATCTGATAGATGGTGTCCTCATCATCCGGGCAGAGCCGGAGCAGAAGGTCTATCTCCAAAGACTGAGAAAAATATTCTTCCAGTTGGGTGCGTTTGCTCATCCCATCCGATTCTTCAGAATAGGAAGGATTAGTCTCACTCATTTCAGTATAATTCTCTATTACAATAAACATGGAACCGGATATGGCAGCCAGCCATATTCCATTCCAACTCGTACCTAAGCTACAATAAGAGAGTAATCGGCTAACGCATCATTCTCTGGGCTTCTACGCCCGTTCTAAAGACAGTTGACCATCTCTCTTGTTGTAGCATTCGTTTTAAGCAGGTTGAGCCACCCGCCAAGCGGAGCGTTCGTGTCACCCAATAGATTGAATCGGCAACGAGTAAAAGATGGATTCCGGTTGCAAATACAAAGTAATGGAGGAACCGTTATGAACGCTGTAGGCATTGACGTTTCCAAAGGAAAGAGCATGGTTTGCGTCATGCGCCCCTTTGGAGAAGTAGTACTCGAACCCTTTGAAGTTTTACATACCGCCCAAAGCCTGAACGATCTGGCTGGGAAGCTCAAAGCTTTGGACGGAGAGACCCGTGTCGTCATGGAAGCCACCGGGAATTACCACAAACCAGTTGCTTTCGTTTTACACGATGCGGGCTTATTCGTTTCCGTAGTCAATCCTGTTCTGATTCATGACTATGACAACAACAGTTTAAGACGTGTCAAAACGGATAGAAAAGACGCTGTTAAAATCGCCAACTATACGCTCGACAAGTGGACACGGCTACGACAGTATCTTCCCGAAGATGATACCCGGCTGGCTTTGAAGAATTGTTATCGTCAGTACCAGCAAGCCGTGGCAGTTCGTACTATGCTGAAGAATAATCTGATCTCATCTCTTGACCTGACCTTTCCAGATGCAAACAAGCTATTTTCAAGCCCCGCAAAGAGCAACGGGTGCGAAAAATGGGTCGATTTCATTGGAGACTTCTGGCACAGTGAGTGTGTTTCAAGCCTTTCCTCTGATGCCTTTGCTAAAAAGTATTTAAAGTGGTGTCAGAAGCACGGATATAATTTCACTCGCTCAAAATCGGATACGATCTATGCCTGTGCAGTCAATGCTGCTTCTCTTCCAAAATCCCCAACCTCAAAACTCCTTATTCAGCAACAGGTCGCTCAGCTGAAAGCCGTATCTCAGTCCGTGGCTGCATTCCAGCAGGAGATGCTTCGCCTTTCTCAACAGCTTCCGGAATTTGATACTGTGATGGAAATGTACGGCGTCGGCCCTTCTCTCGGTCCTCAACTGATGGCTGAGATCGGAGATATCCGTCGTTTCTCATCCAAGAAATTACTCATTGCATTTGCAGGAATTGAACCGCAGCCAAATGATTCTGGCAAGATTGTGGGCAACGATAGCGGAATTAGTAAAGTGGGTTCGGCTGTTCTACGTAGGACGCTCTTTCTGATTATGACTGTCATCTTGAAGACACAACCTCAGGATGAGCCGGTTTTTCAATTCATGAACAAAAAGCGCTCTGAGGGAAAACCCTACAAAGTTTACATGATGGCTTCAGCCAACAAGTTCTTGCGAATCTATTATGCTAGAGTGAAAGCTGTAATGGACTCCAAACACTCAAAATAAGCATGGATATTTGTTTTTGCTCGTAATTTCCTCTTGAGCCTGAGCTGAATTCAAAGAACCGCTTAGCTGGCGCAGCGAACCCTTGACAAACCGAAGCATTCAAATGCTATCCTGAT
>OHVU01000435.1_pt1 | contig 13312 bp, 11 predicted proteins | sample 1579551 | NCBI WGS metagenome assembly OHVU01 (sample SAMEA3882520, study PRJEB24775) | human gut metagenome | biome: human-associated habitat; feature: intestine environment; material: feces | place: Netherlands | collected 2009/2010 | reverse complement strand
GGCTTGTTGGCGATTTTTGATTCCCATCGCAGAGCTTCCACTATGTCGTTGGCGCAGGTGATGAGCATAGCCTGATTGCGTTGAATGAGCTGGTTGCAGCCTTTTGATTGCTCATCGGAAGTGCGGCCGGGCACGGCAAACACATCTCTGTTGTAGCTTTGTGCTATATTGGCGGTGATGAGCGAACCTCCTTTCTCTGCCGATTCCACCACTATGGTGCAGTCGCTCAAACCGGCTATGATGCGGTTGCGTGCCACGAAATTGCCTTTGTGCAGCACGTCTTGCGATGTGTATTCGGTGATGATGCTACCGCCGCTGTTTACTATCTTTTCAGCGGCATCTCTATTCTCGGCAGGGTAAATCTTGTTTAGTCCACACGCCTGAACGGCAATGGTTTCGCAGTTGTTTTTCAGCGAAGCGTTGTGGGCGGCAATGTCGATGCCAAACGCCAGCCCGCTCACAGTAATCACATCAGGAATAGCCTCCGATAGTTCCTTTACAAGCTTTTCGCACATTCTGCGGCCGTACTCGGTGCACTTGCGAGTGCCCACTATGCTCACGATGTGCTTTTTGTTGAAATCGGTGTTGCCCACGCTGTATAGCAATATGGGCGCATCGGTGGTGTTCAGTAGGCGTTGCGGATAGTCGCTTTCTGTAAAATAACTTACCTTGATGTGGTGTGAGTTTACAAACTCAATTTCCTTTTCCGCTTTTTCAAGGCAGGAATTGCGATATGCACGCTCCAGAATTTTGCTTTTGCTTTTGGTGATGAGGCGCAACTCCTTCTCGCTGATGGCGAAAAACTCTTTCTCGTCGCCAAGCACATCGAGGATCTTTTGAGCCAAGTCCACGCCCATGCCCCTAACCGAGGCAAAAGCCATCTTATAGAGCAAATCAGGCATCATCGCAAATATTCTTTAAAAGCCTCCTTGAGTTTTTCGCATCTGCTGATTCGTCCGTTCTCTAAGCACACGATAGTGGCACTGGCGTGGAACACGTCGTCGCCAGTGCTTTTGTTGATGATGTGCTGGTGAAAAATCATTCTCACCCCCTTCATTTCCAGCCACAGTTTGCTGGTCATGGTGTCGCCGCTGCGTAGCGGAGTCTTGAAGTCGGCCTCAATGTGGCTCATCACAGGCACGATGCCTTCCTCGCCCATTCTCTTGAACGAGAAACCGCAGTCTTCACAAAAGCAGTGGCGGGTGTATTCCAAATAGTGGAGATAGTTGGCATTGTTGACGATGCCTTCTGCGTCGAGCTCGTAGTCGCGAACTTTTATTTCTATTGAATAAACGTATTTTTCCATTATTTTTCGTTATAAAGTTCAAAGTTACACATTTTTTTGCTTATTCCCATTCTCTTTACTAATTTTGAGGTCAAAACCAATGCTATATGAATGTAAAAAAGATACTTCTCATGGCTTTAGCAGCATTTGCTGTTGAGGCATTTGCTTGCACTTCGGCTATTGTGTCGGGAAAACTCACCGCCAATGGTCGCCCTCTTTTGTGGAAAAATCGCGACACCAACGACCAGAACAACAGGGTGAAGCGTTTTGCCGCCCATAAGGGCTGTTACGAATTTGTGGCGCTGTTTGATGCTCGCGACAAGCGTGACACCGCCGCTTGGATTGGCTATAACGAAAAGGGATTCGCCATCATGAACACGGCTTCCTACAATCTCAACAACGACAAAGTGAAGGAGATGGACAAGGAAGGAGTGGTGATGCGTATGGCACTTGAGCGATGCGCCACCGTTGATGAGTTTGAGCAACTCTTGAAGTCGATTCCGCAGCCAAGAGGCGTGGAGGCCAACTTTGGCGTGATTGATGCCGATGGCAATGGAGCATATTTCGAGACAGGAAACTACACTTTGGTGAAATACGACCTGAAAGATGCTCCTGATGGCATTTTGATGCGCACCAACTATTCATATAGTGGCCGTGTTGACGATGGCGCTGGATATGTGCGTGAAGCCAATGAGAAAAAACTGCTCGCACCACACATTATGCGCCACGACTTCACTCCTGCCGTGTTTACGGAAGAAGTGTCGCGCACTTTTTATCACAGCGTGCTTGATAAGGACTTCACAAATTCTGACACAGAATGGGTGGTGGACCAGGATTTCATTCCACGACGCATTTCCACTGCCACCACAGTGATTGAGGGTGTGCTGCCCGGTGAAAATCCGCTGCTCACCACCATGTGGATGGGTTTGGGTTATCCACCATGTGCAGATATCTTCCCGGTGTGGCTTTGGGAAAATGGCGTGCCTGAATGTTTGGTGGGCAAAGGCAAGGACAATCATTCTCCACAATGCGATATAGTGAAACAGCGTGAAAATGAGGTGTTCCCAATTAAGCGTGGCAATGGAAAGCATTATGTGAATTTACAGAAGCTTTACAACAAGCAAGGCACAGGCTATTGCCAAATCCTGATTCCTCAAAACATGGACACTTATCGCAAAGGCTACGAGGAACTGGCTAAACGCAGAGCCAAGTTTGCCGCAAAAAAGAAATAATCACAACGCAGAAAAATCACTCTGAATAATTTGAAATTGTCAATTTCTTGCAAAATCACAAGTGGGGAATATGCAAAAGCAGTGTTTTCTCACTTCTTTTCCGATAATTGGATTTTCTTCTTGTTTCCGTTATTGGTGTGTGGGTGTCTGTCTGTTCACGACATTCGCATTTTGATAGTATCACTGATGGTGCTGTTTGTGGTTGTGCCCTTTATCATGATTCTGCTGTATTTTAATTATATGCTCACCAATTCAATGGTGTGGTCGATTTCAGAGAAAACGATTTCGTTGACCACCGATGGGACTCTCGTGCTGGAATTTGAAAATCCAAAACTTCGCACCGTAACGGTGAATAAGGGTGATGTAAAAAAAATCCATACCCACAAGCGCAAAATACTCTTGCAAATAGAATCGAGTAAATACCGCTTTCTCGTCATCCCAGAATCCTGCTTCAAATCAGAAGCAGAAAAGCAAACCCTACTTTCAAGCATCCTCTAACCCAACCATTAGGTTAAGTTAAAAAGTCTTGCGCTAAGGAATCGCCCAATTTACATACAAATTGTAGGGACATGCCTTTGGCATGTTTCAATCGCTACCTCTATTTGTCTAAAAAAATAACGAGGTCTTGTCGTCGCGACAAAACCCCGAAGATGTAATTTATTTGCCTTGATTTGTATTGATGTCTTTGTTTATACTTGGGTAATCCAGAATTCGGTATATGGCTTTGGCATTTGCTTAGCCTCTTTTACCAATTCTTGATAGTTGTCACCACGATTGAAATAAATCATGTAATACCCATTCTTCTTGATTACGTTGGCTGGGTTGATGTCCTTATTCTCTTGGAAATATTGGGCAACCTGGCTCTGCTTTTTCAGCGAACAGATAATGATGGCGTAGCGGCCGTTTGAGTTTGCTTCTTTCTTCTCGCTGGCTGCTTCTACTTGCTTTTGCAGACTGATTTCCTCGGTTTTCACCACCTTGTGCTTTGGCATGGTGGGTGTAGGCACATTCAGCGTTGCCAATTGGTGGGTGGGTTTATCGACGATGATAGGAGTGGAGAGCGCAAACGTGAGACAAACCAGCATCACGATAGATGCCGCAATTTGCACAGCCTTGTGGCTGAACCAATTTCTTCTGCCAATATTGATTTCAGGCTCGCTGTAAGTCAGGGTATCCGTTGCTTTTTTGATGCCGTTCTCTTCTACGGTACTGCGCTCTCCAAAATACAGGCCGCCGGTCAGCTCACGCATGATCAGCATGTCAAAGCCCTCACCGATAATTTCTTCTTTTAACGGGCAGGCATCCTTTAATTCCTGATACAGGTACGCCGGGCGCAGGTTTGCAAACAGGCCTAACGATTTCCGGATTTTTAAAAGTCCGGCCTCCGGGCGCTTATCCGGGCTTAATTTGTACCATGGGGAGGTCTTGGCATCTCCTCCGATGGAGCCCATCAGAACAGCGTCACATTTTTTTGCTTCTTCTATGGTTTCATCTGTCAGCGGCACGCCGTGCACATCGATGGAGGCTCCGCCCAGCAGAAGGTTGGTATATTCAAACTTATGTCCATATTTCTCGCAGACGGCGTCCAGAACCTTTTTTGCCTCATCTACAATTTCCGGTCCGATTCCGTCACCGTGAATTAATCCAATACGGTATTCCATATCTTTCTCCCTCTTTTCTTCCGGCTGAAAAACCGTTCTATTTTCTCTGTGTCTATAGCATTTCTAAATTATACGCTATTATCGCCGTAATTTCAACACGAAATTTCTTTATTCCTAACGAAATGCAATAATCTTTTTGCTTTTTTGCTGTTTAAAAGAAAATTACGCGGCATTTTTCCCTCTTTTCCCCCGGTCTCGCCGCAGGGGCAATCCGGTCCGGAAGGCTTTTTACTCTACAGGAAAATTCCATAAAATCTCTAATGGGCAAAAAAGCACAGGTACTCATCCTTTTTTTGAATACCTGCGCTTTTTACATACCTAGATCATGTTTATTTTTTCTTCTCTGTTTTCTCTTCAACGACTGCTGTTTCCGGTTTTTCAACCTCTGTGATCGCTGTTTTGCGCATCGGGATACGGCAGTTTTTGTTGTTTCCGAACTCTACGATGACATCATCATCTGTGATATCGATGACTACGCCGTAGAAACCGCTTGTCGTTACGACTGCATCTCCGACTGCAAGGTCATTCAGCATTGCCTGCAGTTTTTTCTGTTCTTTCTTCTGCGGACGGATCATTAAGAAATACATCATACCGAACATGATGACCAGCCACATAATTAACATACCAGTGCTCATCACACCGCCGTTTGCTGCTGTTGTTGTTGCTAAAAACATTTTCTTTCCTCCTGTTATTCGAGAGTACATCCCGTTCTTTAGACACACCTATCATAATACACAATCCGGAACCAATGGGCAAGTCTTTTTTGGATATTTTCCCTATTTTCCAAAGATTTCATATATTACAATTCCGACCCCCGTCTCGATTGCACTGCGCCACATCTCAATATGGCTTCTCGCATTTCGCATGGCTCTGAACAGAGCTTACTTTTTGTCGTATTCCTCAAATCCGGCAAGCTTCGCACGTTTGTAGGAGGCAAAATTGCCCTCATCGAGTGCGTTTCGGATTTCTGTCATCATATTGTTGTAGAAATACAGATTATGCAGAACACAGAGACGCATGCCGAGCATCTCTTTTGCTTTCAGCAGATGACGGATATAAGCTCTGCTGTAATGGCGGCATGTCGGACACTGGCAGCCTTCCTCGATCGGGCGCGGATCCAATTCGTATTTCTGGTTGAACAAATTCATTTTTCCATGATTTGTATAAACGTGACCGTGACGTCCGTTCCGGCTCGGATATACACAGTCGAAGAAATCAACGCCGCGCTCTACACCCTCGAGAATATTGGCCGGTGTTCCGACACCCATCAGATATGTCGGTTTTTCTTTTGGCAGATACGGGACCACTTCATCGAGAATATGATACATCTCCTCGTGTGTCTCTCCTACCGCAAGACCGCCGACGGCATATCCGTCAAGATCCATCTCGGAAATCCGTTTTGCATGATCGATACGGATATCTTCATAGATTGCTCCCTGATTGATACCAAACAAAAGCTGCTCCTTATTGATCGTATCCGGCAATGCATTCAGTCTCTGCATCTCTTTTTTGCAACGCTCCAGCCACCGGGCCGTGCGGTTGACAGAATCTTCCACATATCTGCGATCCGCTACACTCGAAGGACATTCATCAAAAGCCATAGCAATCGTAGAGCCAAGATTCGATTGAATCTGCATACTCTCTTCCGGTCCCATAAAAATTTTGGCACCATCCACGTGTGAATGAAAATACACACCTTCTTCTTTAATCTTGCGCAAGCCTGCCAGCGAAAATACCTGAAATCCGCCGGAATCGGTAAGAATCGGACGATCCCAGACCATAAACTTATGAAGACCACCGATTTCCTTGATCAACTTGTCCCCCGGTCTCACATGCAGATGGTATGTGTTTGACAATTCCACCTGACAATGAATTTCTTTTAGGTCTTCTGTGGATACCGCACCCTTGATTGCGCCAATTGTTCCAACATTCATAAATACCGGTGTCTGAATATCTCCATGCACCGTATGGAAGATACCGCGTTTTGCACGGCCTTCCTGTTTTAATAATTCATAACTTGCCATTTTTCTTTCCTGTCTTATCGTTTTATTTTTCGTATCAAAATGCCATTGGAAAGCAGTGTTGCTATAATATTCATCCAGATTTTTCACATCCGAACGAAGCCGCTTGGTATCATGGGAATCAAGCAGATTAAAAAGTACATCATTCGTCTGCTGCATATAGCTGGTATAACAGCGATTGATCGTATATTCAAAGTCTTCGTTCGTAAGGCTCTTGTCAATCCAGAAATACTGCATTAAACTCCATTTTGTTACTCCTCTCACCTTGAACATCAGCCCATTTAAAATTGCCTTCGGCAAGTTCAAAGGACAGATGTTACATATGTGCCCAATAAAAAATATATCATAAGTTCCTTGACTATTCAACTTAAGGTTCATTATACTATGGTAAGAAAACGCTTATACCTGAGGAGGAAATTATGGCAGGATCTTCATTTGGAAATATATTCAGAATCACTACATGGGGCGAATCCCACGGCAAAGGAATCGGTGTTGTTGTGGATGGCTGCCCTGCCGGACTGCAGCTTTGTGAGGAAGATATTCAAAAATATCTTGATCGCAGAAAGCCGGGACAGTCCAAATTTACAACCCAGCGAAACGAGTCCGATACTGTGGAAATTCTTTCCGGTATTTTTGAAGGGAAAACAACTGGTACACCAATTTCCATGATGGTATGGAACAAGGATCAGCATTCGAAAGATTACAGTGAGATTGCCTCCTACTATCGTCCCGGCCATGCCGATCTTGGTTTTGATGTAAAATATGGTTTTCGCGATTATCGCGGTGGCGGACGTTCCTCCGGTCGTGAAACAATCGGTCGCGTTGCCGGAGGTGCTGTCGCAGCAAAAGTTCTGGAACAGATGGGCATTACCTGTTTTGCATACAGCAAATCCATCGGCCCTGTTTCCGTGGATGCCACTCGTTTCGATGCTTCCGTTGTCAATGACAATGCCTTATATATGCCGGACACAAAAGCGGCCGAAGAAGCTGCCGCTTATTTGGAAAAATGTCTGAACGAAACGAATTCATCCGGCGGTATCATTGAATGTATTGTCAACGGTCTGCCGATTGGCCTGGGCGATCCTGTTTTCGAAAAACTGGATGCCAATCTTGCCAAGGCAATCCTTTCCATTGGTGCGGTCAAAGGTTTTGAAATCGGAGACGGTTTTTCTGTTGCAACATCTACCGGACTTACAAACAATGATGCTTTCGTTATGGACGGCAACACAATTAAAAAAGCCACCAATCATTCCGGTGGAACGCTCGGTGGCATGAGCGACGGTTCTCCGCTTGTTTTCCGCGCTGCTGTAAAACCTACACCATCCATTGCTGCAACACAACATACGGTAAATAAATCCGGTGAGGACATTGAGATTACTATCAAAGGCCGTCATGATCCAATTATTGTTCCACGTGCGGTTGTTGTTGTGGAAACAATGGCAGCTATCACAATATTAGATGCTTTGCTTTCCAATATGACTGCAAGACTTGATCGAATCATCAATTTTTACAAATAATGGTTCTAAATATATAGAATACAAATGCGCGCGACTTTCGTCGCGCGCATTCATTTTTCTAGTACAGCGTTCCATATCTCTTATAGATTCTTTAATGTCTTACCCACAGAAATCTCGTAATTTGATACTACTTTGGTTCCATCCGATAATGTCATTGTGGTCTGTACAGTAACGGATTTAATATTTACCGATTCCTTTGTTGCAAGCTTATAAGCCGAACCGGATGTATTTGTACCAGTGACTGTACACTCTACGATTTCTCCACTCACGCTGGCAACACTCAAACAATTCTTTGCAAGGTCCAAAGCTGTCGTACATGACGCAGATGCTGTCGTTTGCTCCACGGCAATTTCCGGCGCTATCTGGCTGTCAGTAACTTCAAGGTATCCATTGACCGTAGCAAGACCTGCGGTATTGCTTCCTGCATAAAACTTTAATTCAATGGCATACACTCCGGTCTGCGCTTTTGTTGCTACGTTTTTATTCAAAGATACTGTTGTAACCGGAATGGTCGTTCCTGAAACAGTACTTCCGGCTATAGAAGTTCCAGTCTTTGTCAGATCTGTTGTGTAGTACAGATCACCCTTTTTAATTGTAGCAGACTGGATGTAAACGTAATCATAGAATATACCGCCTTTGTATTGTGCCAGACGTATATTTACTGTTTTTGCATTTACAAGATCATTTTCCGTTCCTTTCAATGCCATATCAACAACCGGCTGATCCATATCAATCTTGTATGTAACTGCACCATTTTCCGGCGGTGTCTGGACAACGACATTAAATCCTGTTGTTGCTTTATGACTTCCTGCTGTTACGGTCATGGTATAGCTGTATGTACCTGCGGTCATCCCCGTCGGATCCACAATAATACGGTCATTAATCTCATCATATTTTACAGCATAGGCATTTGTTCCTGTAATCTGTACTGACTCATCGTTCAATGCGAAATCATCTCCGTACTGATCTGTTGCCTCAACATTAATATAGCCCCTGTATCCTGCAACATAGCGATTGGATAACATCAGTGTGTTCTGATCTAATTTTATATTTTTCAAATATGCAGGTTCTGCAACTGTCACTTCATAGGTATAAGTGTATTCCTGTTTTCCATTAGTTGCTGTAACAATAATACGAACCGTTCCGCTCTTTACCGCAGTTACTTTCGCAACACCATTGCTCTCATTATTGATAAGCAATGTATCCGGATCAGAAGATTCAAAACTTACTGCATCATATTTGATTTCGTTCTTATCTTCATCGAGAGCACGGAAATGCGCATAATAATTACTGCCGGATGCGACCTTACGGTTGTCTTTGTAAGAAGCCACACCGTAATTTGGCGCTTTTTCCGATGTCGTCAATGTTAAATTGGTATCTTCTGCCGCATTGGCCGCAACACATACTACCGTTGCAGTATCCTTAAATACCAGCTTATTATCATCTTTATTTGTATAAGTCAGATTAATAATACCGGTATCTCCGACTTTCTTCATAAAGATTTTATTCTGATCGGTGAGATATCCATTCGTAATCTTGTAGTCATACTCCACCGTTCCAGGATATGCATCTAATACATCAATACCATAGGAATCATACAGTGCATAAACAATCGGTGTCTCCCTCTCTGCCGTCACCTGTGTTGTCAGAATTTTCAGACTTACGGGCTGCCCGATATGTGCAGTAAAATTGTAGGACATCTTGCCATCCGTCACCATATATTCCTTCTCGTCTTTCAGATTTGCATATAAATTCAAAGTAACTTCTTTGCCATCAGTCGAAAATTCGATAGATTTCACTTCGCTTCTCGCCCCCGCAGCATTTGTTACCTGAAAACTGTCTTTCGTAACAAGATTCTTTGCAGAACTTGAATATTCTGCTACGATTTTCTTCACTGCCGTCTGTTTTATCGGTCATGGTCGTTCCGACCTTAATCGTCTTCTTCGCTGTTTTAACAACCTTGCTTCCTTTCTTTGCCTGTACGCAAATTGTATAGGTTCCTTCTTTAGCAGGTGTAAAAGCACCACTGCTTGTCATCTGTGTAATTTTTGTACCTGTCTCATCTGTTGCAGACCACACATTTGTGCTTGTGGCATTCGCTGGTGTAATTTTAAACTGAAACTGATAGGTTTTACCAATCAAGAATTCTGTCTGATCTGCAGCATCTCCTACAATTTGAATCTTTGTAGGAAGTACCTTGATTTTTGCAGTCTTTGCCACTAATGTATACTGTAACTTTCCGTTCCTGTTGTAGATTTTAGCTGTCACAATCACAGTCTTGTTCTTTGCTGCAGTCTTCTTCTTAGTACGAATTGTCAATTTGTTGGAAGAAGTCGTTCTTGATACTTTTGTTGTCGTCTTTGACAACTTTGCATATCTCTTACCAGTTCCGGAAATGGACCACTTTACCTTCTGTCCCTTAATCAGATTCTTAACTGTATATGTATACACACCCTTATTCGTATCATTCTCGTACAAAGCGGTATAACTCTTGACAAAAGCCACCTTCTTTTTTGCTGCCTCGGCGTTTGCCGGAGCCATCGTAATCACCATTGCAACCGCACATACAAATGCGATCAGTTTTTTCAAATTCTGCCTCATACAAATCCTCCTCTTGCCCATCTGTCAGTTTATCTTTTCGTGCTTCCATCACTCTGATTTCGCACTCACTTTATCTATAATACTAGCACACCCTCTGGCCTTTCGCAATGAATGACCAGAGGGTGTTTTCTTAATATTCTCTTAAAATGCTATACTAGTCCAATGCGATTGCTTCATTCTCACGTCTGCGGAGAATATCATACATATCCAGTTCTACTCCAAGATCCACATAAAAAATCTGCTGTGGATGCGGACAGGATGTGATCTCCTCCCCGTTTTCATCTGACATACGCTGTACGACAACTTCAAGATTCTCTCCATTTGGCTTCATTACCTCAATCGTTTCGCCTACCGAAAACTTATTGCGCTGCTCCAGCTGATACATACCATCTGCATTTTTCTTGCCTACGATTCCAAGGTATGTATACCCTTTTTCATAAGTATTATTATCATATATCTGAGTTTCCTCTGTTGGTTTTCCATAGAAAAATCCAGTCGTAAACTGACGGTATGTGCAGCTTTTGATCTGATCTAAATACCATGGCATATTCTCTTTGTATTTTTCCGGTGATTCCAGATAATCATCAATCGCCTTACGATAAGTTCTCGCAACCGTTGCAACATATAACGCAGTCTTCATGCGTCCTTCGATTTTATAACTGTCAATCCCTGCATCAATCAGATCCGGAATGTGTTCGATCATACACAGATCCTTGGAATTAAAGATATAGGTTCCACGTTCGTTTTCATATACCGGAAGGTACTCTCCCGGTCGCTTTTCCTCAACCACCGAATACTTCCACCGGCACGGATGCGTACAGGCACCTTTATTTGCATCTCTTCCCGTAAAATAATTGGATAACAGACATCTTCCAGAATAGGAAATACACATTGCGCCATGAATAAATGTTTCAATTTCAAGGTCATCCGGAATGCGCTCACGAATTTCTTTGATTTCCTTCAATGATAATTCACGAGCCGTCACTACACGGCTTGCTCCCTGTTCTTTCCAGAAAAGATAGGTTCCATAGTTGGTATTGTTTGCCTGCGTGCTGATATGACGTTCAATTTCCGGACAGACTTCTTTTGCAATCATAAACACACCAGGATCCGAAATAATGAGTGCATCCGGGCGGTCCGGTTTCATATCTTTCAATTCTTTAAAATACTCCCGCACACCATCTAAATCATAGTTGTGTGCAAGAATATTTGCAGTAACATAGACTTTTACATTATGTGCATGTGCAAAAGCAATACCTTCTGCCATATCTTCCATGGAGAAATTCTTTGCTTTCGCACGAAGTCCAAAAGCCTCTCCTCCAATATATACCGCATCTGCACCATAAATTACTGCAATTTTTAACACTTCCAGACTGCTCGCCGGGACTAGTAACTCAATCTCTCTCATCCTTATCCTGCCTCTCTTCTTCCACCGAATTGTTTTCCTCAACTTTTGTGCTTACCGTAATTCCGTCTCCTACCGGAAGCACTGCTGTCACCAAATCCTCTCTGTGTGTCAGTTCGTACAAATATTCCCGCATCCGTTTATAAATCGTACGGTTACGACGGGTCACCGCATAATGGGATTCGATAATATCGCCATCCTGCAACACATTGTCCGACACCAGTGTTCCACCTGTTTTAAGAAGCCGTAAAATATCCGGCATGAAATGAATGTACTGTCCTTTAGCTGCATCCATAAAAATCAGATCAAATGGCTCATTCAGCGTCTTTAATACATCTGCCGCATCTCCCTCTAATAATGCAATCTGCTTTTCCTTTCCTGCCCGAACAAAATTCGCACGTGCAATCGGTATCCTTTTTTCGTAATTTTCTATTGTAACAATCTTACAATCTTTTGGTGCATACTCCGCCATGAGTATCGATGAAAAACCAACTGCAGTCCCAACCTCAAGAATTCTTTTCGGCCGGTTCATTGCCAGCAACAGTTTCAAAAAGCTCTGCATCTCCTTGCGAATAATCGGCACATAGGAATCCAGAGCTTCTCGTTCGATCTCATCCAGTACTTTTGTATTCCCTGTATCCAGAGAATTGATATATGTCACCAGACGTTTCTCTACTATCATATCAATGTCCTCAATGGTGTATCATCGTCAGCTTTGTCAGGTATAACTTGTCAATTTTTTAAGAGGTGGTTTCCTCTTCCGTAGCCTCTGTCTGTGTTTCCTGTCCTGACATAACGATCATCATCTCTTTCGGGGTCATAGAAGTGTTCAATGTATAGACCCCCGGCTTTATACTCTTACTGTAAGCAGATGTCTTAAGCTGCAGGTAAAAAAGTTTCCCATCTCTTACCAGGCCTTTTTGTTCCAACAGCTTGCCAACCTGCCAGTTCGATGTTTCCTGCTTAATCTGTACGAGAATATCCGTTCCCGGCGCCTCATCCACCGCAGTCTCTGTAAAAAGGCGATACCCATAATCATATCCTGTTCTGCTCAGATAAACAGTCGCGAGCAGAACAAACAATATGATCATAATCGTAAATCCTATTTTGATGAATTTAAATAAAGCCTTATTAATGTCCATAGGTTACTCCTATACTTCCATAATGATTGGCATAATCATTGGACGTCTCTTTGTCTCTTTCCAGACGAAATCTCCCAAAGCGTCTTTGACCTCATTTTTAATCTTTCCCCAATCGGTAATATTGTGATCCATACAATATTCCATTGTTCGGTCGAGAACCGTCTTTGCTTCATCCATAAGGCTCTCGGAGTTACGTACATATACAAATCCACGAGATACAATATCCGGACCAGCAAGTACCTGACCGGATCCACTCTCAAGTGTCATAACAACAATAATGATTCCATCTTCTGCCAGACGCTGACGGTCACGCAATACAATGTTTCCGACATCACCTACGCCAAGACCATCTACCAAAATTCTTCCTGCAGGAACAGAAGGAAGCTGTTTCATATAATTTTGATTTAATTCTACAGCATCTCCAATGGTTCCAATGAATATATTTTCA
>OHVU01000422.1_pt1 | contig 13655 bp, 19 predicted proteins | sample 1579551 | NCBI WGS metagenome assembly OHVU01 (sample SAMEA3882520, study PRJEB24775) | human gut metagenome | biome: human-associated habitat; feature: intestine environment; material: feces | place: Netherlands | collected 2009/2010 | reverse complement strand
CCCGGCGAACAGAGAGGTGGATTGTAACAGCGGCAGATCGTTTTTCATCGCAACTCCGTGGGAACCGCAGCGGCTCCCACAGTCCTCCTGCAATTCCGTTGCATGCGCAACGGTATTTTCCCCCCTATTATAGTAAACTAGGACGCGCAAAGCAAATATTTTTGCAAATTTGCCTTGTAAAAAATATGAAAAGACCGACCCATGGTTCTGTGCAAAATTTTCAGGCACAAAATGGCGCGGTCTTGTGAGGAAAGAGGGAACCCCGCATGAAAAAACTGACATCCATGCTGCTGGCTCTGGCCCTTGTGCTGAGCCTTGCCGCCTGCGGCGGTGCCGCTTCCACTTCCACTGCCGCATCTGCTTCGGCCTCTGCTTCCGGCAGTGCTGCCGCATCCCAGGCTGCAGGCAGCGACCTGGATTACATCAAGGGCAAGGGCAAGCTGGTCATTGGCTACACTGTTTACGAGCCCATGAACTACACCGATGCCGATGGCAACTTCACCGGTTTTGATACCGAGCTGGCCACTGCTGTCTGCGAAAAGCTGGGCGTGGAGCCGGAGTTTGTGGAGATCAACTGGGATACCAAGGTCGTGGAGCTGGATGCCAAGAGCATCGACTGCATCTGGAACGGTATGACCCTGACCGATGACATCATGCAGAACACCGCTACCACCAAGGCTTATGCAAAGAATGCACAGGTGGTCGTTGTGAAAGATGGCACCGATTATACCTCTACCGCTGACCTGGTGGGTAAGACCGTGGTCGCCGAGGCTGGTTCCGCCGGTGAGGCCGCCATTGAGGGAGACGAGAACCTGGCACAGGCTGATTACGTTTCCAAGAGCGTTCAGACCGACTGCCTGATGGAAGTTGCCGCAGGCACTGCCGATGCCGCTGTGCTTGACCTGACCCTAGCCAACGCCATGATCGGTGAGGGCACTGACTATGCCGACCTGAAGATCGTGGACGAGCTGAACGCCGAGGAGTACGGCGTGGCATTCCGCAAGGGCAGTGATGCTGCCGCCGCTGTGGATGAGGCCTTTGATGCACTGAAGGCCGATGGTACTACGCAGGCATTGGCCGATAAGTACGATCTGGCACTGGCTGACTGAATTTGTTGAACAACTCCTTCCGTCATCGCTATGCGATGCAACCTCCCTCGGTGAGGGAGGCTTTTTGTTGCCGATGCGTGAAAGGCTCCCGAGCAGAGGGAACTTTCACCGGCTGTGATGGAAGGGGAATATGGATTCTGAATAAAAAAGGTGTGTTTTTGTGTCTGTGATCCTTGGGCGCCTTTCCGGCGCGTTCCTGCTCAACTGTGAGCTGTTTGCCCTTACGCTGCTGTTTGCATTGCCGCTGGGGCTGGTGGTGGCCTTTGCCATCAATTACGCCTGCTATTTTTCCGAGATCTACCGCGGCGGCATTGAAGCAGTGCCCAAGGGGCAGACTGAGGCCGGGCAGGTGCTTGGCATGACCAAGAGCCAGATTTTTTTCCGCGTTACGCTGCTGCAGGTCATCAAGCGCATCCTGGCCCCCATGGGCAATGAGGTCATGACCTTGATCAAAGATACCTCCCTTGCCAATGTGATCGCCAACAAGGAAATCATCATGATGGCAAAGGAATACAGCGCCAAGGGCTTGATCTGGCCGCTGTTCTCCACCGCGCTTTTCTTCCTGGTGTTTGTCGGGGCAATGACCCTGCTGTTCAACTGGCTGGAAAAAAAGCTCAGCTATTTCCGGTAAGGGGGACGTACATATGGCACTTTTGGAAGTTACCGGCATCAGCAAAAACTTTGGCAGTACCCATGTGCTGCAAAACATCTCTCTCAACCTGGAAAAAGGCGAAGCACTGGCCATCATCGGTTCTTCCGGCTCCGGCAAAACAACGTTGCTGCGCTGCCTGAACTTTTTGGAAACGCCGGATACCGGTGTGATCCGTGTGGACGGCAAAACCCTGTGGGATGCCGCTGACCCGGCCACCCACCGTGAAAGTGAAGTGCGCAAAAAACGCCTGCATTTCGGCCTTGTGTTCCAGAACTTTAACCTTTTCCCGCAGTATACGGCTTTGCAGAACATTACCCTGGCCGGGGAGCTGCTGGCAAAAGAAAAACCGGAGTATAAAGTCAACCGCAAAGCGATTCATGCGGAACTGGAAGAAAAAGCAAAAGCCGGAGGACAGATTTCCCTTGCAGAATACGCCGAAGCATTGAAAACCGATAAGGAACGTGGCAAGCCTGCCAAACAGGAAAAGCCCTCTATCCGGGCGCAGCTTAAAGCAGCGAAAGAACAGACACCAAAGAAACAGGCAAGACAGAAAACACAGGATTTGGAAAGGAGCTGACCTATGAAGTTACAAAAATTTGAAAATGTGGACGTTATCGCTTCCCTTGAAGCCATAATGAAACAGAATACCGCTTTTTATCAGAGCGATTTTGACATAGACAAACAGATTTTGCAGAAAGCGGCGGTAAGCCCTGTCCCGGAGGACAAACGGCTTTTGTGGTTTTCCCGCCCGTCCGGGACGTGCTGCTTCCGGGAACGGGACGTTTTTCTAAAGGACACAAGGCAGCATAATACATGGCGGTTTTACGGGGAACAGACCCGCGATACTATCCTTGCCTATGCGGTGGAACTGACAGGCACAGAGCAGGAAAAAATCAAGGGCAATCTTTATGAACTGGATTATTTGCAGCATTTCCGGGAAGTAATCGAAAAATCAATCCCTGCCGACAACTACACGCTGATTTATGAGCATGGGGAGCTGACAAAACCTGCCGGACAATATTTTGACGGGAACACTGACCCGCAGCTTGGAAAGTTTATACGTTTTGAAGCACAGCCAAACGACCCAGAAGCCTTAAAAAGCATTTTGAGGGAACAGCAGAAAAAACGAACACCGCATACGCAGGGGGATTTTCAGTTACATATCGCCGCCCTGCATGACAGACGGATTGAAGCAGAAGCCCGCCGGATTGTGGAAAATGTAAAAGGGCTTGGAGAACCGGACAGCCCCGAAAAGACCCATTGTGCGGTAGAACTTTCTCCCTACTTTGTTCCACTGGCAACGGATAAGGATATGGAACGGCTGCTTTCCATGCTCCCTTACAAAAGCCTTTCCTTATCTACGTTGGAGGGCAGGCATGGAGTTTATGCGTTGATAGATAAAAGCGAGAGGAATAAAGAGATGAAACAGTCCCCTCCCTCTGTCCGGGCGCAGTTACAAACAAAAAAATCCCAAAAAGTCCCGAAAAAGACAGCAAAAACAAAGCATCACGAATTGGAGGTATGAGCATGATTAGACTGACCGTTGAAGAAATGAACCTGTTGAGTATTTACCATGAGGGAAGCAAAGCACAGCTTATGGAAAATATGACGGCTGCGCTGCCGTTCATGGACGAGGATATGCGCCCCTTTGCAGAACGCACCTTACAGAAAATTTCCCCACTAACAGAAAACGAGTATGCGGAGATTTCCATTTTCGCCGCTGATGAAGTATGACCGGGAGTAAGCGGCTCACGCCGCCACAGAGCCGGAAAGTCAACAGCCTTGTAAAAAAGGAGTGCTGCAACTGCGAGCGCGGACACTGTATCTTACTGGACGACGGGGAGGAATGTGTATGCCCGCAGCTTATTTCCTATTCACTTCTATGCAAGTGGTTTCAGACCGCCGTACTTCCCCTTGATAAGTTGCTCTATGCAGAGCTTTTCAAGACCGAGGATAAAAAGCGTTGTACCGAGTGCAGCACGTTCTTTGTATCAAAATCAAACAGCGTCAAATACTGCCCGGACTGCCGGAAACGGATTACCCGCAGACAGGCAGCGGAACGCATGAGGAAACGACGCGCGGCGGTTACGCAATAAGGGCGAAAAAAGCCTTGATTTACAGGGCATAAACGGCGTGAAACTGGCATAGGCGATACAGAATACCTTTTCCCTTGAAATCGGGGTTCTACTGCGTAACATTCTAAAATCAGTACCTATAAAAGAACAGGGTGCGGGAGGTCATTACTGGCTTCCTGCACCCTGTTCTTTTTGTGTCTGACTGTCTTTATCCTGCATTTCCGGCTTCGGCTGTAATTCTTTTTCTATCCGGTTCCGGTAATGGGTTTTCCTGCGGTAAAAATATTTTGTTACTTCCTGTTCCGGCAGCCATATCCCCGCAGCTTCTATCTGTTCCATAACAGCGGCAACGATTTCCCGGTTGTTGCGTTTATGCGGCTCCTGTCCCTTTTCTATCCAAAGGCGGCGGTATTCCTCATAAAGCCATGTACTGATAGTTTCTTTTTGCCGTTGCTTCAAATGTCGAAACTGCTTATCTATCCGCAGCAGCTTCCCGTCTACCTTTTTATGATTTTTTGTCCCGATTTCTTTTTTCCTCTCTTTCCATTTCTTCAAGGGGAAATTGGGGGAGGGATTCTATCAGCTTCATTGTGATATACTGGCGCATATCTTCATCAATTTCCAGTTTGAATGTTCCGTCCGGCTGACGTTTCTTTACAGTTGCCTGCCTGTCGATTTCGTCCTTGTAGCACATAAGCACCTTTTCCACCGCCCATGTTTCTCCGGCAACGGCGGCGCGTATGGTTTCATAATCGGGTATTGTTTGGTCTGCCATGTTTTCACGCTCCTGTCTGTATTGGAATATCTTTATCCTACCACGCTTTTATAGATATTTCTACTGTAAGCGTTCGGTTTCCCTGCTCCGTTCCGGTTCTTTTTCCAGTCTTAAAATACTGTCTATGTTCTGTTTGATAACGTCGTATTCCTTGACCTGTTTTTTCAGCTTGCCATAATCAGTGTAAAGGGCTTCTTTCTGCGCTTGGAGCTTCCCGTATTCTTCCTGCATGGCGGCGAGATTGGGGAGCTTGGTAACGCCCGACGCTTTCAGTGTCTTTGCCGCCGCTTCATGGAGTATCAGACTGCTTTCATTTTTTGCCCGGTATGCGTCTTTATCCTTTGCCCTGCGGTATGCTTCATAGACTGGTTTTGTCTTTTGATAGGTGGTAACGTGCTTCATCAGCACCGCCATATCTGCAAGACGCTTTTCCACACTCTTTAATGCGTCTGCGGTCTTTTCGTTTTCCGCAGTTATTTCTTCAATCCGGCTGACTAAATCCGCGTACTGTTCAATCTTATGTTCCGTCAAGAAATTCATGGTCTTTGCTGCCTGTTTCAGATTGTGGATTTTCGCCCACTGTTCATAGCCCTTACTCTGCGCCGCCTTGATACTGTTCTCAATGTCGATAAGCAGCGAAACGCCGCGCTGCTCTCTGGGGGCTTTCGCCGCCTTTGCCCGTCTGCCCGCTATCCGTTCCCTTATGGCTTCCTCTGTATAATCCGCGCCGAGGGTTTTAAGACGGGTGAAGCGTTCCTGTCCGGGGGCGCGGCATGACACATATTTCCCCGGCTTTATCTCATAGCCCGCCGCCTGTAACCGCTGCAACAATTCCTCAAAACTGGAAACTTGGGGGATAAGCGCGTCAACGGCAATCTTTAGCTTGCCTTTCCAACTTGTACCCGTCTTTTCAGCTTGATATTCCGCATAGCTCTTTCCCTTGCTGCCCTTGCCGGGAACGACGACGGACAAGCCATTCTCCCGGCATAGCTTGTCGCTCATGTTCCGTATGCCGTAATAGCTCCTTTTGTTGGAATTGTATTTGTGGTGGTCTACGAAATTTACGGCGCAGAAAATAATGTGATTGTGGACGTGTCCTTTGTCAATGTGCGTCGTGAGTACATATTCATGCTGCCCCTTTGTTACCGCGTCGGCAAGCTGCTTTCCGATTTCATGGGCTTTCTGATAATCGACTTCCCCCGGCTCAAAGGACTGTATCAGATGAAAGGCTAAATTGTTCCCCTTTTGGAGTGCTTGGGACAAGGTATATTCAAATTCAATATCTGCCGTTTCATAGGAGCAGCCGAAAGAGGACACAAGCATTTTTCCGTCCGTCTTGTCCGGGTTTTCGATATAGTCAAGGGCTTTGCTTAGAGTGCTTTTAATAGGCTTAATCTTTGTAACCGCCATATCTCCGCAAGCACCCCCTTTATTTCCTCTATGTCCTCTTGGTATGCGTTCCCCGTCGCGTTTACGCGGCGTGCTATCTGGTTGACGTTGACACCGATTTTCTGTATCTCTGCGGTCATTGCCTTTATATCGGCATGGTCTATCTGAATGATATACCCGTCAATGGCAATCTTCCGCAGATATGCCGCCATGTTCCGGGTGGGTACGAGCTTCATTTTTTCCAGTATTAAATCCCGTTCCGCTTCCGTCACTCTGAATTTGATTTGCACCGTTCTTTTGCGTCCGTTCATGTATTCGCTCCTTTCCTTTCCGTTCCGAGGGTTTGGGACACTTCCCAACAAGCAATTTTCAACCGACGCGCCGCAGCGCGGGAGGGGAAAATACGGAAGTGGGTACCCGCTTCCTATGCTTGCTACGAATGTTTTTATCCCTTATGCCTTACTACGGAGCTATGCCCGGTTTTGCCAAACTTCCGCAAAAGAAAAACGCTGCAATCCTCAAAAAAAGATTACAACGCTCTCTAAACCTTATTCAATTCTGACGGACTCTTCTTATCTGCCCTCTGTTTCGACTTCCGCTATCTCCTTTGCCGTTGCGCTCACAATCCGTATGCCTGTATCGCTCATACCGTCAAGAAGCGCGTCAAGCTGCCGCCGCTGCGTGTTCTTCTCTGGCGGCGTTTCCAAAAGAAACTGGTCTACGGATATATTGTAGCGGAGCATAAGCTCAAAGAAAATCTGTAAACTTGGGTGCTGCCCCTTGTTCTCAATGTTCGCAAGGTAGCGCGGCGAGATAAACATTTCGTCGCTCACTTTCTTGCGGCTCTCCTTGCGCCCTGTCCGCGCCGCCTTTATCGCTGCCCCAAAAGCCTTGAAATCGTATTTCGGTACTGGTCTTTTTGCCATAGTTATTCACCCTGTTACATTTTACTGTTCCCCTTTCTTCTTGGATATGTCTACACAATTCAATCAGTTAGCCAAAATAATTCATATGTATATGTTGACAATTAGCCGCTTTTTTTGTATAGTATTATTAAAAGGGGGAAATGTTTATGTTACATAGCATGCGTATTCGATAAGCATTGAAATCAAAAAAGATTTTTCCCATTTTCAATATGGGCTTTTTTGTCATGCTTATTTTGCGTATGCTATACAACAAAACTAACGATGTATAGACATAGTATAAAAACTATGCCTTAATTTTGTTGTAGTGTTATATGTATAAATGCAGGTCAATGCTCATGTTGAGAATTGACCTGTATTTTTTTGCACAAAAGGAGAAATATTATGCTTGAAAAATATTGGATAAAATGTCCAATTTGTAACGGAAAGACGAGGGTTCAAGTATTTTATAATACGGTATTAAGAAATTTTCCTCTTTTCTGCCCTAAATGTAAATTAACACATATCATTGATGTTGAAAAATTAGAAATCATAATCAAAAACTCTGAAAAACAAAAGGAAGGATATTAAATGAAACACTTACCTAAAAGTACACTTACGGAAATATTGAATGACCCATACGGATTTACTTACAAAGAAATGTCGGAAGTAATTGGAGAGGATAAAGCAAGAGCCTTATATGCGGAATTGTATAAACAGCCATTTCACAAAAAAAATCTATCAATATCAACAAAAAAAGTCTATAAAAGTAGCGATACTGAAAAGTATGTTTATGAATTGAAAGACAACAGGTATATCGAAACGGTTTTTATTAAACGGCGAGATGGTGGGACTGTTTGCGTAAGTACGCAAGTTGGTTGTTCTGTTGGCTGTATTTTTTGTGAGTCCGGACGCAATGGTTTCGTTCGTAATCTAACACCATCTGAAATTGTGCAACAGGTCATATTGATACGTCAAAAAGTAAATCGTATCGTTTTTATGGGAATGGGAGAACCTTTATTCAATTACGACAACTTGATTGCAGCAATCCATATTCTTCGAGATAGAAATGGACTTAACTTTCCAACCGACGGCATTACCGTATCAACAGTTGGTCCAGTTAATCAATTAAAAAAATTGCGCGAAGAACATCTAAAAATTCAGTTGACAATATCTTTACATGCAGCAACACAGGCTGCGAGAAACTGCATCATTCCTCATATGCACATGTACGCTATTGAAGATGTTGTTAAGCAAGCATTGTCCTATTCACAAAGGCATAATCGAAAAGTGGTATTTGCGTATTTGCTTTTACCAGGTATAAATGACCGTTCCTCAGATATAAGGCAACTTGCAAAATGGTTTAAGGGCAAAAATGTTATGATTAACGTGCTGCAATACAACCCGACGAGTAATTCAAAAATTAGAGCACCACAAAAACAAGAAATGGTTGCGTTCAAACATCAATTAGAGCAAACAGGACTTGAAGTTACCATGAGAGTTTCTCATGGTAGAGAGATTAAAGCAGCTTGTGGACAGTTAGCTAATACATATAATAAAGCCAAAAAACAACAAAAATAATTTAATTAAAAGAGCCAGACGCACAGACGCAGAGCCGATAATATGCAGTTTGAAATACTGCTGTTATCGGCTCTTTTTTGATTTAATTTGTGCCCCCAATAACCATATTGGAGCAAAATCAGAACTGTTGCTTGTCGTTCTTTGATTTCCGCAGCAGCTTTGAAAAACCAAAGCCGCCGTTTCTTTTTATCTTCTAATGAAATGACGCGGTATCACTGTTAAAAGCGGCGGCTAAAAGGAGGTAGCCGCCATGAAGCACATACCATATCGACAAAATCCGACGGTCATTGACACATCAAAAAAAGCCCGACCACCGCCGGGGAAAACTACGTCTATCAATATGAACTGTCTAATCATCTGAATACCGCTTACAATACCTATACGTCTGTCCGGGCTTTTCGGACAGGCGTATTTTGCTGCTCAAAAAATTTTTTGAAAAAAATCCGAAAATCTTCGGCGTTTTTTTCAAAAGGCAGTATTGCCCCGCGAAAAGGGGGAAGCACCACCAACTTTCCAACGAGAAAGGGGGTGAGAATGTGGAACCTAATCGCAGGGAGTTTATAAAACAGTGCGCTTTCCAGAAGTTTTGTAATACGGTACTGCACAATGAAGCGTGTGACGCTCACAAAGAGCTGCACAGGCATAAGGCAAGGGAGATTACCTTTTCCGACTTGACCTTAGAAGAAGCGCGGCAGCTTCATACCTTTGATGAATATTTCAAAGGGGAAATCGCCTTTGAAAGAGCCGGGAAGAAAATCACGCCGAAGCTGCTTCTTGAAGCAATCCGTACTTTGCCGGAAGAAAAGCGCAAAGCCGTACTCCTGTACTATTTCGAGGGAATGAACGACACCGAGATTGCGAAGTTGTTCAATACATCGAGAAGCACGATACAGTACAGGCGGACAAGCTCTTTTGAGCTGCTAAAAAAATATCTGGAGGAAAATGCTGATGAATGGGACGAATGGTAACGAACCCGGCTACCCGGAAAAAGCCCTTGTTCCCTATCCTGTCATTTTGGCAGCGACAAAGGGCGACCCGGACGCTATGAAGATTGTCTTGCAGCATTTCAGCGGCTACATAGCCCGCCTCTCCATGCGGAAGCTGTACGACGAGCGCGGGAACGTCTATTTTGGCGTAGACCACGACATTCGGGAACGGCTGCAAGCAAAACTGATGATGGCTGTCCTCACCTTTAAGGCAGAGGAATAAACCGCAGCGGCGGGACGCTTTCTCTCTCCCCCTTTTCCGTTCCGCTGCTGACGCGGCAGCAAAGCCATTCTGAACCTTGACAAAGAAAGCGGCGCAAGATAACGGCGGCGCAGCATAGGGCAAATCGGATACGTTCCTTTTGCGCCGAGCCATACGGTGGGTGCGCCATGACGCTATCCGGGTGAGGTTATCCCCGCCCGGACAGCCGAGCGACCAACACCGCGCCGGAAAGCAAGTGTAGCGGCTTGCGGGCGACGACACGCAAAATATACAATGATACTTCCTTACAGCCACAGTCCGAGCGTTAAGAGCGTCGCAGGCAATGGGTAGGGCTGCATGAGAACCATGCCGGGGTGAAATTCCCATGAGGTTATGCTAATAACCGTCCGATTAAAGCCTTTGTTTTCTTGAATAGTGGACTTGCTGCTATTCATAGACTGTATTATATGTTTGCGAAAGAAAGGGGGATTTTCTTTGACGCAAAACCAGACGCCCGTTACCACAACGGAGCATAAAATCGGAAAAGTTACTTACCTTGTATGTTCGTCCGCAAGTGAACGCGCAACGGACACACTGGATAAAAAGATAAAGAAGCTCATTCGCAAGGACATGGAGCTGAACCCCGCAAACGCCCGGAAATAGGGCGTTTCTTCACATTTTATACATGACACAGGCAGCGGTATGTGGTATAATATAGACAGTACAAATACCATGCTTGTCTGTCGTCGGAAAGGAGGACAAAATGTTACAGACAGACAAGATTACCGCTTTATATTGCAGATTGAGCCAGGAAGATATGCAGGCCGGGGAAAGCGAAAGCATACAGAACCAAAAACTGATTTTACAAAAGTATGCTGACGAACACCACTTTTTCAACACACGCTTTTTTGTAGACGACGGATTTTCCGGCGTGAGCTTTGAGCGTGAGGGGCTTCAAGCCATGCTGCATGAGGTTGAAGCCGGGAACGTGGCGACCGTCATAACAAAAGACCTTTCCCGTCTGGGACGTAATTATCTGAAAACCGGCGAACTGATAGAGATTGTTTTCCCCGAATACGAAGTGCGCTACATTGCCATTAACGACGGTGTAGACACAGCGAGGGAAGATAACGAGTTTACCCCTCTGCGGAACTGGTTCAACGAGTTTTACGCCCGCGACACCTCAAAGAAAATCCGGGCTGTCAAACAGGCAAAGGCACAGAAAGGCGAGCGCGTCAACGGCGAAGCTCCTTACGGCTACCTTATCGACCCGGATAACCGCAATCATCTGATACCCGACCCGGAAACGGCACACGTCGTAAAACAGATTTTTGCAATGTATGTACGGGGCGACCGTATGTGTGAAATCCAGAACTGGCTGCGGGACAATGAGATATTGACCGTCGGGGAACTGCGCTACCGCAGGACAGGGAGCAAACGCCACCCCCGCCCACAGCTCAACGCATGGTACAACTGGCCGGATAAGACACTGTACGACATTCTGACAAGGAAAGAGTATTTAGGGCATACCATAACCGGGAAAACCTACAAGGTATCTTATAAGTCGAAAAAGACGAAAAAGAACCCGGAGGAAAAAAGGTATTTCTTCCCCAACACTCACGAACCTTTGATTGATGAAGAAACCTTTGAACTTGCACAGAAGCGGATTGCCACCCGGCAACGCCCGACAAAGGTTGATGAAATTGACCTGTTTTCCGGGCTGCTCTTTTGTGGGGACTGCGGCTACAAAATGTATGCAGTACGCGGAGCCGGGACGCTTGAACGGAAACACGCCTACACTTGCGGCAACTACCGCAACCGGGCAAGAAATGATATGCTCTGCACTACGCATTATATCCGCAAAAGCGTATTGAAAGAACTTGTCCTTGCAGACTTGCAGCGAGTAACGTCTTATGTGAAAGAGCATGAACAGGAGTTTATCGAAACCGCCAACGAGTGCAGCGCAAAGGCAGTACAAAAGACGCTGACACAGCAGCGGAAAGAACTTGACAAGGCGCAGAACCGTATTAACGAGCTGAACATCTTATTCCGCAAGCTCTACGAGGACAACGCTTTAGGGAAACTTTCAGATGAACAATTTGCTTTTCTGACTTCCGGCTATGATGAAGAAAAAAAGACGCTGACCCGGAGGATTGCGGAGCTGTCACAGGAAATCGACAACGCCACCGAGCGCAGCGCGGACGTAAAAAGGTTTGTCGCACTGGTACGCAGATACACAGCGATTGAAGAACTGACCTACGAAAACGTCCATGAATTTATTGACCGTATTCTTATTCACGAACTGGATAAGGAAACGAACACCCGCAAAATCGAAATCTTTTATAGCTTTGTCGGCAGAGTTGATACAGGCGACAAGCCTACTGAAAGTATCTCCTATTTCAGACAGATAGGAGCCGACGTAAAGAGTTATGCTATCTAACATACATCAAAAAGAGGTAAGATAACACCCTCTGCAAAAAAGGTATCGTTATCTTACCTCAACAAAGTTCGCACCAGAATAACCATCGTCCGTGTACCAGCGCAGATTGGAAAAACCGTTCTGTTTTGCGTAGGTTTCAAGAATACGCTTCTGGTTGGAAATGGAATTGCTTTCGCCTTGCAGCTCGTCCTCATGGGATAGTCTTGGATAAAGGGCAGTGATTTTCTGGGTGGTCTGTCTTAACATAAAATCCTCCGTTTCCGACAGCCAGCCCCACTATTCCGTATTTCGATTATACCACATGGGGCGGCTGTCTGTATAGCGGCTTCTGCTTCTTTACCGCCCGGTAAAATGACGATTTTTCTGTGCGGCTTGTAGCGTTAGGGCGAAAGCTGGGCTTTGTGTCCTGCGGCGGCTTCCGCCTCCAGCACTTTCATCATCTTATCGGCTGCTGTGTCGGTGGTATCTTTTTTGAAAAAGCCGGAAACGACAAGGACGGTGTTGCCCATGCGGATCTCTGTCACGCAGTCCGGGCGGCGTTCCGGGGTGGTGTTCTGCTTGTTCTCTGCCATAGGCAACTCCTTTCATTTCATCAATTCTTTTAGTCTGTTCAGCTTGGCTTGCGCCGTTTCACGGCGGAAGTTCTCTCCCGTAAAGAGGATAGGGGCGCACATTTCCAAAAGGCGGTCATAAATCCGGGCATGGGCGGTGTCCAGCGGATTTTGCAGGCTGTCCAATGTCAGATTGGTGGTAACGATTAAGGGCTTGCGGCTGCGGTAGCGGCTGTCAATCACATTGTAGACCTGTTCTAAACCGTACTCTGTGCCGCGCTCCATTCCAAAATCATCAATGATAAGCAGAGGAAAACGGCAAAGACGCTCGATATACTCGTTGCGCCCCTCAAAGCTGGCGGTCAGGTCATTCAAAATCGCAGAGAAGTTCGTCATGCGGACAGCGACTTCCTGCTCCATGAGGGCATTAGCGATACACCCGGCAAAATAGCTTTTTCCTGTGCCGACCTTGCCCCATAGCAGATAGCCGATATTTTCCTCGCGCATGATTTCCCAATGCTCCACATAGAAGTGTGCAATCTCCATTTGCGGGCATTTCCCGTTGTCGTTGGCGAAAGTCCATTCCTGCATGGTAGGATTGGTAAATCCCCGGCGTTTCAAGTCCTCCACGGTGTCAAGGTGCTTTCTGCGCTGTTCGGCGGCTTCACGCTCCAAACGCTGGGCTTTCTGGCAGTCACATTCTGCCGGGTGGCGGTCACGCCCAAACAGGGCGGCTTGCTTTTCCGGGAAGTAGGCTTCTTTCGGAGTGTGACACTTGCCGCAGTAAAGCAGTCCGTCCTCGCCCGTGTAGTCCTCCGGCTGTGGGGTAACAGCCGCCATATTCAAAACTCGTTCTGTAAACAGATTACTCATAAGCTCTCGCCCTCCTTGCAGGTGTATTCGGGTATGCCCTGTTTCGGGGCAGCCTTTGCGGTATCGTCTGCCGCCCATCTGCGGATAGTGGCGGCGTGGTTTTTATATTTCTTGCCCGTG
>OHVU01000392.1_pt1 | contig 14555 bp, 18 predicted proteins | sample 1579551 | NCBI WGS metagenome assembly OHVU01 (sample SAMEA3882520, study PRJEB24775) | human gut metagenome | biome: human-associated habitat; feature: intestine environment; material: feces | place: Netherlands | collected 2009/2010 | reverse complement strand
TAAAACGATGATATATTTTCGTTGAAACTTCCAATTTCTCTTGAATTAAAGCGAGATTTGTGGCATAATGCCTTATAAAGAGTGAGCTTTGCAAAATTTTGAAAAGTACACCTTTCAAAATTTTGCAAGGAGTTTGCTTAGGTGGACTTTTCAAATTGGATAGATTTCCCATAGAACGTACCTACGGGTAAATCACAGGCTTCCGCAGCTTCTTTAAGGGTCAATTTCTTATCCCTCCATGCTTTATGCACCTCATAGAAGTTGTCTGGAAGTGGTCGGGGTGGTCTGCCAAACTTTACACCGCGAGCCTTTGCAGCTGCAATCCCTTCTGCCTGCCGCTGCCGGATGTTGGTACGCTCGTTTTCAGCCACAAAGGAAAGTACCTGCAGCACGATGTCGCTCAGAAAAGTGCCCATCAGGTCTTTGCCACGCCGGGTGTCCAGCAACGGCATATCCAGCACCACAATGTCTGCGCCCTTTGTCTGGGTGAGCAACCGCCACTGTTCTAAAATTTCCGCATAGTTGCGTCCAAGACGGTCGATGCTCTTGATGTAGAGCAGATCGTCTTTTTTTAATTTTCGCACCAGCCGCTTGTACTGCGGACGGTTGAAGTCCTTGCCGGACTGCTTATCCATAAAAATGTTTTTCTCCGGGATCTTCAGTTCACGCAGTGCAATCAACTGCCGGTCCTCGTTCTGGTCACGGGTGCTGACCCGGATATAGCCATATAAATTCCCCAATAAATCGCCCCCTCTGCTAAAGGTAAATTTCATCGTTCTATGTAAAACGGGCAAAGCATCCCTCTTGACGCTTTGCCCGTTGTTCTTTATTCTACCATAGCAGATCGGTTATCGCTTTCAGGATGCCCCCACAGGCTGGACAGCCAGTGCTGCACCCCTGACCTGATACGTCACCCCGCCAGTTTCGCCCCTTGCTTTCCTCTGGCACACCTCCGGGTGCTGCGCTGCAAGGGCATCAAGCTGCTTCTGCAAGGCGGGATTCAGCGTAAATACGCTGCTTGTTCCGTCCTCGCTGGCGTAGATCATGGTTTCCAGCTTAAACATCGTCAATCAGTTCTCCCTCCTCGGATTCGTCAAAGATGGTCGGGCCCCAGTCCTCGTCCTCCTCGATGTCCTGCATCAGGAGCCGCATATTGGTGTAGCACTCCATCTCGGCACGGACGAAATAGAACATCTGGTCATACCAGTCTGCCAGCGTTTCGTCCTCCAGCTTCCGGCAGAAGTCAAGCACCAGCTTGTTCTGGTCGGGGTCAACCGTCAGCCCGGCAACTCCGCACAGCCGCTTGCGGGTCAACTCCAGATCGGCGCAGCCATAGGTGTAGAGCAGCTTCTTTTCATCAAACGTCAGTTTCATAGGCTTGTTCCTCCGTATTAAAAAAGGGCCTGCCCTGTGCAGACCCGATGTAACAAAAAGACCGCCGTGCATTGCGCAGGACGGTCTTGAACTCAGGATTGGAGAAAATCCCGGAGTTCCTCAGCGAAAAAGGAGATTTTTGCGATAGCAGCTATCGCTATGTAAGGCAGGACGAAAACCACAAATGCGGTAATCAGCATTTTCAGGACTTCGCCGCCGTCTGCCAGCTTCATGACCCAGCTTGTCAGAGCCACGAAGAAGAACAGTCCCGCCAGCAGATTCGTCAGGATCGTGGAGAAGGTCGTGAGGAAGATGCCCACCCACTGCGCCAGAATCAGCAGCAGAAGCAGCGGAAAAAGGGCAAGTTTCAGCATCCATTTCAGCACAGCCATCGTGGGCACCCCCTTATACAAAAATCAGCTCGGTCTTGATGATCTCCTCCGCACGGTTGCGGATGCTGTTCATCCTGCGCACCCATTCCAGTTGATCGGCAGCTTTCAGGGCTTCGGTCACGCCCTCGGCTTCCTGCATCTGCCGGATGGTCAATGCAAGCTGTTCCTCGGCTTGCTTGTCCAGCTTGGCAAGGTAGCCGCCCAGTTCACCGGACAGGAGCAGTTGGTTGTACCGGATGGGATGCTGCTCCTTCAGATATTTCTTATGTAAGCGACCCCACCGCCCGGTGGGGTGCTCTGCCGGGGCTGCTACGGTCAGGTTCGGCAGATAGTGGTCGTTGACAAGGGTATAGTCCAGACCGTTGGCATTGTCATGGATGTGCTTTTTCAGTTCGTTCATGCGGATTCTCCTTTCATTTCTTCAGGCGTTTCAAAAGACGGTTCTAATTGAATGGGGACTGTATCAGCAGGCTCCTGTTGAGCCAGCTTTTTATTTTGGGCATACTTGCGGCATCGTTCACGGCCTTTCTGCAAGAGGGCTTCATACTCTGCTGCCGCCTGTGAATCAGTTTTAGCCGCTTCACGCAGAGCCGCACGTTTCTTTTTGCGGTTTTCCCCGGCAGTTTTCTGATATTTCTTACGCTTGGCAAGTTGCTGTTCTGTAAGATTTTTCTTGTCGCCGCGACTAATCTCAATTTGACTAGGGAACGTATCACCGATAAAATTGAAGTAGATGTCGATTTGCTGCTGACGGTAGATCGTCCGTCCGCCGGATGCGGAATGAATGACCACTTTTTCTACCAGTTCGTACAGCATTTCATCTGTCAGCGTTTCACAGTCCTTGTATTTCCGAATCAGTTTGATAAAGCGTTTCAGATCAACCTTCGTTGTTTCAACGACGTCCAGTTCTTTCTTCAACTCGGCAATGCGAGCTTCGCAGACAGTTTGTTCCTCATCATATTGCGCCATCAATCGCCGATACTGTCGTTCGGGGATTTTTCCTAAGACGCTGTTTTCATATAGGCTCCGAATCAAAGCATCCAACTCGTCTATTCTTTTTTGAACTGAATGCAATTCTTTTTTACTTTCGGAAGATACCTGTGTGTTTTGATTTTCCCATGCAGCTTGAAGCTGCTCGGCAAACTCATCCTCATTTTCAATAATTTCTTTTGTCATCGCTTTGATTGCATTGAGAATAGCGGCTTCAATGGTTGAGGTCTTGATAAAATGGGATGTGCAGGAAACGTACATATTACGGTATTTGCTGCACTGCCATGAAGAATCCGAATCATACACCACATCAGAATCCCGGTGTTTGGATTCAGGGCTGGAAAAACTCATTCGGGAGCCACAGTCAGCGCAGAACACCATCCCGGCTAAACGGTGCGAGTATGTTCCGCTCGGAAGTTTTTTCGGATTCCTCTTGCGCAGACGCTGTGCTTTATCCCATGTTTCTTGGTCGATGATAGCCTCATGAGTGTTTTTGAATACGATCCTTTCTTCCGGGGTTGCAGCACGGCGCTTTTTCAACTTGAAGTTCTCACGGATACTTTTACATAGCACTGTATGGCCGAGGTATTCCTGTCGGTCAAGAATATACGTTAAGGTGGTCGTATTCCACCGATAGGGGTCGTGGTACGAATGGTGCCGAGCAGATTCAGGATGATACCGTTCTTCATATGCAGACGGAATCAGCACTTTTTCGTCCGAAAGCGTCTGACCGATTTGTGCAAGACTGGCACCGCTGGCTGCCATATCGAAGATCCTGCGTACAACGGAAGCTGCTTCCTCATCTACATAAAGGGTTTGCTTATCACCGGGAACCCGCTTATAACCGTAGGGAATACTGCCACTACACCGTTTGCCATCCTGCATCCGTGATTTGAAAACGGCACGGATTTTATTGCTGGTATCCTTGGCGTACCACTCGTTCATGATGTTCAGGAACGGAGTAAAGTCATTGTCCGTGGGATTGGCACTGTCAACATTGTTGTTGATAGCGATGAACCGAACACCCTTGGAAGGAAACTGAATTTCTGTGTAAAATCCAACTTCCAGATAATTGCGTCCGAAACGGCTCATGTCCTTTACAATGACAGTTGCAATGTGCCCGGCTTCGATTTCGGCAATCATGGACTGGAAGCCGGGACGATTGAAATTCGTTCCGCTGTATCCATCGTCCGTAAAATGCTGGATGTTGTTAAAGCCGTTTTTGCGAGCGTAATCTTCCAGATACTTTTTCTGATTCAGAATGCTGTTAGATTCACCTTGCAGCTCATCATCTCTGGAAAGCCTTTCGTACAGTGCCGTGATTTTTCCTTGGTTGGATTTTGCCATAGTTTCACCTTCTTTTATTTTTAGTGGGAATACGATATGTAACAAAGATACGATATTTTTCTGATTTTGTAAACGCATCTTTGCTTTATCCTCGATAATTATAACCCTTCGGATCGGTGACGACGTAGGAACTGTGCATTTGCATCAGATTGGGCTTGATGAAAAAGCGCGTTTTTCCCGAACCTGATCCTCCGACTACCAGTACATTTTTATTTCTTGCATTGGCCGGATTTTTGGGCCTTCCGTTTAACATCAGTCCTTCACTTTGGGTAAGAATGATATTGTTTTCCGGCTTTTGGTCCATAAACGGGGCAATATCGGCTTTATTTCCCCAACGGGCTGAACCGTATTCCACATTTTTGCGGTATTTCTTAGCGTCTTTCCCTCTAAGATAGACTGCCAGCCGCATAATGGCTGCACCGCATAAACCGATCAGCCAGTCCATTGCCGCCCCCGGCCACATACTCTGAAACGCAAGGGCAAAGCCTTCGGACAGTCCTAACAGCTTTTGGGAAGCGTCTGCTCCGGGAGCCAGACGCACCGCCTCGCCCAGCTTGGCAAATACCAGAAGGAACAGAACATAAGGCAGATGGAGAATGACCTGTTTTTTCAATGTTTCTGCATCGATCTTCATCGTTCCGGTCCTCCGTGTTCTTTGTTCTTTACACGGTCACGGCCAAGCGACTGCGCCAGTTCTTTGAACTTATGAAGCTGTGTAAGCAGCGACGGTCTGGTGCTGCGTGTAAGGTCTTTCTTTGTATATTCCTTAAAAGCTGCCGTCAGCGCATCCGCCTGGTTTGCCTTGAAATATACCGTCCATTTTGGGGGATCAGTCCCAAGTTCCTTTTCTATATGGTAGCGTACCTGATGTTTCCTGGCATACCGTTCAAAAGAGCGGATTCGCCCTGAAACTTCAATGGTATTGGCTCCGGGGTCTTTATAAGTCAGCCGCTTCATGCTGTTGCGCCCGACTTTTGGCATTGTGCGTTCCTGTTCCATCTTTTGGAGTACCGCAGCAATAGCCGCACGCAGTACCCGCCCTGACAGTTTTGCTGCCTGTATAGAAACAGAAACCGTTCGTTGTTCGAGATCTTCCTGCAAGAGCATCCTCCTTTCTGATAAAATCGGTATTTATAATATGGAAATAACTTTTTACCGGCTTTCCCCAAGAACCTGCTGTCGGGAAGCGTGTTCAAAGGCTTTTGCTGCCTGATCGACCTGAATTTTAGCATGTTTCAAAAGCGTCTTGATGATCGTAGCCGGGCGTTCCTGTTCCTCCAGATGATCGACCATCCCTTTGCACTCATCCGGGAGGTATTCCGCCATATCTTTCAACACATCGGAAAAGTTACCCATAAAGCCCCAGCAGCTATCCGACAGCTCCCCGTTTTTATAAAGCTCAAACCCATAACATTCGCCACGCAGATAGGAATCATAAGCGGCGACTTCACTGCGCATCAGTGCGTCCGCTTTCTGCCGGATGGCGCCGGTCATCTTGTCAGCGTCAAATTCCTTTAGGGCATCTTCTTTGGAAACATAGATCCAGCCAACCTGTCCGCTGTCCCATTCTGCATGAGGAGCCCTGCCTGAGAAACTTTCTGTACTCATGGCAAGACCTGAGTGGTCGTAGAGATAGAGGGGGAGCATCAGATACTTTTCCGAAATCACTTTCTGCATTGCTTCATCGATCGCCCGTTCCTCTGTCTTTGGTCCATGCCGGAAACGGCTGCTTACAATGTTTACCATCCGTTCATAGCGTTTCATGCCGGCTTCATCATGTCCTACGGTATCTAAATACATTTCCCGCAGGAAGTCGTCTTTGTCCATATAGTTGTGATGGTCGCCCAGCGCATAGCGGGGATGGAAGCATACCATCGTCCCAAAATGTTCATCTACCTCGCGGGGAGAGATCAGAATATCGTCCGGCTGCACCATAAGGGCATAAGGTTCATTTACTGCCATTAACATAATTGGCTCCTTTCTTTCTACAAATCCGGGCCGGAATGGTGCATCATCGGTTTTTCCCGGTGTTCATTGGTTGCAGGCTGCTTGACTGCAATGATCTCGCCGGCAATCCTTGAAAATTTTTCAGGGTACTTGAACTGCTCCCCGTATTTCTCCATCAAGTCCGGGGAAAGATCTGTAAAATCTTCCTCGCCAAGACCAACGATCAGAAAATTCCCGGACACAATATCATAGATGTGGCCGTCATCGTCAAAGAGAGCCCGGTTCAGAGGCAGCCCCAGCAGCTTGCCTTCTTCATTACAGATCAGAGCCACCGGGTCCTCATACGGATAGACCGCCTGAATATCTCCGCCTACTGCCGCCTGCAAGGATTTCAGACCGCTTTCGATCTCCGCAGCATAAGGGGACTTGCCCGGCTCTACCATTAACACTTTCATAATTGTATATCCTCCTTCTTTTTCATTGCCGTACCGGGAGTGGTTGGCGTTTTTTCCTGAGTTTTTGCCACAGAGAGCTTCCCCAGGACGGAAGGCTTCTCCCGGTTTTCGGGTGTAAAAATACCGCCCTCCGAAACCTCGGCGGCGGCATGTTCCGTTTTGGCCTGTTCCAGTCCTTCAACCGTATAGCCAGGTAAAAGAGTACCGTGAACCATAAAATGGTGCTCATATTCTTTCGGAATTGGCGGGGAAATTTCCGTGAATAAATGGGAATAGGCTTTCTTCCGCCCGTCCAGGTATTTTATGGCTGCATTCTTATCTGTATATCGTTTCTGGTTTTGTCCGGCAATCTTTTCTCCATATCCCTGCTTCGGGGAATGAATACGGACTTCCCATGTCACATACCAGGCAACCGGAATACTCTGTTTTGTTTCCCTGTCATATTTCGTATCTTCCCAAATACTGCAGGTCATCTGATAGACCCGGTTGCTGATTTTCTGATCCGCCCTCCAGTTATCGGTGTCTTTCCACTGATTGCCGGTATGTTCAATCTCAGGTGTACGAAGATATTCCAAAGCCCGGTTGATCGTCTGTGTTGCCGCTGCCTGCTGTTCCCACTGTTTTGCGGCAGCCACCACGATTTCATAGGCTTTCTGCTCCCCGTCGATACTTCCCTGGCGCATGGCTTCCAGGCTATCTGTTCCCATTGTGATCAGTGTAGAAATATCCACATTTTCACAAACTACGCTGTGCTCAATTTTAAGCTCCGATCCCGGCGTCAAGTGGTCGCCATACCGGTAGGCATGATAATCTTTATTTTCTTCCAAAATGCTGTTCACCTCCTGCTATATTTCCGGCTCGTGGTTTTTTCTGGAAAACGTCTGTGCCGGTGATTTTTTATCTGCCGGCCTGTTTGCCGCAAGCTGATCCATCACGGAAGGACGGCCGACGCCGAACATGGATAGCTGCCCGTCCGCCGCCTCACGAAGTTCAGAAACAGAGAGGGGAAGCGTTACATCGGCATGGGTCAATAGCTGTTCCCGTTTCAAATCCTGAATGATCTCGTCAAAAACAGCGTTGATTGCACGGCGTTCTTCCCCCACAGGGAAGGCTTTCAATACCTCCATTTCTCCGTCTTTACCGGAAACCAGGGTAAGGGCACAGTCGGCATGGCCTGCCAGATAATCCGATGTGTAGGGCAGTTTGTCCTTGATATAACAGGCAAAGGCTCTGGCTGTCATTTCCACATTGCTGTCCCAATAACCGCCGTCTTTTTCACATTCTTTTCCCATGCGTACCGAATTACGGTAAAAATCAGTTTCCGTCCGTCCAATCTGCGGAGCTTCCTGCGCCTGCATCCCGGAAAGCATACGCTCAAAAATTTCCAGCCGTTCCCGTTCACTTTTGGGAATTACCCGGCCGGTAACATTCTTCTTAAATGCGCTGATCTGTTCCACAGAGCCGGGTTCGCCGGACAAAAATGCTTCCCGCAAGACTGCGTAGGTTTCCATCTGTTCCTCATTGCCATACCGTTTCAGGGAGGCAAGAACCGAGGAATCCAGCCAGCTTGCCGCATTTTTCCGGGTGCGTTCTGTTTGTGCTTCCGTGCGCTTTGCTGCCTGTTCCGGTGTTTCCGGTTTATACTTCATGGTGTCAATGAGTTTTTGGAACGGCGCATAGAGGTGGGGCTGTTCTGACAGCATCCCTTTTGCTCCCATCTTTGTACCAAGATAATCGTCAAGTCCATGCCACCATTCATGTGCCAGGGAACCGGCCCCGTGCATTTTTGTAAGATTGATGACTGTACGCAAAGGTTCATAATGAGCTGCAGCATTGCCACTGCCTCTTGCACCAAAAGCGATAGCAAGTGTTCCCTGATAAGCAATATCTTTATCGCTGATCTTAAGGGCTGACGCCAAATCCTTTAGTGCTTCAAATCCCATGTTAAGGGAGGTCTGACGGTCGTTCTGGTTCATCCAGTTTCCAAACTCGCCGCCGCGGAACCCAAATGTATCAAGATAATGCTGTCCGGTGATCTCCACGCCATTCCGATAATCCGGGCCGGTACGTTTGACATGGGCGAGCTGGGGAGGGACAAACCGGATCTTCCCATTTTTGTTCCTGCCTTTGGCAAGTTCCTGCACCCATTTCAGGGCAGCTTCTTTGGTCTCAAAATTGGTCCGCAGGATCGAATAGCCTTTTGTCACATAGTAGGTACCGGGCTTCCAGTCCTCATTTTTAGAATAGGTATGTTTCCCGTCGTTGAAGTGAATCGCATAACCTTTCGGTATTTTCTGCTCTTTGGAAACACAAAACTGTTCCTTTTTTGCTTTCTGAGTAAAGTTGCGCTCAAAATATTCAGCCGAGCGGATCAGCATGGTATTGGACAATTTGTTTGTGATCACGGGATTGTCCTGTCCCTTTTTCGTTGCCCGGTAATGGATTCCGCTTCCCCAGCCCTGTACCTTTTCTAAATATCCATTGTCAACGAAAAAGCGGTCATAGGCTCTCACAGCATCCTCCGCAGTACGGACATCTGAAAGCACTGCCTGCAATTCCCGAACTGTTTTTATATATTCCTTTTGTCTCGCGGTCCGTTTTTCCGGGGTGTCATCCGTGCGGTAATACTGAGGGGAAGCGTTTAAGCCGTCCCTCGCTTTTTTGATAAAATAGACCACGCCAAGAGGAATCCCTTCCTCCAGTATGGCTGCATAGTCCGGCTTTTTCCAGACATTATCCTTTTTCACAAATTTTTCGGCTTCGCGCTCATTCATGGCTTCCAGATCATCTGCATACAGCCCGCGGTCTTTCCACAGATCTTTTTTAGCACCGCCGATCTTTTCGCCGAAATCTTCATGCACTCCTGCCAATCTTCATCACCTCCAGTCAGTGTAAAATTCTTATCGCTCCGGGGCAGGGCGACGTTCTTCGTTTTTGTGAAGTTGTGGGAGGTTTCCTGTGAGCCGGTCAGTTTCCCTGCGGATCAGTTTGTCCAGAGCGCCTAAATCCTCCGGTGCAATGGCAAACTCCCGGTAATTTTCATACCACAGGCCCGTAGAGATTGCCGCGATGGGCGCAATTTTCTCCGAACCGGATGGAAGAAGGCGATACACAGGGGCTTCGTCATAAAGAAGCATCTGCTTTGCCGTTCCCTGTGGTATGCGGTACTTATCCATATCCGGGTTCTGGGCTGCCTCCATATATTGCATATTCAGGCGTTCTTCTAAATCCTGGGGCATATAACGAAATGCCTGATCCATCCACTGTCTGAACATCGTGGAATAGTGGTACTGCCATTCCGTAACTTGATTCGGGGCATAAGAAAATCCCCAGCTTTTCAGAGCATCTTTTTCGTAAAGCTCCATTCCAGTCCATTCTTTCAGGCTGACCGTAGCCACTGAACCATCTTTGCGTTCGATATTGACGCCGCAGGGATAGAGGATATTTCGTTTTATATCCTGCCGCAGCGTGTCTAAATCCATCATCAGGACATCTCCGTACAAGTGACCGCCCTCTCTGCGATCCGTATGAAACAGGAAAGCCCTCGCTCCGATAAACTCCGTTGTTAAGATCATTTGATGAAGATCTGCCGTAGAACAATAAGCAAACAAAGCGTCGGAAAGCCACATGTGATTTTTCCCCATGATGGCAATGGAATCAGCCCCGGCATTTGTCGCCAGAGAACGCATATTGAATTCGCATTCCCTGAGAAAATCTCCGGCAAAAATATGGAGCTCATACGCAAAGACGGATAAGTCTGTATCGCGGATCAAATGAATCTGCGGTAGTGGTTCCTGATCCAATCAAATTCCTCTTTTCATGTGAAGCAGCTCTTTGACCTGCTCATTTTCCGCAAACGGCTGGCTATCTGTCCCCGCCATTTAATCAATCCCTCCCATCTGCCGGTAGCTGCCCGCCGGCAATCTTGCCGACAATCTCCGGACCGGTTTCATAAATCTGCATGAGGCGTTTTGCTGTGCCGCAAGGCTGTGCAGCTCCGCTAGTCCAAAGACGCACTGTGGATGGGGCAACATTCATCAAAAGCGCAAAGCCCTTTTCGTTCATGTCCAGCTTTTTCATCAGCGATTTAACCATATCGGGGCCGTAGTCTGGACACCGGGAAGCCTCGGCAATCATCTGCAAAGCGGTATTTTCAATTTTTTTCATTTTCAAATCCTCCTGTTATTTGTTTTCCAGCCTTATGCCGGGGCAAAGCTGATCTGGTTGTGTTTCATCCTTTTGGCAAAATCCGGCAACGAATAATTTACCCCGTCAATTTCTGCATGGGTGTCATCCAGACGATGACAAACAGCAAAGTGCCTGTCCCCGTTTCCATAGAACAGGCAGAGTAAACCATTGTCGGGAATGGAAAACAGCGCTTTTCCGGCGCTGTCTGTAAAGCAGATATGTTGAGATCCATTCATGTTGAAATCCTCCCTAAATTGAAACAGCCGCCTCTTTTGGGCGGCGTTGGTGCTGGCTGGTTTGCAGTTGTTCCCGAACCTCCAGCAATTTTTCATTGTAATCTTTTCCCATCCGGGGAGGGTTGACACTTACCCGGATATGACGGAAACGTTTATCCTCGTGGAGCATGGTCTTGATTTTCCGGGCATTGACAAATCCGGCAAGATCGTGGTCCATATAAAGGGTAACACGCCGGATCTCCGGGTGGCGTTCCAGAAAAGAAGTCAGCGCCACATGGGAAGTACCTCCCAAAGACAAGCGGTAACCATTCCATTTCCATCCCTCCAGCTCTTGAAGCGTTGCATGGGAAAGCGCATCAAGAGGAGCTTCAAAGACTGCCACATGCCGGCTACCCGGACTTTGCGGGGGATAACAAAAGTTATATCCTTTGTCGCTGCCATAGACATCCTTTTTGAGATTGCCGCCGATACTGCGCATACAGGCGAACTTCGCTTTCCCGGAATCATCTTTCCCTACAAATACACAAACCGGTTCTCCATGATACCGGGCTTCGTAAAAAATCCCGGCTTGTAAACACTGGCGAATGACTTCTGAGCTGATCCCCCGTTTCTGCAAATAGGAGACCGCAGCGGTCGCGCAACGTCTGGCCCAGGGGAGAGAGAATGCTTTCTTTTCCGGTTCTTTTGATACCTGTATTTCTGCCGTACTTCGGTAAGCCGGTGTATGTCGGATTTCGCCACCTACCAGAGCATGAACCGCATCCACAAGACCATATCCCCGAATCTGGATCAGGTAGTCCAGCGCATTGATACTCCGTCCACGGCTGTTCCAGTACCAGTACCTTTTCCCGGTCACATATACCAGACTGTCATGTTCCTTATGCCGGAAATTAGGTCCATCCCGTTTCAGCACACCGGGTTCATGGAACTGCAGGTAAGTAAACAGATCAGCTTCCCGCGCTGCCTGAATCTGTTCTTTGGTTACGCCGGGCATTGTACCGGCACAGTGATTCTTTTCATCGTGCTTTGCCTCCTTCCTGTGATGGAATGAAAAAAGACACCCAAAGGTGCCTAACAGCCGTACAGATCGTGATTGACCTCGGCACGGTAATAGCTGTCCATTGTAGCCGGGGCATTATACAGCGCCGCCAGCAGATATGCTTTGATATTTCCGACCTTCGTCGCGTTCTTGTCGATACAGTCAAAGACATACTCTAAGTGACCGGAATTGATCTTCAGGAACCGGCTCTTGACGATCTCCCGCGGAAAATCATCTCCGGCGATGCGTATGTAAGGGCGTTTCGACAAAATCACTTCAAGCATAAGTTCAAGGGTTTCGTCCAGACGTTCCCTGCCATACCGTAAGACCAGTAAGTCATATTCGATATTTTCTTTGATGATTTCACGATATGCTTCTATCAGCTCTATCCGATCCATCCCATCCGTGCGGTTCGCCGCTTCCGGCTCTGCCGGATAGATTGATGGATAAGTTATTGATTTATCTTTTTTTGATTTTTTTGTTTTTAATGGATTAGTATTTAATTGTGCCGGATTTTCCTGTTCAGGTTCCGCCTGTTTAGGTTTTGCCTGTTCAGGTTTTACCTGTCTTGGATTTTCCCGTTTAGGTGAAAGCCCTATGTTTTCGGTACTTACAGGCTGCTCATGGATCGTATATTCAATGTCTCCCAACTGCCCGTTATCATAGCGGAGGCGCTGTCTGGTGAGATAACCATGCCGCTCCAGTTCCTTCAGGGCAGTAGTGATAGAATCCACACCGTCCTTGCAGATATGGGCGAGTCCCTTCGTGGTATAATCCCAATCTTCCGGCAGCGACAACATAAGTGATAAAAGCCCCTTTGCCTTTAAGGACAACTCCGTATTGCGCAGATGGTGATTGCTCATTATCGTAAAGTCCTTTGTTTTCTCTACACGGAATACTGCCATTGTATCGCCTCCTTTCTTCGACTATTCCGTTACAAGGCATGATCCCTGCGGTCATAATGGAGATGACCGTCAGAGACCTTCGCATGGTTTTTCAGTTTCACTTCGCCCCGTTCCTGGCTCTCTAAAAATTTCTGATAGCCGGCATCTGTAAGGAACAAGCGCATCTTATCGCCTTTGTCGCCAACAGGGGAATCGTAAGACAATACATCAAAGACGATCATGTGCTTTACTTCTGGATCAAAGCGTTCAAGTGCCATGATGTCATGCCCCTTCAATTTTTCTGCCCCTGATTGTTGTCTGGCCTCGGCGATCTTTTCTCCAATCATCCGGGCTGGATAGGGCAGACGGTAATTCTTCTGAATATCTTTTACCAAGTCCATGCACTCTGCATTTGACAGAACACGAAGTTTTGCCATAAGACCTTTTGCCGCCTCCCGCTGTTCGGAATTATTTGAATACCGCACGGTCATATAAAGTTCATTCAGGATCTTTGTCTGATAATCGCCCTCCACTTGAAAGAGCAGCTTTTTTTCCATTTCGTTTAATTCCATGTGGATCTCCTTTCTCTCGAAAATGAGTATGAAAAAAGGGCGTCCACCTATAAAAGTGAAACGCCCACGGCAACCAGCGGTCAGACATAAAGCCGGACCGCTGGCACTATTAAATTTTGTCGTTAATAAAACAGCCTCCTTTTTTCTTTATAGTTTTCGTCAATTTTCAACTTGGAAAAGGAATTGAATAAAAGACGACAAACGCTCAAACCCCTTGAAAATAAAGGCTTTTTCTGTTTGTCGTTATTATACCGTAACGGCATAGCTGCGCCAGCCTGCTCTATGCCAATGGCGTGAGCCTGAAGGAAATTCAGGAGTAGCTGGGGCACAGCGACATCAGCACAACAAGCAACATTTATACACATCTGGATTTCTCCAGTAAGGTCTCCTCGGCGAATGCAATCGTCAATATCTTCCCAGAAAACACCAAAGTATAAGAAACTGAGCAGAAAAAGAAAAACAGCCCAAAATCTTTCGATTCTAAGCTGTTTTATGATGGAGTGCCGATGGTGGGACTCGAACCCACATGGTTTCCCGAACGATTTTGAGTCGTTTGCGTCTGCCATTCCGCCACATCGGCTTATATTCAATTTTGGGACATTAGTACCGGTTTCTGAAGATTGGAGGGATGTTCAGGAGGGATGTAAGAAATCCTGCTTCGACAAACCCTCAAAATTCAACGCACACTCGTGAATTTCTCGTACAGACAAGAAAAATCACGAAGCGGATTTTGAGTCCCCCTCGTCTGCCATTCCGACACACCGGCTGATATGCAATTCAAAAGAACGTTACTATTATAGCGGATTCTGCGCACAAAATCAAGACTGAGTTTCCGGCGGAAACACGTGGACTGTTCCCGGGCAGAGCGGGCAGCAGACGGCCGGAAAACTGCACTCCCCAATTTGCGTCGCTTTGTGCGGTACAGTACGGTGTCTGATGAGGAAATTTGGCAAAAATAAAGAGCTTACGTTGATTTTACAGGATCAAAACGACACATTCCGCACCGCAGGCTGCAAGGGGTGAAGATTGACGTATTCTGGTAAAAAATAGTATAATGTTATTCGTGAAGGAATGCCGTGCGGCCCAAAACGCGCGGTTTTGCAGCGGGGGATATGCGATGATGAGCAAAAA
>OHVU01000387.1_pt1 | contig 14664 bp, 9 predicted proteins | sample 1579551 | NCBI WGS metagenome assembly OHVU01 (sample SAMEA3882520, study PRJEB24775) | human gut metagenome | biome: human-associated habitat; feature: intestine environment; material: feces | place: Netherlands | collected 2009/2010 | reverse complement strand
ACCCATATCAACAGAATTAAAAATCACGAAAGGACGATCTCACATGGAGCAGAATAAGCCCCAGACCGAGCAGGAACTCTCCCAGCAGGCCGCTGTGCGCCGCCAGAAGCTGGCTGACCTGTGCGAAGCCGGTCACAACCCCTTTGAAATCACCAAATATGCGCAGGATGCGTACTCGGCCGACCTCAAAAATGAGTTTGCTGACCTTCCTGCCGAGGCTGAGACCGGAAAGATCGTCTCTCTGGCTGTCCGCATGATGTCCAAGCGCATCATGGGCAAAGCCAGCTTTGCCCATCTGCGCGACGATAAGGGCGACATCCAGCTCTACGTCCGCCGCGATGAGCTGGGCGAAGAGCCTTACGCCGCCTTCAAGAAGCTGGACGTGGGCGATATCATCGGCGTCAAGGGCGAGGTGTTCCGCACCAAGACCGGCGAGCTGAGCGTGCGCGCCACTGAGCTGACCCTGCTGGCAAAGAGCCTGCGCCCCCTGCCCGAGAAGTTCCACGGCCTGACCGATACCGAGATGCGTTACCGTCAGCGCTATGTGGACCTGATCGCCAACCCGGAGGTGAAGGATACCTTCGTCAAGCGCAGCCAGATCCTGAAGGAGATCCGCGCCTATCTGGACGAGAAGGGCTTTTTGGAGGTGGATACCCCCATCCTGACCCCCTTTGAGATCGGTGCCTCCGCCCGTCCCTTCTACACCCACCACAACACCCTGAACATGGACATGGTGCTGCGCATTGAGACCGAGCTGTACCTCAAGCGCCTGATCGTGGGCGGCATGGACCGCGTGTACGAGGTTGGCCGCATCTTCCGCAACGAGGGCATGGACCCCAAGCACAACCCCGAGTTCACCAGCATCGAGCTGTATCAGGCCTTTACCGATTTCCACGGCATGATGGATCTGGTGGAGGAGCTGTACAAGCGCCTTGCCCAGAAGATCTGCGGCAGCATGGTCATCCCCTATCAGGGCAAGCAGATCGACATGGGCCACTGGGAGCGCCTGACCATGGTGGAGGCCGTGAAGAAGTATTCCGGCGTGGACTTCAACGACTGGAAGTCTGACGAGGATGCCATCGCCGCCGCCAAGGAGCACCACGTGGAGCTGCCCGAGGTGCCCACCAAGGGTGCCATTCTGGCCGAGTTCTTCGATGCCTTTGTTGAGGACAAGCTGATCCAGCCCACCTTTATCTATGATTATCCTGTCGAGATCAGCCCGCTGGCCAAGCGCAAGCCGGATGATCCCGCCTTCACCGAGCGCTTTGAGTATTTCATCGACTGCACCGAGTACGGCAACGCCTTCAGCGAGCTGAACGACCCCATCGACCAGAAGGGCCGCTTTGAGCGTCAGGTCGCCGAGCGCAAGGCCATTGAGCCCGACTGCAAGGCTCAGGTGGATTACGACTACGTCAACGCTCTGGAGTACGGTCTGCCCCCCACGGGCGGCCTGGGCTTCGGCGTGGACCGCCTGGTCATGCTGCTCACCGACAGCGCCTCCATCCGCGATGTTCTGCTGTTCCCCACGATGAAGCCGATTGAGCAGTAAAATGCAAAAATTGGCTTTGCTTCGTTTGAAATCGTGGTGTTCGATACTGGAGCAATGTGAATTTACCACCAACTTACCACCAAATTTGATAATTTGCATCAGTAAAACAGAAAGCAGCCTACAATAAACGCAAGCACCCCTGTCAATGAAATGTGTGATAACACATGGATTGGCAGGGGTGCTTTTCATGTTTGGAAGATATTAAGAGTATTTCGGAAAAATACTGGTATTGTCTTGTTGCCCACCGAATCAAGTCGTGGTATAGTAATAATTGGAGTAGTTTAACCTTAAAGGTCGTTGCGGCATACAACTTCCGATAATATTGATTATCTGGAAGTTTTCGGGATTCTACAATGCAGGAGGTTGTCTGTATGGCGGTGCTTTCAAAGAGTCAAATGTCCGAAGAAGATATTAAGTTTCACTACATCACACCCGCAATCACGGCAAAGTGGAACAACCAGCACATCACGCTGGAAACAAAAATCACAGATGGCCGTATCAATCTCAAAGGTAACATTGTGGCCCGTGAAAAGCCGAAACGTGCAGACTATGTGCTTTACCTGAGCGCGAATAATCCGATTGCCATTGTTGAAGCAAAAGACAACAATCATACGGTTTCCCACGGATTGCAACAGGCCATGACCTATGCGCAGATGTTGGATGTTCCGTTTGCCTTTAGCTCAAATGGGGATGGCTTTGCAGAACATGACTTCTTGACGGGCAAAGAACGCACCTTTGGCCTTGACGAATTCCCAACAGAAGAAGAACTGGTTGAACGGTACAAAGCCAGTGTAAACAATGGAGCTGGTTTGACGGATGTACAGGAGAAAATGATTGCACAGCCGTATTATAGCAGCCAGAAAACTTACCCACCGCGCTATTACCAGCGCATTGCCATCAATCGTACATTGGACGCGATTGCAAAAGGGCAAAATCGGCTTTTGCTGGTAATGGCAACTGGTACAGGTAAAACTTATACGGCATTTCAAATTGTGTATCGGCTGCTCAAAAGTGGCTTAAAGAAAAAGATTCTTTATCTTGCAGACCGCAACAATCTTGTTGACCAGTCTATCCAACAGGACTTTGCGCCGCTGGAAAAGGTCATTCATAAGGTGAATTTTTCTAAGGACGACCCTCGCACAATTACTTCTTATGAGGTCTATTTTTCTCTCTATCAGCAGCTTGCAGGAAAGAACGAAGAACAGGATGAGAACGCCGAAAATGCACTCGATAAGCTGTCACAGCTCTTTAGCCCGGATTTCTTTGACCTGATTATTGTCGATGAGTGTCACCGAGGCTCTGCGAAGAAAGAAAGTAATTGGCGCAAAATTCTGGAATATTTTGCCTCTGCTACGCAAATCGGCATGACTGCTACGCCTAAAGAAACCAAATATGTTTCAAACATCGACTATTTTGGCGAACCCATCTATACTTACAGCCTGAAAGAAGGAATCGAGGACGGTTTTCTTGCGCCTTTTAAAGTAATCAATGTTATGACGGACATTGGTGAGGGATGGCGTCCTCGCAAGGGCCAGCGCGATATTTACGGAAACGAAATCGAAGATCGCATTTATACAAATAGCGATTACGACTACAACATCATTATAGAAGATCGTATCAATCAAGTTGCTACTGAAATCACGCGGTACTTGAAAAGTACCGACCGTATGGCCAAAACCATCGTGTTCTGCCCAACCGAAGAAGCGGCAGAGCGTATGCGGATGGCTTTGGCAAACCAGAACGCTGACATGGTGAAGCAGAATCCCGATTATGTTGTCCGCATTACAGGCAGCGATACTTATGGAAAGAGTAAGCTGGATTATTTTATCTCTGTTGGCTCAAAATATCCTGTTATTGCGACTACCTCCAAGCTGCTCTCCACGGGTTCGGATTGCAAGATGACAAAGCTGATTGTTTTGGATGAAATGATTGGTTCTATGACTGAGTTCAAGCAGATCATTGGCCGTGGAACCCGTCTGCGCGAAAAAGAAGGCAAGACCCATTTTGTTGTGATGGACTTCCGAAATGTGAGCCGCCTTTTTGCCGACCCGGATTGGGACGGCCCGATTGAAATGAACGAAGACTTCGATCCCGAAAAAGAGAACGATAGGCCAGTACCGAAAAAGAGCGCAGGAACATCTGACCCTCCCACGCCGCCAGACCCCAAGAAACCCAAACCAATCGTTGATAAAGATGGCTGCCGGGTGGAGATCATCTACAAAACTGTTTCCATTTATGATGCAGGTGGAAAACTGCTCCGGCAGGAAAGCATTATTGACTACACGAAAGAAAATATCCGTGGCTCGTACGCTTCACTGGACAATTTTATCCGTCAATGGTCTGCTGAAGAAAAGAAAGAAAAAATCCGGGAGCTTCTTTTGGAGCATGGTATTGACCTTGAAGCACTAAAGGCCGACCAGAACATGACGGATGTGGATGACTTTGACTTTATCTGCCATGTTGCGTTTGATAAAAAGCCTTTGACGCGCAGAGAACGAGCAGAAAATGTCAAAAAACGCGACTTTCTAAGCAAATACAGCGGTGCAGCAAGAGATGTTCTGGAGGCACTTCTGGACAAGTATATGAATACTGGCATTTATGAAATTGAGAAAACGGAAATTCTGCGGCTTGACCCGTTCTTGAAAATGGGCAAGCCCCAAAAGATTGCCTCCTACTTTGGTGGGAAAGACGGGTATCTGAAAGCTGTTAAGGAACTGGAACAGGCAATCTATGAAGGAGAAATTGCATAACAATGGGAAATTTATCGAATTTTGTGAAGCGTGTCCGCGATATTATGCGGAACGATGCAGGCATCAATGGTGATGCACAGCGCATTGAGCAGATTGCATGGATGCTCTTTCTGAAAGTATATGATTCTAAAGAAGATGAGTGGAATACGACTTTTGACAGCAAGGAATCATATCAATCCATAATTCCCGAGTCTTGCCGCTGGCGCAACTGGGCGCACGCTAAAAACGGGAAAGGTATGACGGGCGATACTCTCTTGGAATTTGTCAACAATACGCTGTTCCCCACCTTGAAAAAGCTGCCTGTGGACGCTTCCACGCCCATCAAAAAAGCAATCGTGCAGACTACCTTTGCAGATGCAAACAACTATATGAAAGATGGCGTTTTGCTTCGACAAATCATAAATGAAATTGATGATATCAAATTTGACGAATATGAAGAAAGTCGAGTATTTGCTGGAATCTATGAAACAATTTTAAGGGAGTTACAAAGTGCCGGTTCTGCTGGCGAATTCTATACGCCACGCGCTGTTACTGATTTTATGGCGCAGATGATCGACCCGCAAATCGGTGAAAAGATGGCCGATTTTGCCTGCGGCACGGGTGGCTTTCTTACCAGCTGGCTGAAAGTTTTGCGTCAAAAAATTCAAACAACAACTGACGAGAACCTGTGTAATAATTCCATTTACGGAGTTGAAAAGAAACAGTTTCCGTATATTCTTTGCATCACTAATATGCTGCTGCATGATGTGGATGTGCCGCAGGTGTTCCATGATAACACACTTCTCCGAGATGTTCTGGACTATACCGAGGACGATCAGGTAGACGTTATCTTGATGAATCCTCCCTATGGTGGGTCGGAAAAGCCGGAAATTAAGAACCATTTTCCGGCTGACCTTGCCAGCAGCGAAACGGCTGACCTGTTCATGTCCGTTATTATGTATCGACTGAAGGAAAATGGCCGCGCAGCTGTCATTCTGCCGGATGGCTTCCTGTTTGGCACAGACAATGCCAAAGTAGCAATCAAGACGAAGCTGTTCTCTGAGTTCAATGTCCATACCATCATCCGTATGCCGGGTAGTGTGTTCTCCCCATATACATCGATTACGACCAACATTTTGTTCTTTGACCATACTGGCCCGACAGAGGAAACCTGGTTCTATCGTCTGGATATGCCGAAAGGCTACAAGCATTTCAGCAAGACCAAGCCTATGAAGTTGGAACACTTTGCCCCTGCGGTAGAATGGTGGAGAGACCGCAAAGAAATTCAGTTGGACGGGTTTGGCAAGGCCAAAAAGTATACCGTGCAGGAAATCAAAGACCGCAACTACAATATTGATTTGTGTGGCTATCCGCATGAGGAAGAGGAAATCTTACCGCCCAAGGAGCTGATTCAGCAGTATCAGGAGAAGCGCGCCAGCCTGAACGCAGACATTGACCGAATCCTTGCTCAGATCACGGAGATTCTGGGCATTGACCTTGATGCACAGGACTGAGCCACATAGATAAGGAAGAAAAAATGACAGGACAGCAACTGAAAAATTCCATTCTGCAAATGGCAGTGCAGGGCAAACTTGTTCCGCAAGACCCCAATGACGAGCCTGCTTCTGTGCTGCTGGAACGCATTCGTGCAGAGAAAGAACAGCTTATCAAAGAGGGCAAAATCAAAAAGGAAAAGAATCCATCTGTGATTTTCCGTGGAGCCGATAATTTGCCTTATGAGAAGATCGGCAAAAATGAGCCTGTCTGCATTGCAGATGAAGTGCCTTTTGACATCCCGGAGAGTTGGGAGTGGGTGAGATTTAAAAATCTAGTGTCATATAACATGGGGAAAACTCCACCACGTAAAGAAAGCGAATACTGGGAAAACGCAACCTATCCATGGGTTTCAATAGCCGATTTGGTGCTCGATGATACGGTATGCGTAACAAAAGAACATGTTAATGAACATTCTGCAAAGGTCATTTTTAAAAATCACATCAGTAAAGCTGGAACCCTTTTAATGAGCTTTAAGCTAACAGTCGGAAAAGTATCCATTCTTGGAATGGACGCTTTTCACAATGAAGCTATTATTTCAATCTATCCATTTTGTGATGTCAATCGCGTTATAACAAATTATCTATTCGCGACTCTGCCATTATTATCTCAAAATGGAAATACTAAGACAGCCATTAAGGGTGCAACTCTAAATTCAGACAGTTTAGATGCTTTGTTAATTCCAGTACCTCCTATAAAAGAACAAATACGCATTTGCGAAAAAATAAAAGCTCTTAAAAACATATTATCTATATATACCAACTTAGAACAGTCTTTAACACGATTGAATGATACTTTCCCGTTACAGTTAAAGAAATCCATTCTTCAATATGCAGTACAAGGCAAGTTGGTTCCTCAAGATCCTGCTGACGAACCAGCATCCGTTCTGTTGGAGCGTATTCGCACAGAAAAAGAACAGCTTGTCAAAGAGGGCAAAATCAAACGTGACAAGCATGAATCGGTCATTTTCAGACGGGATAATTCTTATTATGAGAAGGTTGATGGAATTGAACGCTGTATCGATGATGAGTTGCCATTTGAAATTCCCGAAAGTTGGGAATGGGTACACTTCTTTTCCGTAGTGGAGATAGCAACAAATCTTGTTTCTCCAGAACGATATTTTGATTATATGCATATTGCTCCTGATAATATTGAAAAATTAACAGGAACTCTCTTGGACTGTCGAACAGTTGCGCAGGATAAAGTCTCAAGTCCTAATCATCTATTTTTCAAAGGACAGATTCTTTACTCTAAAATCCGCCCACTTTTGCGCAAGGCTGTAATTGCTCCCTTTGATGGACTGTGTAGCGCAGATATGTACCCGCTAAAGACTCCAATAAACAAAGAATACCTATTGAGGTATATTTTATCAGACTCGTTTAATGCGCAAGTAGCAACTGCGATGTCAAGTCGAGTTAAAATGCCCAAAATAAATCAAGCTGAGTTGAGCAAAGTGCTAATTCCGGTGCCGCCAATTCAGGAACAAAATCGCATCGCAAATAAAATCAAAGAATTATATATGGCCTTGGTGTGAGATTGTATAAAATCATGGTGAAAGGAGGTCTTTCACTATGATTGAAGAATTTGAAAGACACTTGAGAGGAACAAATCTCTCAGAAAACACTGTAACATCCTATTTGTTTGCTGTGCGGCAGTTTGGGGAATGGCATGAGGCCGTCACCAAACGCAATTTAAAAGAGCACAAAGCCTGGCTGATTGAGCAGTACAAGCCCAAGACGGTCAATTTACGAATCCGCGCTATCAACTGCTACCTCGAAAGTATTGGAAAGGATTCATGGAAATTGTCATCCGTCAAGGTGCAGCAGAAAGCCTTCCTCGAAAATGTCATTAGCGAAGCAGACTACATCTACTTCAAAAACTGCCTGAAGCGCGATGACAATATGCTTTGGTATTTTGTCATCCGCTTTTTGGCTGCTACGGGTGCGCGCGTCAGCGAGCTGGTACAAATCAAAGTTGAACACATTAAGCTTGGACACCTCGACCTTTATTCTAAAGGTGGAAAGCTGCGCCGCATCTACATTCCTAAATCATTGCAAGATGAAGCCATTGTCTGGTTGGAAGAAAAACAACAGGACAGCGGCTTTATCTTTTTGAATCGTTTTGATGAACGAATCACTACAAGAGGTATTTCTGGACAGCTGAAAAAGCTGGCGATAAAGTATGGCATTGATCCTGCGGTGGTTTATCCCCACTCTTTCCGGCATCGGTTTGCAAAAAGCTTTTTGGAGCGGTGCAGCGACATTGCATTCCTTGCAGACTTGATGGGTCATGAAAGTATTGAAACGACGCGAATTTATTTGCGCAAAACTGCAACCGAACAGAGGACTTTAGTAGATAATATCATAGACTGGTAAAAAAGCAAGGGATGTGCTTCAGCAAACAAGCGCATCCCTTACTTTTATAATATGTAATCAATTTTTTTGCACAGCTTAATTATTGCATTGCAAATTCTAATCTGCTCATTTTGAGGGGGAACGGGAATCAAATAATTTCTAAGATAATTAAGAGACACAAATGCTTGAACGCCTCCAGTAGCATCTTTTTTCATATAGGTCTGTGCATATCTGAGAAATATATATACATAGTCCATAATTATTTCATCAGAAATTTTCTTAAATAAGGCCATGTTTTTTATGCTGAATTCTTGGCTTCCGCGGTAAAGGACGGGATTGCCTATACTTCCTATCATAGCAAACAGGATGTCGCCATCATCAACTTTCGAGCGTTGTTTAATTGATAAATGATCTTCAATAGAAATAAATTTTGCAGTTGAAAAATCAAGATAGCCGTTAGAGAGGTTTTTGCTTGTAATAAGTGGAATGCCATGTTCGACATATTTGGGCGTATCATGAGTTCCATCTCGAACATCCATACAGCTTTTGATTCTTGCCCATTCCCAACTTTCGGGAATCTCAAACGGCAACTCATCATCGATACAGCGTTCAATTCCATCGACCTTCTCATAATAAGAATTATCCCGTCTGAAAATGACCGATTCATGCTTGTCACGTTTGATTTTGCCCTCTTTGACAAGCTGTTCTTTTTCTGTGCGAATACGCTCCAACAGAACGGAGGCAGGCTCATCGGCAGGGTTTTGGGGAACAAGTTTTCCTTGAACAGCATATTGGAGAATTGATTTTTTTAGAGTGGCTGGAAATCTACTATTTAAAACATCCAATGTTTCATTTGTTTTGTAATATTCCTTTTGCATTTGAACGGTCTCAAGATATTTTGAAACAATTCGATGTTGCTCTTTGATTGGCGGAATTGGAATCAATAACAACGCAAGTTGATTAAGATAAAATCCCTTCTGTGCCGTTCCAGTTGCCTCACGAACAATTTTCTGCTGAATATATGCGGAATCTAGGCAATACTTTAAATAGTAATTAAAAATTAACGTGTGAATAACGGAAACGCTTCGTTGAAAGCAAATATTTAATCCGCCTTCATAAACGCAACTTCTTCCAAGAGAACCAACAGACGTAAAGAAAATATCTCCAGTTGCAGCGTTCGTTCTTTCATTTTCCTTGTCGAAAATGTTTTTCTCTAAATAACGAACTTTTTCAAGTTCAACGATGCAATCATCGTTAATATTGGTTGATGAGACCATAACATATGCTGTTTCATAGGAACATCCTTTTGGAGGATTATGATCACCATCCACGAGTTTGGTACAAATAGCCTCTAATCTTACCCACTCCCAACTCTCGGGGATGTCAAACGGCACTTCATCTGCAATGCAGACAGGCTCATTTTTGCCGACCTTCTCATAAGGCAAATTATCGGAAAAGCCCAAGACAGTAATTTACGCGTATCGCGCTATCGACACAAAACGGTAAAGTGGATTTTATCTGCTTTGCCGTTTTTTCTTAAATTATGAAATTTTCAAAACTGTATTCCAAAACAGCTCTGCGGATTCCTATTAGTGTAGGGGCTTTCAAAATCTTTTGTGAAAAGGCTTTCCTCTAGTTTTATGAGTGGAAAATGAACAAAATCTATATTCTAAAATTAGGCAGTTCAACAAAATTTGAAAATCTGTATGCCAAACGCCCATTTTAGAATGTTATAGGTAGAGGGGAACGTTGGAAAAGTGAATTTTCTTTGAATTTTCAAAAGACCCGGTTTAAAAACACCCCTTAAAGTTTGTATAGGGTATAGGAAGTATTTTCAAAAGTAAGCCAATTCACTACGGTATCACTGATGAAATTCTCCGATTCCTTACAAAGTCACATCGCACCTTGAAAATCGCATGAGCCACCCCAGCAGGATACCTCTGGTACTGAATGTGCATTCTGCGCGTCTTACCGGAAAATACGCCGGAGAAAATCGGGCAGGAACGGGCTGGGACAGAGTGGACGGTAGTTAGGAGCAAGATTTGCCTTTGTATACAAAATCGCTCCTACAGGCGATTTCTCCACGCGGCATCTTGATGGGGATTGCGCTCCCCATACCCTCACATCGTGCAAAATCACATGATTTTGCCTGTTGGTGACCTGTCGCAGCAGGTCACAGCCGGAGTGCAGATGCACTGCCGGGAAAATCAAATTCTTGATTTTGGAAAGGAGACCCCATGCCAAGAACGAAGAAAAAAGTGAAATCTATCGTAAAGACAAAAGTAATCTCCGCACGAGTTACAGAAGTAGTACATGAACTTTTACACCGGCAGGCAGAAGATGCCGGAATGACCCTCTCTGAATTTACAGCGCAGATGCTGATGAAAGGCCGCGTGAATACCTCGTATGTGTTCTACGTTCACCCGGACGAGATCGAAGCCATCACACGGGAGTTTGCCGCCATCGGAAACAACCTGAACCAGATCGCGGCGTTCTTCAACAGCGGCGGTATCCAGTCGCGCGCTATGCTCGAAAACATCAACCATGCAATTTCCTGTATTTTTGAAATGCGGGAGCAAGTCGCAGAAATGGCAGGAAAGAACTATGGCAATCTTAAAGCACATCGCAAGTAAGAGTTCCAACTATGGTGCTGCGCTGGAATATCTGATTTTCAAGCATGACGAGCTTCGGAAAACTCCGATCCTTGACCAGAACGGAAATCGTATCATGCGAGATGAGTTTTATCTGGACGGTCTGAACTGTGAACCCTATTCCTTTGATGCGGCCTGCCAGCAGCTGAACCGCGAATATCAGAAGAACAAAAATAAGAATGAAATCAAAAGCCACCATTACATCATCAGCTTTGATCCACGGGACAGCACAGAAAATTGTTTGACGGGGAAACGGGCGCAGGAGCTTGGACTGGAATACGCAAAAGCCAACTTTCCGGGACATCAGGCATTGGTCTGTACGCACATGGATGGGCACAATGGCAGCGGCAACATTCATGTCCATATCGTAATCAACAGTTTGCGAAAACTGGATGTGCCCCAGCAGCCCTTCATGGAGCGACCCATCGACTGCAAGGCAGGGTACAAGCACCATCTGACAAAAGACTACTTGAAACATTTACAGAAATCTCTGATGGATATTTGCATGAGGGAAAACTTGAATCAGATCGATTTGCTTTCCCCCTCTCTCTCTAAAGTTTCGGAGCAGGAATATTACGCTAAACGGCGCGGACAGATCAACCTGGACCTTACCAATCTGGAACTTCTTGGCGATGGGTTCACACCAGCAAAGACGACTTTTGAAACGGAGAAGGAAAAAATCCGAAATGCCATTACCGATATAGCAAAACGATCTGCATCTTTTATGGATTTCCAAAACCTCTTAAAGCTGGAATACGGCATTTTGGTGAAAGACCATCGAGGGCGATTCAGCTACCTTCCAGCAGACAGGGAGAAATTTATCTCTGCCAGAACGCTGGGAACCAGTTTTGACCGTGAGCATCTTTTACTGCTTTTTCAGTGCAACGCAGCCGAGAAAGAAAAGCAGCAGTGTCGTGTCAATGATCCTATGGATGCGCTGTACATCAAGTCGAATCTCCGGCTGGTTGTAAATTTGCAGGATTGCGTAAAAGCCCAGCAGAGCTATGCCTATGCCCAGAAAGTCAAAATCTCAAATTTACAGAAGATGGCGCAGACCGTTCTCTATGTGCAAGAGCACGGATATGATTCATACGAAAAACTTTATGAAGCTGCCGAGAGTATTGACCGAAAAATGGCGACGGCTCGAAGTGATGCGAAACTCACGGAAGTCAAGCTGAAAAAGGTCAACGAGCAGATTCATCATTTGGGTCAGTATTTTTCTACAAAATCTGTTTATAGCGAATTTCTGAAAGCACCTAACAAGAAAATTTTTCGGCAAACCCACTTCGATGAAATTGCAAAATACGAGGAAGCGCGTCAATTTCTAAAGCGGGATTTCCTAGACGAAAAATTCCCTTCGATGAAAGATCTCCGGGCAGAAAAAGAACTTCTGATGTGCACAAAGGATGCACGGTATGAAACATACCACTATTTTAAGGAACGCAATACAGAAATACAGACGGTACTTGCCAATGTTGACAGCATCCTTGAAATGGAAAAATTGCAGCAGCGTGAACAGCGGCCGCGAGCCAAGAAGCGCAGCTATGATATGAGCCTGTAAATCAGCAGGGTCTTCCACCCCGCACCCCGGAACCCTGCCGGATGCGTAAGCCCGTGCAGGGCTTTCCCAATCCGGCAGGGACTTTTGAAAATAAGAAGGAGGTCAATTTTCAAGAACAACAATTTATTTGAAATCGTAAAACGGAATATCACTACTCGACAGGCTGCAGAAGCCTATGGTTTTCGTCCAAACCGCAGCAGCATGATTTGCTGTCCATTCCATGCAGACCGCAATCCCAGCATGAAAGTGGATTCCCGGTTTCACTGTTTTGGCTGTGGAGCGGATGGTGATGTGATAGACTTCACCGCAAAACTGTTTCAACTGTCCCTGCTACAAGCGGCTGAAAAGCTGGCTACAGATTTTGGGCTTTCTGCAACAGGCAATTCTCCACGATTCCTCTGCAAACCCGTGGAAAAGCCACTAAGCCCGAAAGAACAACTTTACAAAATCTTGTGCAGCTATCGTTCTCTGCTAGTAAATTGGCGCATGGCCTATGCACCCAAAAATCCAGAAGTATCCCTGCATCCTTGTTTTGTAGCAAGTCTACACTATGCAGACCGTGTGCAATATCTGCTGGATATTCTTTTGCAGGAAAGTCCAAATGAAAAGCAACAACTATTGAACGGAAAGGAAGTGACCGCCCTTGGAGAAGCAATCGAACGATGCAAAGAAACCGAAGAAGCAGCATAACACACCTGCTCGGAACTGGGTGGGTGACAACGGAAAAATCATCGAACCGCTGTTTGCAGACTACTTTTTGAGCCTGCACCCCATGCGCTGCTTTCAAGGCAGGCTATTTACGGTGGATGGCATGATCGAGGATGAAGCCCCATTGAAAAAGGAAATCTATGAGCAAGTCCGCTATTACGCTACCACCAGCATAGCACGACGTATTGAACATATCATGCAGGCCATCAAGCTGGCCTGTGCATCCGAACCACCGGAGATTCAAACAGACCGCATCCATGTCCGAAACGGCACATACTTTGTGGACGGTCACTTTACCCCTGAAAAAGAATACTGCATGAACCGACTGCCCATCGCCTATGTGCCAGAAGCACCAGCACCGACACGCTGGCTGCAATTCTTGAACGAACTGCTATACGAAGAAGATATTCCGGCCTTACAAGAATACATTGGCTATTGCCTGCTGCCTGTTACCAAAGCGCAGAAAATGCTGCTGATGGTCGGCAAGGGCGGTGAGGGAAAATCCAGAATCGGGCTGATCCTGCGAGAATTGTTCGGCAGCAGTATGTACACAGGCAGTCTGCAAAAAGTGGAAACCAATCGTTTTGCCCGTGCAGACTTGGAGTACAAGCTGCTTTTGGTGGACGATGACATGAAAACTGAGGCCCTGCCGCAGACCAACAACATCAAGACCCTTGTTACACTGGAAGATAAAATCGACATTGAGCGCAAAGGACAGCAGAGTGTGCAGGGTACGCTGTATGTTCGGTTTGCCTGCTTCGGAAATGGCAGCTTACACGCACTCTATGACAAGTCCAACGGTTTCTATCGCCGTCAGCTGTTGCTCACCACTAAGGAAAAACCTGTTGGCCGGGTGGATGATCCTTTCCTCATTGACAAGATGCGGGGTGAAAAAGAGGGTATCCTGCTTTGGGCATTGGAGGGGCTGCATCGGCTGATTCGGAACAACTATCAGTTTACCATCAGCGAACGCACTGCGGCAAATCTGAAAGAAGCAATGGAGCAGGGCAATAATATCCTGGGCTTTCTCAAATCCGAGGGTTACTTTGAAATTCGGCAGGGGGCCAAGTGCAAATCCACGGATTTCTATAAAGTCTATGAACGCTGGTGTCTGGATAACCTGGAAAAGCCGCTAGCCGCATCCACCTTTATCCACCATCTAAAAGATAATCAGAAAAGTCTGGGCATCGTCTATGATGATAAGTGCATTGGCACAAATCGGGGCTTTCACAATGTAGACGTTGACCTGTTTTTACCCGTTGATGTTCCAAGTCCGTGGGATTAAAAAATAGAATCAACTTGAAAAAGCCCTGCTCAGCCTGCTCACAGTGTGCAATAGGCGCAGGATGAGCAGAGTGAGCAGGTGATTTTGAATTTATATCAAAAATAAAACATGGAGGTTTTGCCTATGAACAAATCTCGGCCTGTTGCGACCGAAACTGTGAAATCTTTGGATTATACGAAAAATATCTTGCAGACCATTCCGAATAACGATAAAATGGAAGTGGTCACTCAAACCAATGCCGTCAAGTCTCCGACTGACAGCCTGAAAGCCACA
>OHVU01000383.1_pt1 | contig 14736 bp, 18 predicted proteins | sample 1579551 | NCBI WGS metagenome assembly OHVU01 (sample SAMEA3882520, study PRJEB24775) | human gut metagenome | biome: human-associated habitat; feature: intestine environment; material: feces | place: Netherlands | collected 2009/2010 | reverse complement strand
AGTAAAGCGGACAGGGTTATCCAGAGGATTCTTTTACAAGAACGAAACCGTCAGAAAAGAAATGGACCGGGTATTAGAACAGCAGGCCGGAATGATTGATCCCAAAAGATACATCGGGGACATTGTGATGAAAAACCAAATCGAACTACTGGAGCAACAGGTCCGGGAATTAAAACGAGAAAAAGAACAATTGGAAAAAGAGAACATTAGATTGCAAAAAGCGTTGAATAAAAAAGGTAAGCGCTTAAATTTTAGACATGGATACAAAAATCCCCGGCCACATTTCTGCAACCGGAGCACCTTGATAATTCACATATGATTGATTATTGATTTGAGTCGTTTGCACGACGTTCGATTTCAGCTTTGACTTCTTCGTTCCATGGGGCAAGCCTATCTAACTCTTCATCGCTCATCCTATCATTCGGGAGTTTTTCCAGAAGATAGGTTAGATAGTGATAGACGTTTACTCCATTTGCTTTCGCCATTTCTACCATTGTGTAGACGATAGCACTGGCCTGGGCGCCGTTTGGAGTATCACAGAACAGCCAGTTTTTCCGGTTATGTTCTACAGAGCATAACCGGAAGAATTGGGTGATGATTGATACCATCGCGGGAGCTGAGTCGAGTGCCATAATCTATAGCTTGGCAGAAACAGCAAAAGCGAACAATCTGAAACCGTATGATTATTTTAAATATCTTTTGACAGAAATCCCAAAACACCTTGATGATAAGAATGATGATTTCTGCGAAAGTCTGCTTCCTTGGTCAGAAAATCTGCCAGCGGATTGCAGGAAAAAGCAATAACTCCTTGCCGCTCAAGTGAGCGGCAAGTTAAATGACAGTACCGACTATGGTGCGTTTACTTATAAGAAGTTTACGGAAACATTTTTCAAAATAGAAGTTATCAGTGACTGCCGGTATATTGTAAAAGATACGGATGTGGAAACCGATAAAGAAATTGTTCACAGATATCAGACACAGGAAGATGCATGGAATGCCGCGATGCTCTGTGCTAATAGACAAACATTTGACTTGTCTGTAAAAATTCCGGGTTCAGTACATATGAGTGTAAACTATAAAGAACAGACAATTTCTGTCATTGGTTCTGATAATCAGGTAAAAAGACTCTACAAAGTAACAACAGATGCAAATCAATCTTAATGCATTACAGTTTCAAGAAAGTCTCTCCAGGGAGACTTTCTTTTTGTTTTTTGGCAGAATGTTCACTCTATCAGTAGAACATAATTTTCAGATGAAAGGAGCACAGAAAAATACTGTAATGTTCAAACAATTATAGAAAGAGGTAAAAACATGGAGGAATACGAAAAAAAACATGACCACGCAGTAGCAGAAAAAGAAACGGATATACCCAAATTGCATATTCCGCAAAAACAGAGCACTCGCTCCGCATGAGCGGAGCGCTGTTCCGCTAGGAACGGATCATTGCCCTGTTTGTTAATAAAGTTACTTGCTTTCTACACGTCTATCGCGACCTGGAAAGTCTAATCGATATGCTTTAGAGGTCATGCGGCTGAGACATGCATCTGCATATGTGTTATCACCAAACAATTGGTACCAGTTCGCTACTGGCATCTGCGAGATGATAACTGTTGATTTTCGGCAATCTCTAGCTTCGATGATTTCAAAGAGATCACGGCACTTGTCAAGATTTAAGTCCATCAATCCAAAATCATCTATAACAAGAAGATCATAACCGGCCATCTTGTTTGAATACTCATAGTAATTATCTTCACTATGTGCATGGGCGGATTCTTGAAGCAGATAATTCGCACGGATATATTTAACAGTCCTCATTTGATGTAGTGCTGTGACGCAAAGTGCACATGCAACATGTGTTTTGCCAGCTCCTGCTCCACCTGTAATCAAAAGATTGTTCGGTTCATCGATCCAATCACCTTTGGCCAGTAATTCAATGACATGTGTGTTTAACTGCCTCTCTGGATCATAAAGAGAACTATCAAGGTCAGCTGCCGGATATTTTAGTGTTGCTTGTTTTAAGAGCCGATTGAACTTCTTGTTTTCTCTCCCTAACCACTCATGGTTGATGATTTCAGAGAACCTTGTTTCAAAGCTCTCTAATCCCGAATTCGGATTCATAAGTTGGTTTTCAAAAGCTTCTGCCATGCCGGACATACGCATCTTATAGAGTTTGTCCATAAGAAGATTTTGATTCTTTGTAAGTTTGTCGTTATAATTGTATTCTTTCTGTCTGTATGCCATAATCATTCACCTTTACTTGTAGTAATCCTTTCCTCTGATGTTTTCATGAGATGGAAGTGATTCCGGTGATGATTCTGGATGCTCATCGCACTCCATCTTTTTAAGCACCTGCCTGTACGTCGAGTAGCGACAGGAGTTCATTTCAATGCATTTACGAGCGGCTTCTTCTGCAATGCCTTTAGGGATTGCTTTTACTCGATGTAGTATCCCGGCACATGCATTGAATGCTTGCTCTTCGTGCTTAGAAGATTTTAGGATTCGATCAATCAATTCCGACATGGAAGGACCGAACACAGACGCCCAGCGCCTGTAATAGTTTCCATCTTTCGAATTGATTTCTTGATAATAAAGGTGTTCTGGAGGCATATGCTCATCCGTAGTTATGTACAACGGAAAATCCTTATAAGATCTTCTATGAGTGCAGATCAGACGGTTGTACTGATCACAGATACGAATCTCAGAAGGTGTAGCTTTAAGGATTGCTGGTTTTCCGCAGTAAGTATACAATACAGAGTAGTAGTGGCCGTCATAATCGATGTGATAATTATTAGGCACCTTCAGTACTGCTTTGTAATCACAAGTTGTGTATTCTCCGCCTGGCAGTGGTTTCATACATGGTTTGTCATACTTGATAAACATTTCTTGTCTGGAAAAAGCTTGATTCTGAAAAGGTCTCGCATTGAGGACGGCTACTATCTTTTTGATATCAGCATTCAAATCCTCAAAGGATGTGTAAATCTTTTCTTTTAACTTTTCTATAAGATGTGTTTCAAGGTAACGCACATGATTCTCGACCGTTGGCTTTCCCTTAGGCTTACGAGCCGGTGGTGGGAGCACAATCGTATCATAGAAGTCTTCCAGATCAGAGAAGGTTGACTGCAATACAAGATCATCTTTTGTATGCTTCGTAACAGCTGTTTTTAGATTATCTGGGACAAAGTGTTTAGCAACTGCACCATAGAAGGATACCGCATGTACACAGCCTTCGATAAAACAAGGAAGTTTTTCATTTGGAAATGCCTCTGCATAGATCATACTGCTCACGCCTAATGTTGTGGCAAAGATATGAACTCTCATGATTTCACCGGTTGTAACATCCGTCAGAAGTCCAGGCTGGTCGCCAACCCAGTCGATATACATCTTCTCACCAGGCTTGCGATTTACCGCCATTGAAATTTTTGTGCCACCATAGTTTTCCTGAACAAAACGTTGATAGTATTCATAGAACTGAGATTTTTCATATCCATCTGGATTCTTTTCTTTGTAATCCAGCCAACAGAATGAAATATTTACTCTACTGTTTGGGGCATGAATACGATCATAGTAATACTGAAAATCTGGAAGTGGAACTTCTTTGCGTTGAAGATTTTTCTGTGGGTAAAAGAGGTTCTCTACTTTTTTGGGTGACATAGCTTCAAGCTCGTCAATGGTAAGCTCAAGAGCCTTATATCGACTCATGATCAAGTTAAGAGTGCTTGATCCGATTCGAAAACGATCCATAACAGATCTGGTTGGGCACTTATTCAGACGCATCTGAATAGCACCAATAATAGTGTTGTAGTCCTGCATAAAAATGCCTCCTTTCGTAATCTAAAAATAATGACTACGAAAAAACTATAACACTTTATAAGAATGCGTGATCCGACGAAGCGGAAAAGTGTTCCGTTACGACCGGAAACACTGATCCGTTGCTAGCGGAATCGGTGATCCGATGAAGCGGAATTTGCACTCAAAGGAATCTGATGGCTCTAATAAAATGATTTTTGTGATATCCTTCTGAAGTTCAATATGATTGTAACCGTAAAGTTGAATCAGAAACGTGGTTATAACGCTAACCTTATTTCTTCTTATCACTTTATTGGTTTCCTCACGATATTTGTCCAAAATATCTACTATATCAGCGTTGAAACCTTGCTCTCTCCAACGCTCTTGTGCCATCTCAAAAAATCTATCACAAGCTCTGTCAACTAATCCCATTGCCTAACCTCCTAAGGGTAGATGAACAACAACCTTTGCTATAGTGAATAAGTTGTAATACACCCTAAAGAATTTAGCTGATTCCTCTGGTGGAACAACAAGCTCATCACTTGTAGACAATATGACTGCATTACTTATACCCTCTGACCTGTAATACTCTGCAATCCTCAAAATATCATCATATTTTTTTGCTGTGTTCAAAACATTCCAATCCCTGACATGGTTCTGCTCATCTCTGCTCTTTGGCTTTAACAGAACAAAAGAATTTGGGTGTCTTTCTGTAATAGTGTTTAGTAGCATAGAAAATCCTCCAATCGTATAATTTTTGCCCCAGTTTGGGGTTGTGTCATGATAACTCTTGTCTTAGGTTGCGTAAATAGCACCTTAAAAAGTTTCTTATAAAATTGGAAGAACTGCACAGTTATTCGCCTGTCTGCAGAAAAGTGCAAAAAATTAGAGTCAGCCTTTCGACTGACTCTGATCTACCCCAAAACATATTATAATTTGCTCTGATAATTCTCTAACTGGTGGAATATACCAACTACATTCACAACATCCACTCTCACATCAAATATGACAATATAATTCATCTGTGGCACTACTGCCTCACGATATCCTTTCTTTGCAAGATATGTGTCTCTACACTCCGGATACTGATATGGGTTATTTTCCACCCTATCATATACCATATCTATGCTATCCAGCAGATGTCTGGCTGCCTGTTTATTCTTTAAGCGATTAACCAGATGATATACAAGATTATCAAGCAATTCATCGGCATGCTCAGTAACATTCAATTTATAAGCCATATTTTGCCCTCGTTTCTTTCAGTGCTGTTCTGGCATCCTTTACCTGTCCTGCCTCTATCTGCTTTTCAGATATCTCTATATCTCTATACATAGCGATTTGTTTCATTGTTGACTCATAAATCTCCATGCTCATGATAACCATATCACCATAACCATTTTTTGTTACATAAATCGGCTCTTCTGTCTTGTGGCACATATCAGAAATCTCTGACGTATTTTTCAAATCTTTAATTGGAATTATTTGTGGCATAATAAACACCTCCTCGTCTATATAGTCTAATTATACCATAATTATGTCCTTTTTTATTCTCTTTTATTTATAAATAAATACATAAAAAAACGACCCCTGACCTATGTCAAAGACCGTTTTTTTATATCTTCTATTCCTCGCCCATCTTCGCTAACTTTTTCGCCTGGTCGCTTGTGCGGAACAAAGACCTCCAAATATATAGGCTCGGAACAGTTGCCTCTATGCCCCTAATAGGCTCGAAGCATATACCTCTACCAAAACAGCCACGAAGCAAAAGCATCCATTGCTACCCCGACCAGTACAATCAATACAAAATCTGTCAGTCACCTACCATTTAACCAATAAAACTTCGTATTGTGAAAAGTAGCTTGATGTTTTCAACTATATTACATTATCCCTTTATAACTTACTTTGATAGTTTTCCAACTGATGAAAAACACCAACAACATTTACAGTATCTTCCCTTACATCAAAAATGACAATGTAGTCCATCAGTGGAACAACTGCTTCGTGGTAGCCTTTATTCGCCAAATAAGCATCTCTGCTGAGTGGAAATTGAAAAGGATTTGTTTCCAGCCTATCATAAATACCATCAATGCCATCTAACAGATGTCTCGCAGCCTGCTCACTTTTCAGCCGATATAACAAGTAATATACTAAATTATCAAGTAATTCATCTGCATGCTCTGAAATAACTAATTTATAATCCATACTTTACCCTCGTTTCCCTGAGTGCTGTTCTGGCATCTTTTACCTGACCTGCTTCAATCTGCTTTTCAGAAATTTCAATATCCCTATACATAGCAAGCTGTTTCATGGCAGACTCATAAATCTCCATACTCATAATAACCATATCGCCATAACCATTTTTAGTAATATAGATAGGTTCTTCTGCTCTGTGACACATATCAGAAATCTCTGATGTATTCTTTAAATCTTTAATTGGAATAATTTGTGGCATAAGTAACACCTCCTAACCATGGATTAATTATACCATAATTATGCCCAATTTCAATATGTATTATAAAGAAAATACACTACATTAATATTCTTTACCTATACAGAATACATTGCAAACCTCTAATATATTGAATTACTTTCTTTTAGTCACTTTCGTTTCCACAACTGTACCATTCGGGTACTGAGTTGCACTATACTTTGAATTCCCATTATCTTTCTGTATTTTAACAACTTTTCTATTAGAATTTGTAACTCTAGCCTCAAGTTTATCGCCTGGCTCAGATAAAATTCCTGTTGAATCAACTGTAGTATTTTTCTTAAATATGTCTAAAAAGTTCATTATCCACCTCCATCTACTTATATGTTTGCTATTCCATAATGTATAAATCACAATAATTTTTTCCATTAAAACTTACAAATTTTCCATCCTGCCCTATACTACCTCTAAAAAAGAACTGACACTCTACACCTTTATCTAAATATTGATTCAATACTTTTGAATTAATTCTAGTTAAAAGCATTTCTTTATTTGTGTACACAATTGGTTTATCTGCATCAACAAATTCAAATGCTACTAATTTATCATTAAATACTGGCGTTGTAACTATTGCATTACCACATAAAATACGATTTACACCTACTGGTATTTCTTCCTTTGCATCAACAAACAAAGTATTCAAACTAATTAATTCTCCATCTACTCTAATATTACATACATTATTATCAACGTCATCATCATAATAAAAATTTATGTATGTTTTTATTGATGACACATTTCTACTTTCAGTACCCTTTTTATCCTTAGTTACATTATTTCTTCGCTTACCTGTTACAACATCAACATCTTCAACACCATGCTCATTACTATGGTTAGTCTTGGATTTATTAGTTGCCTTTCTCATTGCAATGATTCCATTTTTACTAATTGTACGCTTTCCTTGCTCTGTTTCAACTTCAACCTGACGTTTTTCCTCATCACCCGAAACTGTAGAACACGCAATAGAATGTAAATCATCTCTATTTGATGGTGTAAAATATATACGTTTAGCATCTTTTACTGCCCAATTCGAACATGTTAATTTTATTCCACAATATGGGTCATGACAATGAAATGCCTTAGCACTTTTTAATTTACCTTTCAGCGAATATTTATGTGCTTTAAAAGCACTAATTTCTTCATTCAGTTCTTCACTATACGCTCTTTCTGACATTATCTCTCCACTCAGACATTATGCTTTTACAATCATATGCCTGTAATTTATTTACACAAACTATTTACATTATACAAGATTGTTGCTCTATTCTATTGTATCATATCCATAGCAATAAATATATCATTTTCGCATCCTTAACCAACACAAACTAAACTGTAAACTCCAGCCAAATTTACTCAAATAATATTTTCATTGTCCTTTATTCTTAATAACCCCTCCCACTCTTTCGGATAACTTTCCCTTTGTAAATTCAACATATCAACAAATCTTTGATAGTCAATTAATTCAAAACTATCTAATATATTTTTCTCTACTACCTTTTTTGCTGCATCCTGTGCAGGCTTAGAGAAATGATTTGCTGTTGTTACAAAAACACATGCTTTCGCATCTCCAATGATAGATGCTCCTATTAAATCTCTTATACAAGACACACCTTCTACTTTATTAGCTTGCGTTCTTCTCTTCACTTGAACAAAGGTTTGATTTTCTCCATTTAGTAATATTAAGTCTTTTCCACCATCATGTGATTTTCCTACCAATTTTATCTCACAATCCATAAAATCCTTAAATACACTTGCAACTAACTCCTCCATTTTTTTATCATTAATTCCATATATTTTTTCAGGATTTTGGGCTATATATCTATTTAAAACTTCAATCGGAACATTCTTAGAAGCAATATCGTAAGACCTCAAAATTGCTTGCGTTAATTCTGTTGATGTTGCCCTTAACCCTTCATCTATATCATCACTCGAAAAAGTATATGAATGTTCCCACCATCCACATCTTGTACATTGCACAACAGTTTCATACTCTACCGCCGAACACCAAGTAATTTTATTGTTTTGTTTATAATAAATCCTATTCTCTATTTTTTCTTTACAAAATGGACAAATCCCCTTTATCTCTTTTAATTTGTCTAACGTATTATTTACATATTCAAAATTAACAATTCCATCTTCACCCTTATATTTATTATATTGACTATAATCTAAAATCATTTTCCTTCCTCCAAAAGTAACTTCCCCCAAATGCCTTTTTTCAATGTCCCACTTTTACAACTTCTTCTCTAATGCTAAATCACTCAAAAACAGAGCAAAATCCCTCATGACATTTTGTTTTATCAAATAATTCCGCATTTATAAATTGTCCACACTTAGGGCATTTATAGACAGTTGTGTTATTATCACAATTAAGACAGTAGCCTCTTATATAATTGTTGTTATACTCAATATTAACAGCATCACAAATCACCATTTCTTCTCCACAATAACCACAATTTACATATCCAAAAAAATGTCTATCTGAAAATACATTAAAACATCTTGCACACTTATAATCAATTGTCATTGTTCTAGTGGAGCAATATGGGCATGTATATAAGTCTTCATATTCTTTTTTCAAGAAATTATACAATTCTTGATTATAAATTGGATTCTTTAATAAAAGAGCATACTGACTATCATTTAAATATTCTTGCATAAATTGTCTATCCGCTGTATTCTCTCCACTCATCAAGATACCCAAAATATGAATCAGTGCATACATAATATCCTTTTCAGCATCTCTTCTTTCCTGCTCACTAAAAACATAAGCTGAATGTAAAACACAATTTCTATACTTCTGAAACAACTCCATATACTGATATTCTTTACGTTCAAAATTATATAAATGCTTTTTTCCTTTTGTAAAATTCTTAATATCATCAAATTCTCGTACTTTCAACTTATTAGCACTATATAAATCCTCAATTTCTGAATCTGATAAATTGCTCTGCTTGCTTACTAAAACAGTTCTTATTCCACAATATGATACAACAGATGATTTTAGGGCTAACTCCATAGCAAACTGTAAATTCACAATAGCCTGTAGCATATTTACATAGCTATCCAATCCTTTGTTAATATAACCTATTGCAGAGTCAATGAATATAACTGCATTTCTAAATAATAATTGGGCAAATTCCTTCTCAAACTTCATCTTATTTCTCCAAACTTTTTTTTATTATATCACAAGACTTACAAACATTTGATTTATTTTTTCCATATCATACAAAAAAGAGCCAAGCAAGTTCTGCTCAGCCCTTAATAGTTTCAGCATATTATGCAATTGCAATCTTAATTGTAATAGGATTCCAATACTTCTTAAATCGTCTGCCTGCCTCTTCCTGACAAAAACGTTTACACTCTTCCATTGGAATCAGCATACGAGCAACAATATTAAAATTCTTATCATTCTTGAGAAAATCTGCATAATCTTTATCGTAACCTCGAATCTTATACTTAGCCGATGTATCTGTACACTCTCCCGATAAATTCATCACCCAGACAAACTCATCATTACCGTCAACAACTCCACGATAAATGATACGCTCCACAAACATATCTATAACTTCATCACTTACCTTATAGTCTCGTAGATTAATAATTGTATTTAATCTCTGTCTAACATCTTCAATATTAAATACTTTCTTCTGCTGCTTTGCTTTCTCAATCTCAAAATGTGCAATCGAATCCTCTATAGTTGCAATCTCCTCATCAATTTCTGCTTTCAGCTCTTTATAATCGTTCATATCGTAATCATCTTCCAATGACAATGCCAATAGTTTCTTACGCTTTTTCTTCAATTCATCTCTCCTAGACTCCAATGTCTGCAATGAAGTTCCATCTTCCAAAACCTCTTCTTCCTGTTTGCAATGTTCTATAATTTCCAATGCTTGAAGAACAGCCGACTTGCCGTTCTTAAATACATATGAAAATACTTGTTTTTCACATAACCACAGCTTTACATCGCTAACTGCAGGATTATCACATACAACATTATTCTCCTTTAATGCTGCTTCAATTGTATACTTGCTGGCATGATCAACTTGCCATCTACACTTATAACGATATGTTGCAGATTTTGTCTCTGTAGCTACATGTGTATACTGTCTGCTAAGACAATATCCACAGCTACAATATGCCTTGCGTCCAAGAGCATCAGCAGATACTCTCAAACCACTCTTACGTCCTTTTATATTCTCCGAACCTTTAGATGAACGACTCATTCTTCTATCATAAGCCTTCCACCATGTTTCCTCCGACACAATAGGCTCGCAAGAAATCCTAACCAAATTTCCTTTCTCAACCAAATTCCCATTATCGTCCAGCACATCCTTAACAGGCTCTATATGTGTCAATACCTTTTTCTTTCTCACAGTATCAGTCACTTTACTCTTTTCTGGCAACTGATACCCCATGTATTTGGTATTTGCAAGAATTCTGATTACCTTTGATGGTGTCCAGTTCAAATCGCCCTTGTACGTTCTCATATTATTTTCAATCAGATACTTACAGATTGAACTTGATGTCTTTACGATATCTTTATCATCAGAAGTGTACAAATCAAATATGGTCTTAACCACATAAGCTTCTACTGGTTCTTGAACCAGAGAATTCTTATTCGGCATAGGATTTCCCATATCATCAACTGCTTTTTTTAGGCGGTATCCAAACATATCACCGCCAAGAAGCTGACCTTTCTTAGCCAACTCCAACATGTGATTTTCAACTCTGCATCCTGTATTCATAGACTCTGCTTGTGCAAGTCCTGCATAATTAATACATTTCGATGTCTAGTAAATCACAATAGTTCATTTACAGAAAAAGGATACCAGCCATATGCTATATCAGAGCTTATTAATTATAATCAGCAAAAGCTAGGCTATACTGATGAAGAAGTGTGTGAAATCGTTTATGATTTATTTAACAAAAGCAATCCTAAATCCGATAAAGTACTGACAATAGAAACTTACCGAAAAATAAAACAACGCAATACCCAAACCTCACAAAGAGGAACCAATTGGCTGGAATATATAGCTCAAGCGTTACGTTTTGATAGTTCTGATTATAAAAAATATTTAACAGATGCTGGAATACAACATGCATATTCCGCTGTAGAAAAACAATCTAATGAAATAATCTCTATCGATACACTATTTGACCTTTTAAATTTTAAAGAGAAGTCAGCTCTAACTCAACTAACTACAGGACTTTTAAATTTGTATATGAATACATACAATAAAATTAACTAAAGTTAACCATAGGTCTATACATACATCCAAACCCCAAAATAAGGGTGTACAGTGCATCTATACTATATGCTCAAAAGAAAAACGGTCGATGACATGTGTCAAAGACCGTTTCAATTGCTCTTTTATTAAATTCATATATATAGATATTTCTTTAAAACCACAGTAAAATCAAGGCTTTTAGGCTTCAGTCTCCATGCGGCTTAGCTTCTTCGCCTGGTCGGCTGCAATACATGCATCAATGATTTCCTGGATATCCCCGTTCATAATCTTGTCAAGTTTGTACAAGGTCAGGTTGATACGGTGGTCGGTCACACGACCCTGTGGGAAATTGTAGGTTCTGATCTTCTCAGAACGATCCCCTGTTCCGATCTGGCTTCTTCTGGCTTCTGCCTCTGCATCGTGAGCCTTCTGGCACTCCATATCGTAAAGTTTTGCACGCAAAAGGGCAAATGCCTTCGCCTTATTCTGGATCTGGGATTTTTCCGTCTGGCTGTAAATAACAATACCGGTCGGATAATGGGTCAGACGTACCGCGGAGTCCGTGGTATTGACACACTGTCCACCGTTTCCGGAAGCACGCATAACATCAATACGGACATCTTTTTCATCAATCTCTACATCCACTTCCTCTGCCTCCGGCATAACTGCAACCGTAATCGTTGAAGTGTGGATACGTCCACCGGACTCTGTCTCAGGTACACGCTGTACACGGTGTACGCCGGACTCATATTTCATCTTAGAATAAGCACCCTGTCCTGTAATCATAAAGTTTACAGATTTCATACCACCGATTCCGATTTCTTCCATTTCTAAGGTCTCAACCTTCCAACGCTGACTCTCAGCATAGTGTACATACATACGGTAAATCTCTGCTGCAAAAAGTGCTGCCTCATCACCACCTGCACCGGCACGGATCTCTACGATAACGTTCTTATCATCATTCGGGTCTTTTGGAAGCAGTAAGACTTTTAACTCCTGCTCTAACTCTTCAATCCTTGCCTTGGACTCGTTTAATTCCTCTTTGGCAAGTTCACGCATTTCCTCGTCGCTTTCCTCATCAAGCATAGCAAGGGAATCCTCTACATTCTGTTTGCACTGCTTGTATTCCTTATAAGCCTCAACGATCGGTGTCAGGTCGCTCTGCTCCTTCATCAGTCTTTTAAAACGCTCCGGGTCATTCGCAACATCCGGCTCACTGAGCTGATTCATCATTTCTTCATATCGCATCAAAGTATCATCTAATCTGTCAAACATATCTCTACCTCATTTCTCTGCTTTCCTTCTGTGTCATATCCGATATCACCCTAATTCCGCTACAAGTGGCCACGGACCACCCGGTCTAATCCTGCTAAATCCTGCACCACCGTGATATCTTTAAATCCAAAATGCTTCATCATCTCCGTTACGGCAGAAGCCTGCTCACACCCGATCTCTAAACACAGGATGCCATCCTCGTTTAAGTATTCCACACTTCCTGCAATGATCTTCCGGTAAAAATACAGTCCGTCCTCTAAACCGTCTAATGCCTGATGAGGCTCAAAATCCCGCACCTCCGGCATCAGATTCGGAATCTCTGCCGATGGGATATAAGGCGGATTCGAAACGATCACATCGAACTTTCCGCTGAATGCCTCATAGAGATTACTGCGTTCAAAAATAACTGCCGTCTGGTTCAGCTTTGCATTTTCTTTTGCGGCATTGATCGCCTGACGGGAAATATCTCCACCATACGCCTCTATATTTGGCAGATTCCGTACCATACTGATAATGATACAGCCTGAACCTGTGCATAAATCCAGCACACGGGCATCCGGCTTGCAGATCTTTAAGATTTCTTCCACTAAAATCTCCGTATCCTGTCTTGGGATCAGAACACTTGGATTGACCTTAAAAGTCAGTCCCATAAATTCCTGTTCCCCGATAATATATTGTAACGGCACACGCTCTGCCCGCTTTCCAATCGCAAGTTCGTATTCCTGCTGTTCTTCTTCTTTTAATTCATCTGTATCGTTTAAATAAAAATACTGTCTTGTGATATGACAGACATGCTCAAGCAGATACCACGCATCCAGTCTTGCCGTTTCAATTCCGGCTTTCTCAAGCGCTGCCGTCCCCTCTGCTAATGCCTCACGATATCTCATAAGACCTCTCCTTTTTCTCTCAGTCCGCTTCTGCTGCTGCTTCGCCGCGTACTTTTTCTACATATGGTTTCCAGTCAAACACTGCCTCTACCGAAGCAATGGCAACCTCGATCATATCCTCATCCGGCTCTTTTGTCGTAAACTTCTGAAACCAGAGTCCCGGCTTGCTGAGCAGATTCACAAAAGCATTCTCACTCCGTCCTGCAAGACGTAGAAATTCATATGCAACTCCTGCGATCACCGGCACTAAGAGAATCCTGAGTGAAAATCTCCAGATTGCCGAGTCCGTGCGGATACATGCAAAAAACAAAATGCTGATAAGTCAGAAAAACATGGGATTGATTATGTTTTTAAGTATAAGTCACCTCTTAGGGATACAACACGACACGATGTTCTCGACATTCAGATCCAGTCCATGCTCCACACAGTTGATGCACTTATGCTCTGCTCCATGGTACATATATACACGCTTAATATCTTCCATGCAGGTAATTGCAACAATATATATGAAAAAAATAACCACGCGGATGACACCTTCGATCAACGCAAGTAACGTTGGCGAAGCAATCCATTTTTTAAAAAAGAGCGATAATCCATATGGAAGAAGCATAAAAATTACAAGTGCAAGGATCACGGACAAAAAGACCGTAAACCCCATTGCCACGCTTTCCTTCTTTTCCTTTGCCTTCTGATCCTCTTCGCTCAGTTCCTTTGCCTCTTCATCAAAAAAAGAAGCGGAATACATCAATGTCCGCATGCCCAGTACCAGCGAATCGATAAAATTGATGACACCACGCAAGATCGGTATTTTTTTGATCTTCTGATTTTTGACAATGCCGGGATACTCCCGTGCATCCACCACAATTTCTTTGTCAGGCTTTCTGACTGCCACCGCATAATGAATACCGTTTTTCATCATTACACCTTCCATGACTGCCTGACCACCAATTCCGGAATAGCCCATTGTCTCCTCTTTCTTAAAAAAAGGTTGAGATAAACACCTCAACCTTTCCAAACAACCTATGTCTATTTGTTATCCATGCCGTATTTCTTATTGAACTTATCAATA
>OHVU01000369.1_pt1 | contig 15022 bp, 11 predicted proteins | sample 1579551 | NCBI WGS metagenome assembly OHVU01 (sample SAMEA3882520, study PRJEB24775) | human gut metagenome | biome: human-associated habitat; feature: intestine environment; material: feces | place: Netherlands | collected 2009/2010 | reverse complement strand
CGGAATAAAGATGGAGCTTGAGTATGTCATGAAGGACAAAGAGACAGGCGAGCTTCGCACCACTGCAAAAAGCAGCCATTGCTTTTTGAACAAATCCGGCAAACCAATCTCATTAAAGAGAATGTATCCGGAATTAGATACAAAATTTTTTGAATTTAAAGAGGCATAATAAAATGATACAGGATAGATTAAAAGCATTGAGAAGCGAGATGGCAAAGAGGGGCATCTCGCTGTATGTGGTACCTACTGCTGATTTTCATGAGTCAGAGTATGTAGGAGAGCATTTTAAGGCACGCAAATATATTACAGGCTTCACGGGCTCAGCAGGTACCGCAGTCATCACTATGGATGAGGCCGGACTATGGACAGACGGCAGGTATTTTGTGCAGGCGGCTGCGCAGCTTAAGGATACCACTGTAAAGCTCTTTAAGATTGGCGAGGAGGGCGTACCGACAGTTGATGAGTATATAAAGGATACTCTTTCGGATGGCGGTGTAATAGGTTTTGACGGCAGAGTGGTAAATGCCGCATGGGGCAAAAGGCTTTCTGAAATCGCAAAAGAAAAGCACGGCAGCATGTATGTAAATGAGGATCTGATTGACATTATATGGACTGACAGACCACCTATGTCAAAGGCACCTGTCATGATTTTTGACAATAAATACACCGGTGAGGATATAAGCTCAAAGCTTAAAAGAGTCAGAGAGCAGATGGCACAAAAGGGTGCAACACTTCATCTGATGTCATCACTTTACGATATCGCCTGGCTTTTAAATGTCAGGGGAGGCGACATAAGCTATGTGCCTGTAGTGCTTTCATACCTGGCACTGTCACAGGACAGCTGCATATGGTTTTTGCAGGAAGAGGTTGTGACAGAGACTCTTAAGGCATACCTCGATAAGAATGGTATACAGACAAGACCTTACGATGATTTTTATGAATATGTGAAGCATATTGATGAAAAAGAGACAGTGCTTTTAAATACATCGATTGTAAATTACCGCATCTGCGACAGCCTGCCGGATGGTGTTAAGGTGATTGATGCGGAGGATCCTACAGTTGTCATGAAGGCCGTAAAGAACGAAGTACAGCTTGAAAATCTGCGCAAGGCGCATTTAAAGGATGCAGTTGCGATGTGCAAGTTCATGTACTGGCTTAAGACAAATATAGGTAAGATACCAATGACAGAGATTTCGGCTTCAGATTATCTTGCATCGCTTAGAGCTGAGCAGGAGGGTTTTCTTGATTTGAGTTTTGCCACAATATGCGGATATGCTGATCATGGTGCTATTGTGCATTACTCTGCAACAGAGGAGTCCGACAGGCAGCTTAAGCCTGAGAGTCTTCTTTTGGTTGATTCAGGAGGACATTATCTGGAGGGAACCACAGATATCACGAGGACCTTTGCACTAGGCCCTGTGACTGACGAGATGAAGGATATGTTTACGAGAGTGTGCCGCTCAAATATGAACCTGGCAAATGCAAGGTTTAAGGAGGGCTGCTCGGGACTAAACTTTGATATTCTGGCAAGAGAGCCTTTCTGGGAGATTGGCATGGACTACAATCACGGTACCGGACACGGTGTGGGCTATGTGCTCAATGTGCATGAGGGACCAAACAGCTTTCACTGGAAGCAGTACCCGGGCAGAACCGCAGAGCGTGTGATAGAAGAGGGTATGGTCACTACAGATGAGCCGGGCATCTATTTAGAGGGTAAATTCGGTATTCGTACAGAGAATGAGCTTATCTGCCGAAAGGGTGAGAAAAATGAGTATGGCCAGTTCATGTATTTTGAGAATCTGACCTATGTACCGATAGATCTCGATGCGATTGATCCAAATCAGATGACAGACAGGGAAAAAGGATACCTGAATGCTTATCATGCGAGAGTTTATGAGCTTGTTTCCCCATTTTTGAATGATGAGGAGGCTCAGTGGCTTAAGAAATATACAAGAGCTATTTAACATTACTGCCTGCACTGCAGTGTGACCGGCAGCGATTACAACAATATTAAGTAATAAGGAAAGTATAAAATGAGTGAAAAGCTTGTACTTATAGACGGACACAGTATTTTAAACAGGGCATATCACGGACTTCCTGATCTGACCAATTCAGAGGGGCTTCACACAAATGCAGTCTATGGATTTTTGAATATCATGTTCAAGATTCTTGACGAGGAAAAGCCTGACTATCTGACGGTGGCATTTGATGTGCATGCGCCGACATTTCGCCACAGAATGTTTGATGCGTACAAGGGCACGAGAAAGCCTATGGACGAGGAGCTCAGACAGCAGGTGCCTATGATAAAGGAAATGCTTACTGCCATGGGCATTAAAATCGTGGAAAAGGAAGGCTATGAGGCCGACGATATACTTGGAACCTTATCTGTCAGGGCAGAAAAGGCCGGTATGGATGTCGCCATCATTTCCGGAGACAGAGACCTTTTGCAGCTTGCGACTGACCATGTCATGGTAAGGATTCCAAAGACCAAAAAGACAGGAACCGAGATAGAAAACTACAATACAGCAGATGTTATCGAAAAGTACGGCGTCACTCCAAAGGAGTTTATCGATGTAAAGGCTCTGCAGGGAGATACGTCTGATAATATTCCCGGGGTACCCGGTATCGGCGAAAAGACAGCAGGCGCACTTATAGCAAAATATCACTGTATAGAGGCAGTACATGAGGACGCTGAGAATGTAAAGCCGCCAAGGGCTTCAAAGAATATAGTGGAGTACTGGGAGCAGGCGCTTATGAGCAAGGAGCTTGCGACAATCATACTTGATGCGCCGGTTGACTATGAATTTTCTGATGCAAAGCTTAGTGGCGGAGTAGAGTCACTCTACACTGAGGAAGCCTTTTTACTGTGCAAAAGATACGAATTCAAAAACATGCTGTCGCGGTTTAACGTGGAGGCTCCTAAAAACAATGCCGAGGAGCATTTTGTGGTAGTAAGGGACTTGAAGACTGCAGAGAGTGTGTTTGAGAAGGCAAAGGACAAGGAGGTCGCTTTTGCGGTAGTACCGGGAGAGTCTTTGGGAAACAGCGAAAGTGATGGACAGCTAAGTCTGTTTTCGGAGCCGGCTTCGAACGATTATCTTGCTGTTTCGATTTGTTTTTCAGAGGAGGACATTTATTTTATCTGTACAGGTGATGAGATTTCAAGCAGCTTCCTCGATGAAAAACTAAATACTCTGGAAGTAAAGTCATGGATATCACCGGATTTAAAGACCAATCTGCACAGATTTAAGAGCAAAGAGATAAAGGCAGATGACAGAGGCAGATATTTTGACATGATGGTGGCTGCATACCTTATCAATCCGCTTGTCGGGGAGTATCCCTATGATGCGGTTGCAAAGGACTATCTGGGGCTTATGATCTCATCTAAAAAGGATTATCTGGGAAAGCTTGATTTCACCCGGATGATAAAGGAGGATGAGAAAAAGGCAGTGGACTGTGCCTGCTACGAGGTTTATACTGCCTGGAAATCAAAGCCGGTTCTTTTGCAGAAGCTAAAGGAAATGGATATGCTCACTCTTTATAAAGATATCGAGCTGCCACTCGTTTTCGTACTGTATGATATGGAAAATGAGGGTATAAGGGCTGATGGAATAAAGCTTAAGGAGTATGGAGACAAGCTTGCTGTTTCGATAACTGAGCTTGAAAAGAAAATATATGAGGCAGCAGGTGAAGAGTTTAATATAAATTCGCCAAAGCAGCTTGGAGTCATTCTCTTTGAAAAGCTTGGACTGCCAAATGAAAAGAAGACAAAGACCGGTTATTCTACTGCGGCAGATGTGCTTGAAAAGCTGGCACCGGAGTATCCGATTGTCGCGGATATATTGGAATACAGACAGCTCACAAAGCTAAAGAGCACATATGCTGACGGACTTTCGGGATATATTGCATCCGATGGCAAAATCCATACTACCTTAAATCAGACAATCACTGCGACAGGCCGTCTTTCAAGCACAGAGCCTAATCTGCAGAATATCCCGATAAGGATTGAGCTGGGCAAGCTTATCAGAAAGGTATTTCTGCCTGAGGATGGAGATCTGTTTGTTGACTCAGACTACTCGCAGATCGAGCTTCGGGTGCTTGCGTCGCTTTCAGGAGATGAAAGGATGATAGAGGCATTTAAGAATGGTCAGGATATCCACAGAAGTACAGCGTCCCTTGTGTTTGACACACCGTTTGATGAGGTCACAGATCTTCAAAGACGAAATGCAAAGGCTGTAAATTTTGGTATCGTATATGGTATCAGCGCGTTTGGTCTGTCTAACGACCTGGGGATTTCAAGGAAAGAGGCACAGGGCTATATAGACAGCTATTTTGTCAAATATCCAAAGATTAAGGAGTTTTTGGATCAGACGGTTTTGGATGCCAAGAAAAATGGCTATACAAAGACCATGTTTGGGCGTATCAGACCGATTCCCGAGCTGAACTCGAGCAATTTCATGCAAAGACAGTTTGGAGAGAGAGTTGCGATGAACTCACCTATTCAGGGTACAGCAGCCGATATCATAAAGATTGCCATGATACGTGTGCATGACAGGCTTCTTGACGAGGGCTTAAAGTCAAGACTTATCCTTCAGGTGCATGATGAGCTTTTAATTGAGACAAAGGAAGCTGAGAAGGATAAAGTGATTAAGCTTCTGGAGAAAGAAATGCGTGGTGCGGTGGACATGAAGGTATCCATGGAGGTGGGCACCGAGTGTGGCTATGACTGGTATGATGCGCATTGATGACAGAAAAGGAAATAGTATGATTTTTATAGGAATAACAGGTGGTGTAGGTGCCGGAAAATCGGCAGTGCTTGGCTATCTTAAGGAGCTTGAGGGCGTAAGGGTAATGCTTTCCGATGAGATAGCACATGAGCTGATGGAGCCGGGAAGCGACTGCTACAACAGATTAAAGGAATTGTTTGCAGAGGAACCGATATGGCTTGAGGACGGGCATTTTGACAGACCAGCACTTGCCGGAGTGATTTTTTCGAATGATAAAAAAAGAGAGCTTCTAAATGAAGTAGTGCATCCTGCAGTAAAGGAATATGTGCTTAATGCAGTTAAAGAGGCAAAAAAAGAAGGTCTTTTTATGCTTGTGCTTGAAGCAGCACTCCTTATAGAGGAGGGATATGGTGAAATCTGCGACGAGCTGTGGTATATTTATGCAAGTGAAGAAGTCAGAAGAAAAAGACTTAAGTCATCACGCGGATATTCAGATGAGAAGATAGATAGTATCTTTGCAAGCCAGCTTAAAGAAGCTGAGTACAGAAGGCACTGCAAGGAGGTTATCGATAATGATGGAGATATCGAAAACACGATAGCTTCAATAAATAAAGCGCTTAGCAAATACAAGGAGTAGTGGAAATGAATAATGTATTCGGTTTGGATATTGGTACAAGAAATGTTGTAGGAACTGTCGGCTATCAGACTGATGACAAGGAATTTGTGGTTACAGCACAGTATGTCAGGGAGCATGAGACCAGAGCGATGCTTGACGGTCAGATACATGATATAGGCAGGGTGGCAAAAACCATTAAGGAAGTAAAGGACGAGCTTGAAAAACAGACAGGACAGCCACTTGAAGAGGTGTGTATAGCAGCCGCAGGACGAGTATTAAAGACTGTCACGACGCATGTGGAGTATGAGTATGCGCAGGAGTCTGTGGTGACCGGCGAGGATGTCCATACGCTTGACCTGCTTGGCATAGAAAAAGCACAGGAGGCACTCAAGGAGGTTAACGATACAAGCTATAAGTTTTACTGCGTGGGATATTCTACAGTCAAATTCTTTTTGAATGATGAGGTGTTTATCAGCCTTGAAGGTCATAAGGCAAACAAAATAGGCGAGGATATCATAGTTACATTTCTGCCGGAGGATGTGGTAGACGGACTGTATGCGGCAGTGGGACAGGCCGGGCTTAGTGTAGCCAATATGACATTGGAGCCTATCGCCGCTATCAATGTGGCAATTCCGGAGAACTATCGTATGCTTAATATCGCACTTGTCGATGTGGGAGCCGGAACGAGTGATATCTCAATCACAAGAGACGGAAGTATCATAGCCTATGGCATGATACCGCATGCAGGAGATGAGCTGACAGAAGTTATTGTGCAGCATTTCCTCGTGGATTTCAATATGGCGGAGAGCATCAAGCTTCAGTCTACGACAAGTGATACGGTTACATACAAGGATATCATGAGCATCGAGCACACAATTCCTGCACAGGATGTCTGGGATGTGGCAGCACCTGTTGTTGATAATATTGCACAAGAGGTATCGACTAAAATCAGAGAGCTAAACGGTGACAAAACAGTGAGTGCCTGCTTTGTAGTCGGAGGCGGAGGCAAGATACACGGCTTCACGGAAAAGCTTGCGGAAGACCTTGACCTGCCGGAGGAAAGAGTCGCTCTAAGAGGTGAGGAAGTGCTTGGCGATGTGACCTTTGAGCAGGAGGATATTAAGAAGGATCCGCTTCTTGTCACTCCAATTGGTATATGTCTGAATTATTATGACCAGAGAAATAATTTTATCATGGTCAGATTCAACGGTGAGAGAATAAAGCTCTATGACAATAACAGGCTTACAATAGTCGATGCGGCGCTTCAGGCGGGATTTCCAAACGATGAGCTGTTTCCAAAGCGTGGCACCCCGATAAACTTTACGGTAAACGGTGTGGCAAGGCTTGTAAGAGGCGAGGCCGGAGATGGCGCAGTAGTGACCATGAACGGAAAGCCAGCAAGCATCAACACACCGCTTGAGCCAAACAGTGAGATAGTCATCGAGCCGTCCACAGCAGGAGAGGCAGCAGTGTATAAGATATCGCAGCTTGATGAGTACAATCATTCTGTCATTACTTTTATCATAAACGGCAGAAGGGTTTCATGTCCTAGGTTTGTCCAGGTAAACGGAGAGCTCGAGCCGGAGGATTACAGCATCAGGGAAAACGATGTGATTGAGACAAGAAATTACTATACAGTGCGCCAGATTGCGCAGTTTATGGACCTCGTTATTGACACAGACCAGATGATATTTGTAAACAATGAAGAGGCAGGTCTCGACACTCTTGTATACGAAAATTTCTCTGTTGAGTGGAAAACAGATGAATATGGTGTTGCAAGAATCGACAATAACACTTATAATGACACACAAGAGTCTGATACAGATGAGGCTTCGGTCTTAGCTGAGCAGGATGCAAACAGTACAGAGTCAGACAACACAGTGGCCAGAACATCAGAGCAGATGATGAATCAGGTGCTCGGTGAGCTGCATGATGATTTTGCTAAAGAAGCTGAAGCATCTGCTGTGCCGGAAAACGAACTGCCGAAAAATGAATTGCCAAAAAATGATATACAGGAAGATATACAGGAAGAAGACTCATCAGAAAATACAATTACAGTAATTGTAAACGGTGAGCCTGTAGAGCTGTCCGGCAAGGATACATATATATTTGTCGATATATTTACCCATATCTCATTTGATTTACAGGCAGGAAAGGGCAGGGCAATAGCCACTGTAATAAATGGCAGAGATGCCCGGTTTTCCGAGGAACTTCATGAGGGAGACAAAATAGAATTATACTGGAAAGAGAATTAACATGTTAGAATTATGCAGCATTGCCAGCGGCAGCAGTGGAAACTGTATATGTGTGGGTACGGATGATTGTCATGTGCTCATAGACGCGGGCATCAGCGGTAAGAAAATAGAAAACGGACTGAATGAATTTGATATGACGGCCACAGATATGCAGGGGATTCTCGTGACACATGAGCATATAGACCATATCGCAGGGCTTGGTGTCATGGCAAGACGCTATCATATTCCGATTTATGCAACAAAGGCCACAATCGGGGCCATAAAATGTACCAAATCCGTTGGAAATATAGATGATGAGCTTTTTCATCCTGTTGAGGCAGGCGTCGATTTTACAATAGGCGATATAGAGTTTGAGCCGCTTCACATATCACACGATGCGGCTGATCCTGTCGCGTACAGATTTAAAAACGAAAATCATGCGATGGCGGTCGTGACAGACCTTGGCACGTATGATGATGCACTGGTTTCAAAGCTTCAGAACCTGGATGGGCTGCTGCTTGAAGCCAATCATGATATAAATATGCTCCAGACTGGGGCATATCCGTATCCGCTCAAGCGCAGAATCATGGGTGACAGCGGACATTTGTCGAATGAGAGAAGCGGGCAGTTGTTATGCGAGCTTCTTCATGATAAATTTGGCTCAGTAATACTGGGACACCTTAGTAAAGAAAATAACTACGAAAAGCTGGCGTATGAAGCTGTCAGGCTTGAGGTCACAATGGGAGACAATCCATATAAGGCAAGTGATTTCCCTATGTATGTGGCTAAGAGAGACAGGGCATCAGACCGCATAGCCGTAGAATAAGAGAACAGGAGAATAAGTTGTTATGGATAACACAAAGAACAAAGTAATCATCACAGTTGTCGGAAAAGACACAGTAGGAATCATCGCAAAGGTATGTACATATCTGTCAGAGGGCAGTGTAAACGTGCTTGATATCTCACAGACTATCGTTTCAGGCTATTTCAACATGATGATGATTGTGGATATGGCAAATGCTACAGCTTCATTTGCAGAGATTTCTGACCAGCTTGATGCACTTGGAGAAGAAATTGGTGTAACAATAAAGTGTCAGAAGGAAGAAATCTTTGAGATGATGCATCGAATCTAGTTTAGCATAAAAATGTCATACACAGTTAAAGGAGAACAGCAAAATGATAAATATTGGTGAAGTAATTGAGACCAATGACATGGTGGAGAAGGAAAATCTTGACGTGCGTACAATCACACTCGGTATCAGCCTGCTCGACTGTATAGACTCAGACCTTGCAAAGGTAAATGAGAATATCTACAACAAGATTACAACACTTGCAAAGAATCTTGTATCAACAGGAAAAGAGATAGAGAACAACTACTGTATCCCTATCGTAAACAAACGTATTTCAGTTACACCTATCGCCCTTGTCGGCGGTGCAGCCTGCAAGAGCTCAGAGGATTTTGTTACCATAGCAAAGACACTTGACAGAGCTGCCAAAGAGGTAGGTGTCAACTTCATCGGTGGATACTCAGCACTTGTGTCAAAGGGCATGACAAAGGCGGATGAGCTTTTAATCAAATCCATCCCTCAGGCAATGCTTGAGACAGATCTGGTATGCAGCTCTGTAAATGTTGGCTCTACAAAAACCGGAATCAACATGGATGCAGTAAAGTTGATTGGTGAGATGATAAAGGAGACAGCAGAGGTGACAAAGCACCTTCCTGTATCAGGCTGTGCCAAGTTTGTAGTATTCTGCAACGCTCCTGATGACAATCCGTTTATGGCAGGAGCCTTCCACGGTGTGACAGAGGCAGATGCCATCATCAATGTAGGTGTCAGCGGACCCGGAGTAGTAAAGACTGCTCTTGAAAAGGTAAGAGGCGAGAACTTTGAGGTGCTCTGTGAGACAATCAAGAAGACAGCCTTCAAGGTTACACGAGTAGGACAGCTTGTGGCAAAGGAGGCTTCAAAGAAGCTTGGAGTGCCATTTGGAATCATAGACCTCTCACTTGCACCTACACCGGCTATCGGAGACTCTGTAGCTGATATTCTCTGTGAGATAGGCTTAGAGAGAGCCGGAGCTCCGGGAACAACAGCAGCACTTGCACTCTTAAACGATCAGGTGAAAAAGGGCGGTATCATGGCATCCTCATATGTTGGCGGACTCTCAGGTGCCTTTATTCCTGTATCAGAGGATCAGGGAATGATAGATGCCGTAAACGATGGTGCACTCACTCTCGAAAAGCTTGAGGCTATGACCTGTGTGTGCTCAGTGGGACTTGACATGATTGCAATCCCGGGCGATACAAAGGCCACCACAATTTCAGGAATTATCGCAGATGAGATGGCTATCGGTATGATAAATCAAAAGACAACAGCCTGCAGACTGCTTCCGGCAATCGGAAAGGATGTAGGTGATGTGGTAGAAATCGGAGGACTCCTTGGATCTGCACCGGTTATGCCGGTAAACAGATTCTCTTGTGATGCATTTGTAAACCGCGGAGGAAGAATCCCGGCACCTATTCACAGCTTTAAAAATTAGTAAATAATGGCATTGTTTACAAGCATGTACTTATAAGAATAACTTATAAGTACATGCTTATTTTAAAGTGGTACTTGACAATGACAAAAATACATGCTTAAATAAAGACAGTTATATGACTGACGGAAGTGGATAACCACATGGAGTATAACAGTTGATTGCCGACCGTCTGGGCGCACATTTATATAAGTTTCCTGCAGAGCTTTATATTATTATGTGTGTTCAGACGGTCTTTTTTATTCCGGCAGGCCCGAGTAATTTGGGGATGCAGACCACATTATCAGAAAACATGGAGGATGACATGGAAAGAGTATCATTAGCAAAGGAATTATCAAGCACAACATACCCTGGCAGAGGTATCGTAATCGGCCGCACAAAGGATGGTAAGAAGGCTGTAACAGCATACTTTATCATGGGCAGAAGCGAAAACAGCCGCAACAGAGTATTTGTAGAGGATGGCGAGGGCATCAGAACACAGGCATTTGACCCTTCAAAGCTTGAGGATCCGAGTCTTATCATTTACGCACCTGTAAGAGTGCTCGGCAACAAGACAATTGTCACAAATGGTGACCAGACAGATACTATCTATGAGCTGATGGACAAGCAGCAGACATTTGAGCAGACCTTAAGGACAAGAGAGTTTGAGCCTGACGCTCCTAACTATACACCTAGAATTTCAGGAATCATGCATATTGACAATGGTGAGTTCAACTATGCTATGTCAATCTTAAAGAGCAACAACGGCAATCCTGATGCATGCAACAGATATACATTTGCATACTCAGCACCGGTTGCAGGAGAGGGACATTTTATCCATACATATATGGGTGATGGCAATCCGCTGCCAAGCTTTGAGGGTGAGCCTACATGGGTAGACATCGAGGGAGATATCGATGAGTTTACCGATATGGTATGGGAGAACTTAAACGAGGATAATAAGGTATCACTCTTTGTCAGATATATTGATATCGCTACAGGCGAGTATGAGAGCAGAATCGTAAATAAAAACAAATAAAACACTATATAAACGGTCAAATATACAAGATAAGCAGATAAAAACAGGAGAACAGAAAAATGCAGGAATACGAATTAAAATACGGATGTAATCCAAATCAGAAACCAGCCAGAATATTTATGAAGGAGGGAGAGCTTCCTATAAAAGTGCTTAACGGCAGAGCCGGATATATCAACTTCCTTGATGCCTTTAACGGATGGCAGCTTGTAAGAGAGCTTAAGAAGGCAACAGGTCTTCCAGCCGCAACATCCTTCAAGCATGTTTCACCTGCAGGTGCAGCAGTAGGACAGCCGCTTTCAGATGTGGAGAAAAAGATTTACTGGGTTGATGATATGGATATTGAGTTTACACCACTTGCAAATGCATACATCAGAGCAAGAGGAGCTGACAGAATGTCATCATTTGGTGATTTTATTTCACTTTCAGATGTATGTGACAAGAGCACTGCACTTGTAATCAAGAGAGAGGTATCAGACGGTGTTATTGCTCCGGGCTACACAGACGAGGCTCTTGAGATTTTAAAGGCTAAGAAAAAAGGCAATTACTGTGTTATCGAGATTGACCCGTCATATGAGCCGGCACCTATCGAGAGAAAGGATGTATTTGGCATCACATTTGAGCAGGGCAGAAACGAGCTTCATATTGATGATGATTTCTTCTCAAATATAGTGACTGAGAACAAAGAAATTCCGGATCACGCAAAGAGAGATCTTGCAATTTCCATGATTACTTTAAAATATACACAGTCTAATTCCGTATGCTATGCAAAAGGCGGACAGGCAATCGGAATCGGTGCAGGACAGCAGTCCCGTATCCATTGTACACGCCTTGCAGGAAGCAAAGCGGATAACTGGTGGCTCCGTCAGTCTCCACAGGTCTTAGGATTACAGTTTGTGGACGGCATCGGAAGAGCAGACCGTGACAATTCCATCGACTTATATATCGGTGAAGACTATATGGATGTCTTAGCAGACGGTGCATGGGAAAAAATCTTCAAAGTAAAACCGGAGGTATTTACGAGAGAAGAAAAACGTGCATGGTTAGATCAGTTAGAAGATGTGGCACTTGGATCCGATGCATTCTTCCCATTTGGAGATAACATCGAACGTGCTCATAAGAGCGGTGTAAAATATGTGGCTGAGCCGGGCGGTTCTATCCGTGATGACAATGTCATTGAAACCTGTAATAAATATGGAATGGCGATGGCATTTACCGGAATTCGTCTGTTTCATCATTAAAAATCATAATACTAACAGAGGCGGAGCAAATGCTCCGTCTTTTTTCTGTAGGATTAGGGGGTGTAAAAAGGCAGTTTCAAGTTTTTTGATTGGCAAATTGCACAAAGCCGGGACTATTTTCTCCCAAAGTCACAAAAGCAGTCCCGGCTTTGTGCAAGTTGCCAGCCACTAAATTGTGAGCCGTCTTTTGACACCCTAATCTTAACAGGTAAAAGACCGGGGAAAATATTATGAGAAAAATGGAAGAATTATGATACCAATATCGGTACAGGTACATCATTCGTTTGTGGATGGAATACATATTGGACGATTTGTGAATAAATTACAGGGGTATTTTGATAGAACAGATTAATGAATGCCACAGATTTGGACAATTGTAAGTATGACACGATCCGTATCGTACATGTGACAGGACGATTCTTACTATTTTCTGTAGAGTATGTTACCTTCTGATCAGCCATTAGGCAGTCAAATACCTGTGATATTTGACCCTCGCGGCAATAAAGCAAAAGGAAGGTTAGATAAGATGAACAGAAATGGAAAGAAATTATTGACTTTAGGAATGGTGTTGCTTGTAATGTTTGTAATCTGGACATTTCAGACATATTTAGTTGGTGCCGGAGCATCATCCTTGCGTGAAGCCATCAAATTATTCTGGACCTTCCGTGTTCCGTGGGGATGGACATACACTGCCGGAACAGTAGCTGATTGGGTGGCACAGTTTAGTTTTGGATTTTATAGTTTGATGCTTACATCTTTGTTGTTAGGGTTGATTGTAATGGTGTTATATAAGCCACGAACCTGGTGTACATTTTGTCCAATGGGAACAATGACGCAGGGTATCTGTAAATTAAAAAATAATGAAAAGAAGTAATACTATAAGGTGATTCATAAAAGGCATATGTCAAAAACATTATTGACATATGCCTTTTATAGGGCTATTATATAAGAAAAGCGAGAAAGGAGCAGTTTATGCCGAGACCAGTAAAATGCAGAAAAGTCTGCCATTTCCCAAATGTTTTAGAATTTCTTCCGGCAGATGATACTGAGAAAAAAATGCCCATTGTTCTGACGGTAGATGAGTACGAGACAATCCGTCTTTTGGACAAGAAAGGTTACAGTCAGGAGCAGTGTGCAGAATCTATGCAGATCGCAAGAACGACGGTCCAACGGATTTACGAGATTGCCAGAAAGAAAATAGCAGATGCTCTCATTGATGGACATCCGCTTAAAATTGATGGTGGGGATTTCATAATCTGTGACGGTCAGAGCAGCGACTGCAGCTTTGGAGGATGTTACAAACGTGAGATTTATCAAAAATATGCAGCAGAAAAAGGAGAAGGTATCATGAGAATAGCAGTAACATATGAAAATGGACAGATTTTCCAACACTTTGGACACACAGAGACATTTAAGATTTACGATGTAGAGGAAGGAAAAGTGCTACATTCAGAAGTAGTAGATACGAATGGAAGCGGACATGGTGCATTGGCAGGAGTTCTTAATGCATTAAATGCCGATGTTTTGATCTGCGGCGGAATCGGAGGAGGTGCTCAGACTGCGTTAGCGGCAGCGGGCATTAAGCTTTTTGGCGGAGTTTCAGGAGATGCGGATAAAGCAGTAGAAGCTTTTATCAATGAAACACTTGAGTATAATCCGGATGTGAAGTGTTCTCACCATGAGCACAACCATGGGGAAGGACATACATGTGGTGAGCATGGATGTGGAAGCCATAGCTGTCATTAAGAAAAATAGCAAAAAATAATAATACAAAAGAATGTGTCAAGGTAATGGAGAAAGGCAACTGTTGACTTTTGCCTTTTAGCGTGTTAAAATCGAGAATGTAGAAAAACAAAGACGTTTTGCAGTCATTATTGCAAAGCGTCTTTTTATTTTATCAGCAGTGATAAAGAGTGTGCGGTAAACAGATAATACAGAAAAGGAAGAATGCTCTATGAAAGAATTGTTATTTTTGCTTGTATTGTTTGTTTCTAATGTTATTCAGGCTATCACAGGGTTTGCCGGTACGGTATTGGCGATGCCGCCTTCCGTTTATTTGCTTGGGCTGGATCATGCAAAGGTGGTTCTGAATGTTATGGCCTGGCTGTCCGGACTGATGATCGCAGTGACCGGATATCGACATATAAACTGGAAAGAATTGCTTAAGATGTCTGCGGTCATGTTGGTTGGAATGTTTGCAGGGATACAGATCTGCCGGATCGTGAAATCTGAAAATATTCTTCTGACAATATATGGAATCATAATCGTCGTAGTTGCATTAAAGAATCTGTGCATCCATACAGAGAAAAAACTTCCGGATCTCATTTTGTGGATAGTTCTGATCCTGGCAGGGATAATTCATGGTATGTTTGTATCAGGAGGGGCGTTACTTGTGATCTATGCAACACAGGTACTGAAAGAAAAAGAAGAATTTCGTGCGACAGTGGCCCCTGTATGGGTGGTGCTGAATTTTTTTCTGATGGTTACCCAGTTCAGGAGCGGCCTGGTTGGAACGGCAGATATTCGACTGATCTGTATCAGTATCCTGCCATTACTTATAGCTACATGGTTAGGTAAAAAGCTGGTATGTAAAGTATCTCAGAAGGTATTTCTGAATCTGACTTATATACTGCTTCTGATATCTGGAGTAT
>OHVU01000364.1_pt1 | contig 15170 bp, 19 predicted proteins | sample 1579551 | NCBI WGS metagenome assembly OHVU01 (sample SAMEA3882520, study PRJEB24775) | human gut metagenome | biome: human-associated habitat; feature: intestine environment; material: feces | place: Netherlands | collected 2009/2010 | reverse complement strand
ACATCATTACAGTGAAGTGATTGTTAAAAATTCCCCAATGTCTTCAGTACAGTAAAGCACAGAAGCACATCAGGGAAATGAAGCAGTTTATTCTAGTAAAGTGGTAGCTAACTTAGGCGGTGGCCGGGGTGTTGTATACATAATCGACGTGATAGCTAACTTAGGCGGTGGCCGGGGTGTTGTATACATAATCGACGTGATAGATGGTCGGTTAAGAAAACGTCACATGAAGAGTTGTATCTGTTGCCGCCTGTTTATAAGAACCCCATACAAAGGTTCCCGGCTTGATAGCCAATAAAGACGGCGCGGGGTTGCCAGTGATAGAAACAAACACGCCCAAATCCGAAACGGAGACAGAAGACAGTGCAAAGTTATTGATAGTATTAGCGTCATTGTATTCAAATACTATGCTGATAGTACCACCTAGAATGGAAAAGGTGGGAACGTATCCCTTTACGGTTAAGAAACGAACAACAGACGGAATCGGAACATCTATAGTAACAGTGTTCGGCCCAGTACTGGTAACGATTCCGATAATAGGCAAGTCCAGCGTGGGCAAGCGTTCCAGTTTCTTGACTCTTGTGTTAAGAGTTTTCACTTCGGTAGTGATGGTGTCGGTCGGGGCAGTCAAAGGCCAGTCACCAATATACTGAAGTGCCGTATCTGCGGCGGACTGGGCATTGTCTGCGGCGGTCTGTGCATTGTTTGCGGTCTGCCCTGCCGCCGTTGCAAGCGTCCGCGCTCTTGCATCCACTCCCACAGGGTTAAGCTCCACAATAGAGCCGTCATCCTGCTTGTATTTCAGAGTGCCGTTAATAGTTGCCATTTTAACAACTCCTTTCATAAAATCAGCGCCGCCGCTGGAAGAACACGGCGGCGCTGATATCACGTTAAAGCGTCAAAACCTGTGAAAAATCAGGTCGCGGAAGTGTCAAACCACCAATCACGGGCCTTGATGGCTTCGGGTTCGGTGTCAGAAATGTAAAGCTGGGGCGGGTTGTGAGCGCCGGTTTCCAGAGTCTGCACACGGGTGTCAAGGGCGGTGTCAGCGGCTTCACGGTCGGAAACTTCCTTGGTGATGGCCGTAGTGTTGGCGGTTACGTTCGTATCGATGGTGTCAACGCGGCCACTCAGAGCGGTGACGCTGGCGGCGGTGGCCGCGCCCTCGACGTTTGCAACCTTGGTCTTCGGGTAAAGAACGGCAATGTCGCCGTTGTCCTGCTTGTACTTCAGAAAACCGTCGTAGTTATTGATAGCCATAGTATTTGCTCCTTTCAACGTTAGGAAATGTCAAACCACAAATCTTTGCCGATGAAGGTTTCAGGTTCAGTGGCGGAAACATAGATGGTGGACTTCTTTTCAGCCGTTTCTTTAACGTGCTGAATTTCGTCATAATTGCGGGCGATGGCGTTGTCCTGCTCAACGTTCTTTTGCTTGATGGCGTTAATGCTATCAGTTGCCTCAACCGATGCGCCCTCCAGCGTAGTGATGCGCTTTTCATGGTCTGCCAGCTCCACGGCGTGTTCCGCCAGTTCCTCGGCGTTCTTGGTGATGTCCTCATTGGCCTTGTCGGTCTTCGAGTCCAACCCATCAAGCCGGGAATCGACTCTTTCAAGGTGCTCGGAATGGTCGGTAATGGAAGCGTCCAGCCCATCCAACCTTTTATCCTGTTCAGCGTTTTTAGAGTCGATGCGGTTCACGTCACCGCGTAAGTGCGTAATATTGTCCGCGTTCTGGGCAATATTCGCCTGTGCTTGGGTCAAGTCGGTTCGGATGGAATCGGTTTTGGTGTCGAGTCCATCAAGCCGCCCATCCTGTTCCGCGTCCTTTGCATCAAGGCGGGCAACCTCTGCCGGAAAGTCCTTTTCCAGTTTGTCGAGACGGACGGCGTGGGCCGCGATTTCTTCGGCGTTCTGCTGTATGTTCGCGGCGTTGTCCAGAATGTTCTGTTTGTTGGTGGCGATATCGGCCTTTTGGGCCGCGTCACTTTCGCGGAGCTTCTGAAGGTCGTCCTTGGTTTCGGCCTTAAAGGAATCAAGCTCTTTCTGCGTTGCGCCGTTGCTGGCCTTGTTGTCGTCGATGCGGGCGGATAAATCTTTGTCAGCCTGTTTGAGGGCCGCGATATCGTCAGAATGAACTTTAAGGTCTGCGGCGAAACCGTCCACCTTAGTGGAGAGTTTAGCGACGTCTTCAACCGCCGCGTCAACGCGGGCGTGGTCGGTGTCGGAAGTCTGCTTGATTTCGTCCACCGTGGTCTGCATCGCGTTCACCTTGTCAACGGCTTCCGCAACGTCCTGCACAGCGCTCGTCACCTGTCCGCTCAAGTCTTCCACAGACTGCTTGACCTGTTCAAGCTGGTAGTTGTTATCGGTAGTTTTGACCCAATAGGTCGTATTCGTCAAATCAGTTCCAGCGGGAACAAAGGCGCGGGACGTGTAGCAATCGCCGTTATAAGTGACGATAACGAAGTTTTCATAGCTACTAGCCTTGTCCCATTCCACAGGGTTGGCAAACTTCGGAACGTACCGTGCGCCGATGTATTGGGAAGTACCGCCCGGAATAGGCCGGGGCGGCGGACACGGCGGACGCGGAGGGGGCGGGCAAGGCCCGCCGCCCGGAGCGCCCGGAGCGCAAGTAATAGGAAAAGCGTTTTTGCAATCCATATACAAAACTCCTTTCTTCCGGCATCAGTACCGGATAATGAGGTGGCCCCAATTGGGGTCGTTTGCGCGGGTGGACGTGTCGAAGTTCAAGAACTTCCAGCTAGACGGAATATAAGCAACGAAATGCCCATCATCCGACAGACCGAAGAAAACGAACTTGACCATTTGTGTCACCATTGCCGGGAGATTTGCGTTAGCCCATTCCGCGAACGTCTCCTTTTCAAAGTCGCCCACGTCCAGCCGCTCATTGATGGCACACTGTGCATCGGAAAGCGCTTTGGTGTAGCCGTTCAAGGCTTCGACGTTTCCGCCCGTCTTTTCAACGTCACATTTGAGCTGGTCGAAAAGCTGGTGAAGGGTCTGGATTTGGGAGACAATCCAACGTAAATCGTATTGGAAAGGGTCGCCCGGTGTGACATAGGGATAATCTTTCATGTTCACACCCCCTTAATCATATTCCCCGCGCTTGATGGCCTTGTAAAAGTCATCTGCGTTCAGGGCCGCACAAGTAAAGCTGTTGTTCTTCCACCACGTAACAAGCGCGGCGGCGGTAGTAATACCGGCGGAAACCAACTGCTCAACCTGTTCGGAGTCGATGGGCAAGGGAGACTTGCCCGCCGCGCTCAAAAACTGGTTAACAAGGGCCAGAATCAGAATGGCGGTTCTCGCCCACGTCGCGGGCGAAACTTTCAGATTTCTTTTAGTGGATTTCGGCATAGTGAAAACCCCCTTTCATTAGTATACATCAAGGCAGAAAGTTTTGTGGAAACTGTCTGCAATGATATCATAGATATTAAAGAGGACAACTTGTCTTTCAGCTTCAATGAGCTGTTGCGTGGATGTAACGCCAATGTTGCCTTGCTTCGTCCATCCATGGTTATAGGTAACTGTTTCATCCTCTTTACCGGTTGCCCACTGGTCGGCGCGGTCGTGGTGCTTGCCCTCGGTCGTGTCGTGGCTGTCGCCCGTATCACCGTACTTTCCATCAGAATGGGTTGAGCCGTCCGTTTGGCCGGTGGTCTGTGTGTTGCTTGTGCCGGTCGTGTGTCCATCCACTTGGCCGGTCGTGGTTGTGTCACTTGTGCCGTGGGTTTCTTGATTCGTTTCACCGGTCGTGTGGGTATCGTTTTTATCGGTGGTTTTAGTATCGGTATCACTGGAAGTATTGGTGGTGCTCGTTCCGGTGGTGCTTTGGGTATCGGTCGTGGAAGTGGTATCCCTTCCGGTATCGGTGGAATCGGTCGTGCTCTTATTGTCGGGCTGATATCCTGCTTCATTTTCGGCGCTCAACTCGTTGACCGTTACACCGTGGTGAATTAGGCTGGTGTTTTTGGTCTGTTCCACTTGGTCGGTCATTTCTTCGCTTGTCGTGGTGAGGGACGTGCCGACAACTCCCGTTTTCACGGTTCCTTCGCCCTCAGAATGCGACGTGCCGTTAGTCGTTTCATGAAGCGTGCCATCCGTCACCGTGTTAGATGTGCCTTTAGAACCTTCATGAGAATTTCCCTCGGTCTGTGTGTCGGACGTGCCTTTAGTCTTTTCATGATAGCTTCCGTCCGCCGTGTTCCAGCCGTCGGCCTTTTCGGAGTGCTGGGAGTTTTCAAACGTTCCACCGTGGGAAAGACTTGTGCTATTGTCGGCGGTAGACCTTGCGCGGGTCGTCTGGTCGGTCGTCCGCTCGCTTACATCGGTGTTCCAAATGGGGTTATAATCAAGTTTCGTTGTAGCAAAAAGTTTTTTCCAGATGGGCAAGTTTTCCTTGCTCCACCAGTACAATTCGTTTTTCATCCATTCGGGGTCGGGATGATACAGGGGTGCAAGCCCATGTTTACGGCGAATAGCGGAAATAACGTTTAGCTTGTCCACGCCATCAGGAACAACCATATTTGCAAAAAGTTCATGGTCGTATATCAAGAGGGCTTCAAGGTTGCACCCCATGTCGATTTCATTCACCAGAGTTCCGGGATACATCGGCATTTTCGCCCACCTCGCTTTCCTCGCCGTCGCCCTCGGTCAGTTCCGGGGGTTCGTTGATTTTGAACGTGATATTAGTTCCAAACATAGTATTGCACACGTCGAGAGATTTGTCAAGAGAAATTCTCCAAACTTCACGACGGTTGAAGGTTTCGGCGTCCGCGCTCTGGGATTCGTTCACCACCATTCTTTCTTTTTTATCGGGCTGGACTCTTACGCCCAGTTCCCTATAGAAGTCTGTCAAAATCGTTCTGCGTGCTTCAAACAGTTCCGGCAAAATGAAATTTTTCGACAAATCGCGGTCAAACTGCATGATAGGCAGTTGCCAATCAGCCGAAGAGTCACCCATAGGCCGCTTTAATTCGCTATTAACAACCACAGCGGGCTTGCCGTTTTCAAGCTGTTGAAAAATTGCATCGACGGTCTTTTTCTGCTTGTCGTTGTCCACGACTACGGCATAAGCAAAACGGCTGTTGATTTGCGCTTGACGGATTGCAACTTCTGCGTGTTGCATTTCGACGGCGTATTTTTCGATAATGTCCCACACTCCGCGATAGTCGGGAGTTAGTTTAATAACGGCGCATTCCGTACCAATTTCAAGCGGTCGGTCGAACTGGAAAAACGGTGTTGAAATCTGCATCCCTCTCGGCTCATATTGCAAGCCGAAACCGGACGGCGTGCCGGGTTGCACCACAATGCCGTATTTCCGGGAATTGAAAACAACGGCGTATCCCATGCAAAGGAGCTGGAATAAAAATGCGTCATAATCCCACCCGATTTGCCCCTCTGCCGCTTCCGGCAAACCTTCAAATTCAATGAGGGAGCGGCAACGCTGGAAAAAAGAACGTTCCCAATAATTCAGGGTATCACTGGAAAAGGATTTTCGGAAATCGCCGCACGGGGTTTGATAAAATCCATTATAACATTGATACATCAAATCACTCCTTTACTCGATAAATACACCGGCATCCATAGCGGCGTTGATATATGCGATTTCATCGGGCTTGGCGTTGAGCGGAGCGCACGAAAAACCGCGCGTTTTGCAATAGCCGTTCGCCGGTGTGCCTACTTTCATTACTGGGTATCCATACACTTTTTGGAAACCCGCGTCATCTACTGGCCTATAGTATAGCAGAGTCAAGCGGGCTTGTAAAGGTAAATAAATCTGCGAGTGCCCGGAAAGTGTGCCCACACACTGATTGATGGGGCTAACTGTTTGCGCGGCGTTGGCAATTGTGCCCGATGCGCCGTTGAGCATTTTTTGAACCCCACCAACTGAAAAGCCCGCCGCGGTAGCAACCAGACCCGCACCAAAGGAAAGCGCGGAGCCAACAGTCCCGACAGCCGAAGTTACACTTTTAACCGGGTCAATATTACTTGTGCCGATTCCGTAGGGGCTGGAAACATTGGTGGAGCCGGTATACACACAATAGCGCCCCGCCAAAATCTGAACCGATACGCCGCCGTCAATCAAGGAAAAGCCGCTGTTAATGGTAATACTGGCGGCGTCGTTGCACTGGTCAACGGGTATACCTACCGTACCCAAAAACGGAATGTAAACTTGTACTTGACAGTTCAAACGCTTCCAGTCATCAGCGGGCCACGGAATTTCTTGTGAAATACTGTGCACAACGTTCGAGTTTGCGTTAACAGTCATCGCCATCACGCCTGTGTGAAATTGTCCTAATGTAATTTCGGCCATTCCACCAGAAAGAAACTTCGTTTTGTTGAAGGGAACCCAAATGCAAGAACGCACACAATCCATAGCAGAACCGCCGAAAACAAATTTATTCATAAATTCGCCTAAAGCCAATTCCCAACGAACCATTGCTTTTGTCAACGTTTCCCATGTAACAGACATTGTAGCTAAAAGGGTGGACAGTTCCGTTTCACTCAGGGCAAACGCTTGCAAACCAGACGCGCCCACGGCTGAAAGAATGTAACAACCTGTGGCCGAAATCGTACCGGGAAACGGGTCGAAGGATTCGCTTGAAATTTGGGGATGCTGGGCAACGTTTTGCCGCGCGTCTTGGATACGCAGAGACGAACCGCTTGCATCAGAGTTAAAACCGTATTCGATAAAAGCGGACGTTTTTACAATGGTATCTTTGTAGGTTGCCAGCGGGTCAAGCACAAGCGAAAAATCCCAGATGTTCGCCCGTCGGGTCGTTATATCCGTAATCCAGTAAAAAGACGCGGTTTCCTCACAATGGCAATAGTTCCACTGCGGGGAAATATTGATGGAATTAAGGGTAATATAAACGTGGGGGTTTTCCATGCTGGTGGGTTCTTTGAAATCGCAACGCTCTAAGTCCTTCAAAACCGTATAGTCAAAAACCTTCGTTGAATTGATTCTTTTTTCAACGTTTCCAAAATGGAAATGATAGCCATGTTTAACACTGGGAGCGGGTACGGCTCCCTGAAATTCACCTCTAGCCATATCTCAAACCCTTTCTTGTTCCACATGGAACAATTAAAAGCCGCCCGCCCATGTTGGGCGGGCGGCTTGTGCAGAAGTGGCAGACGGTCGGAGAGGTTACACGTCCGCCATATACATGAGAATTGCGTTTTCCGTGGGGTCTTCCGTGTAGTTCATCTTCCAGTGGTGCTCAATGTTCCAGTACTCGCCGGAGATGTTGAACGGCGTAGTGTATACGGAATCCTGAAAATAGGTAGTTGCAAGGGCACGACGGTCATACAGCAGACCAACCACATAATCCAGCTTGACCGGGTTGCCGATTACTTCCTGTGCCGTGTCAACGTTGAACTGAGACGGAGTGACAGAAATTGCGCTCTTGTCGTTGATGTTCTGCCAGTAGTCCACCCCCTCGTAATTACCGAAGGTCAGATAACCGGGGCCGAAAATCGCGGGGAAAACCCACGCGCGGGCGTCCACAATCAGAGGATTATAGAGCATGAGTTTCTGTTCGCTCTTCGGAGTGTGGCGGAAAAGTTTAAGCTCGTTTCCGTGGTCGTCGGTGCACCGGGGAGTCAGATGATACATATCGGTTCTGTGCTCCATCAGGCCCGAAGTAATTTCAAGCCACGCCACGAAAAAGGAAAGAAATTCCTGCAAGTGAGTCGTGCGGAGTTCTTCCGACGTGTACGCCGTACCGCGTGCGCGGTTAAATTCGGCGGTCAGGTTGACCTTCTGGGCGGGCTTGCCGGTGTTGAAAATGCCGCCGATGTAGTTCATGAAAACGGCGCGGTTTTCGGCTTCCTTCCAGCTCTCAACGTCGTTCTGAATCTCCACCATCATTGCATACATGAATTGAGAAAATTCGGACTCGTTGGAAAACGCGGTGTTGAGCTGGCGAAGGAAACGGGTGTACCTCTGATTCAAAACGCTCTGCCCGAAATAGAACATTTCCAACGGGTAGCGCTTTTTGATTTTGTACATATCAAGGCTGTTGCCATCCACCAGAGTTTCCGGGTTCTGCACCGTGTTGATAAACTTACTTTCGTCGAAGTTCGATGCAAAGAAAGAAATCTTCCTCAGATACAGGCCCCATTCCTGATTCGATACTTCGATGGAAGAAAACCGGGACGAATAGGGGCGGCTTGCAATGATAGTGCGGGCCAACATATTGGAGAGGGCGCGGAGCGTGCCCTCTTTGGACACGTTCAGACACATCTGGCCGACGTGCACAAAAGACGACGTGTCAACTGCGGTGACGGTCGACGACTGGCCGGTAACTTCTTTTACCAGCGCATTGACGATAGTATAGACATCCTGCGGGCGAAAAACACTCATGCCCGCGAGTTCGGGGATATTGGGATTTGCCATTATTTAACAACTCCTTTCGCAAAATCGGGCATGGTCGGCGGAGCTTCCTGCACCCCCATAGCACCACGGATAATATCATCAAGCCCAACCGGCTCGACATTGCCAACACTGCCCGCCTTGGGAACGGTCAGGCTTGCAACCTTTTCAGAAAGCCCGTTGATAGCCAACAACAGGGCGTTGTAATCCGGTGCACCGGTGGTTTGGTCTTTCTGCACATCGGCCAAACTGGCGGGCTTGGTAGTCTCGCCATTCGGTGCCGGGTTCACGGCGGGCTGTTCAGCGGGCGCGGCCTGTTTTTCAGCCTTGCCCGGTGCGCCCAAAAGGGTGGCAATGTCGGTCTTGTCAAAACCCATCTTGCCCAAAGTGATAATGTCATCAATAGTAAGTGCCTTTGCCATTAGTATGCTCCTTTCCAGCGTGAACGTTTTGCGCGAACGTCAACATGGGTGAACGTTTTATAGATACCGATACCGCCAGAGCTACCCAAATAGCATTCGGCAATTTCGGCAACCTTCGCGGGGGAATAGCCATCAATCCAAATGTCAGCGGCTTTACCTTCGCAATGCTGAGATTTGGGCGACGCATTTTTCAAGGTCGCGTTGTACGCCTTAGACCTGTAACCGCTATTGACGTGCACAGGCTTGCCGGTAAAGTTTCGGATGTTCTCCAAAAGCTTCACAAGCGCTTCGTCCACAATAACAACGTCTTCCGGGTCGTGTTTGCTGTGAAACTCCCTCACTCTGAAATGCGGGGAAAGTCTCATATTGCCAGCGATTTTATAAGAAAATTTGAATTGCATCAAATCACCTACCTTATAAAGCCCGGATGTGCAAGTTAAGAATGCCACTCCACGCCCTTCCGGGGCGCTTAACTTTTGGAGTTCCGGGCGATTTCATAATATCATATTCATTCCTCAATGTCAAGGAACTGCCGCAACTTTATCAAAGATGGGACGTCAGAAACCCATACTTGACACAAAGAAAGCATAAGCTCGAAATAGGGGTGAGCGATGTGAAAAGCCTGTTTTCCTGCTTTTGTGTCTTCGTAGATTTCGCGGGATTGATGCGGCGACGTACAAATATAATAATGAGTAGGGTCATATTGATAGACGTATAACCCGCAAATTTGAAACAGCGGCTTCATGCCGCGCAAGTTCATATTGCGGACGTTTTCCAGATTGTTATAACTAAACTTGTTTTCCATCGCCATTTGATAAAACTTCGAGTCCTTGTTTTTCATCATGTGGCGCATGAATGCCGTTTGTGCACGTTTCGTCGAAACCTTGGTGCTCTTCGGCATTGCGATGAAAACGCCGGAATCCGTCAACGTCCATTCCTTTCCAGTACGAACGAGTTTTGCTATTTCTTCGACAACTCCCAATTCAACCAGTATGGGAGATGCAATGTCAAAGGCGTTCGCAAGCAACCAGATGCGAAGGGGCGGCGCTCCTTCAAGTTCCCGGTTGCCGTTGATAGTAACATAAGCGTTTAACAGCGCGTCGCCCTCTGCCTTACGTTTTATAACGATTTTTTCCGGGATAAATTCATCAAAAACGACGTCTGAAAAAGCGGAGCCGTTAAAACCTCGAATGTTCGCAATACTAGGGAGCGTCATTCCGATTCCGTACTTTTCAAGGATGTTCTTCACTTTGCCGTTTTCATCTCGCTCGAACTTCCCCACAGTATAGGTGACTTTGCCAGTCTTCGCAATATCGGCGTCATAACCGAATTTAGAGAGGGGCAAGAAGGGGTTTAGTTCGGGGTCGGATGTAATGGCGTCAAACTCTATGCTTGTGCGCCGAAGATAAAGGAAATGCTTGTTATTATCTAGTTCATATTTGAGCGTTCCAAAAGTCTTTCCAACTTGGCGCTTGCCTATGATGATATTGCACCATGCACCTAAAGAAGCGACGGCGGGTATATTCACCCAGCCGTCGCCTGTGTATAGGTCAAGGGCAACATTGTTTTTGTTGCTCTTGCTCATATTTACACCTCAACTTCTGCGGTGTTTTCGTCGTATGCTTTCAGCACAGCGGTTTCAACTGCGTTTCTGCCGGAGTCGTCCAGATAGACCCGGTAATTCTCGTAGTAGTTGCCATTTTTGCCCTTGGTGGAACTGGCCGTAATAAACAGGCCCTTCTGGCCGTCCACTAGACGCATTCCGTAAAGGTCAATACCGGCAAAACGGAGCGTGAAGGTCAAGCAGTTGTCCGCAACCTGTCGGACATTGCGAACAACGGCCTTCATATTGCGAAGGCTTTCACAGGTAACGCGGGGCTTGCTGGCGTCTGCGTTCTGGCTCTTGTTGGCGTTTGCGTTCTGATTCTTATTGAAACCCATAATTTAACTCCTTTTCTGTCTGTCAGGTTAGAAAAACCAGCGGATGAGGAACTGCTTGCCCGAAACCGTCGCGTTTTCGGGGTACAGAGCGGACGGGGAACCGTTGGCGCAGATGGTGCAAATGTGGTGGTGCTGTGCTTCCAGCCGCGCGGTCTGCGTCTCCATATCTACGCCATCATGGGCGGTTGCTTCCCATCGGTCGGCGAACGGAAAGCCTTTGCGGGCGGCGTCCACCAATGCGGACATAGGGAGCGGCTGGAGACGGTCAACGCCGCCGACGACGTTCACCAGTTCGCCGTTCTTGTCGTAGACACAACCAAAAATATTCTGAGCGGCGTCTTCATAAAAAAGGACGTGAGACGCATTAGGCATTCTCATAGACCCCCTTCACAAATTTCGTTTCGACGTCAGACCACAGAAAGTCGTGCTTGATACCACCGGCGCACTCGCAGATGATGTTTTCGGTGGATGCTTCCACCATGGGAACTTCAACAGTGGCAACGGCGCGTCTTGCTTCGATGGGCTTATAGCCGTCCACCTTCACCAGCTCCTTCGCGTTGTTGATTGCCGACGTGTCGAGAAAAAGAAAGCTCTTCATCTCGTCGTCCTTAAAAGCCTTGATACGAACATAGGGAAATTTGATTTTCATAGTACTGTCCTTTCTGTCTGTTGTGTATTGTCTTTCGACACTATTATAATATCATAAATCGCAAAGCGATTGATGAACAAACTGTTAATAACTTGTAATGAATATTAACCTAGCCTTTCGCAATCAATCTCTTGATTCAAAAGCGCTTGTTCAAATCCGCCTACCTCATAGCGACGCGGAGTCATTACGATCCACGACGCGGAGAGAGTCGGGCGGGCGAAATCGTGGCGCTCCTTCACTGGCGCGTCGTGATATGTTAGCATCTGCCCGCCCGCGTCGGGAATAACAAGCCATTCGTTAAGATTTTCAATGGAGCCTTTCAGCGCTTCAATACCTTCCTTTTTGCCAACTCCTGCAATGGTGCTTTCTATTTCATTATCACAGGTTTTGACCGCGTAACACTTCGCGTGTAAAAATCTAAATTCTTTATACCCGTATTCAGCACTTGGGTGCTCGTCTTCTGCAATACCGATATAAACATTTTTACCGTTGGACTTCGTTACAACACAGCCCCGTTTTTCACACTGGGCTTTTATTTCGGCATTATACTCTTCAACAGCCGCAACTTTATGCCCTTCAAACTTACATGAATCGGTATCCCAATAAATAACGTTGTCCCAACCTACGATTTTCAGGAGCCGCCATAATTTCAAGCGGGTCAGACTTGCCGTCCACAGCCCCCACAAAAACGGAAATTTGTTTGTTTGCGTTTTCAAAACTTTTTCGTCGGTCATTCCGTCAAGGTTTTCTTCCCAACTTTTGCGCTCGCCTGTAATACCTTCTTCACAGATTTCCATTGTGTATTCATCGCGGACGGTTTTTTGTGCACACGCTCCAAAAATGGTATTAACGCAAATCTTAGAAAACATATAATCAGGAGAACCTTTCATAGTTTCCTTGATTTTGAACTTTTCAAATATTACCTTGCGAAAAGAATTCGGCAACGGAGCCAGCCGAAAAGCAACCGATTTCACCGCCGTCATTTCGTCAAAGGTGTAACCGTCGCTGATTCTCTGCCAATCGTTAGAATCACAGTAAAGAAGTATTCCATCCGCACCCAATAACCGGCCATTGTCAACGCCGTTTATACCTTGGATATCTGCACACTTACTAACAGAAATGCAAGGGTCGGGGCATTCGGGTTTGATTTGAGGATTTCGGATAAAAATTTCTGCACACCATCCAAAGCCGCACTTTATAAGATTTTCCATTTCAGCCTGTGGCGCGTTTTCCGGGTAGTCAATGGGTTTGCCGGTCGGAAAATCCCACAAAAGTTGTTGTGATGGATGAGCAGACTTAAAATCATAGCTATTACAATTGTAATATGTTTGACCGGCCCGCCACCTTGTGCCGTGGGTATCACCGCCAGCCATACACTTATACAGTAAAAGAGTTTGTTCTTTGTTTAGGTGTAAAGCTTCCATCTTCTTAATGCAACGGTAGTCGTGCCGGATTTCGCAGTTAACCGCTTCAATAACTATGCCGGTATTGGTATAAGGGATTGTAGCCTGATTATAGCCGCGCTCTGCTTTCAATTTTTCAATCGCTTCCCATAGTCCCAATACATCATTAACACAGTATGAAAATTCTGTATCGTCAAGCGGCGTGTCGGGCGTGCGATAAATGGAATAATCTAAATCGCCTTTAAGCTTTTCATGTTTACATCCTTCCGTTGCGCGGGCAAGACTCTTCTGAAAAAGCTTTAAACTATCACGAAGTTCTACGCCGTTATCGAACGTGATAAAAAGCGGCTTGCGACTCTTCGTGTACAATGCTTTTTTGATTCCCCACTTGCCCGCTAAAATCTGAGAAAGATACATAAACTCATAGCCTAGATTATGAATGTAGATAACAAACCGGCGATTTTCAGACACGCGCCACTTGTCGCAAATCGTATCAATGATATCAAGCCAGTCTTCAACATAGCGCGGGACAACCACAACGCCGCCAATACACATTTGATAACTGTACGCAAATCCGTCTTCGTCGGTGTTGGTCGTTTCAATATCAAACGTAGCTGTTACGTCAAAAAATTCTGTCTTATATCGGGTATTTTTATTCTGTTTTTTGGTTACGGTCTTAGGCACAGAGAGACGGCGCAAAAACTCTTGTTTAGTTTCACAGACTTCGATATCTTGCGAGTGTCTCACATTAACTAAATCCCTTTCTGCATCATCTTTTGAAGTAACCGGCCTTGTGCCTTGTCGCCGTTGACATATATATCTTTATCACCCCCTTCTAATATTGCGTTGAACGTTTCAAAAGCCTCCTTATCACGGGTTTTAATGGCTTGATAAATAATATCAGAACCAAAAATTTTATCGATTTCAGAAGACATATATTTTTCAAAGAGAAAAGATAACTCGTCCTCACTGCCCTTAAATCCTGCATCTAACAAACGTGAATATTTGGCGGAAATGGTTCTTCTATATCCGCCCACCGTAGAACTTGCCATGCTAAGAAAATCACGGAGTGAAGAATATTCACTTTCAAGCTGTGCGCGGCTCATAGACTTTACAGCCCGACTAAAGCGGGGCTTGTTGGGTCTGCCGGTCATCGCTTCGGCCCGCTTATATGCGTATTTGGTCAAGCCTTGTTTTTCCAGCGCGGCAAGGCGGGTATTTGCTGTTTTTGCCGCCCGTTCAATAATCTTCTGTAGCTCTTTGGTCGTGTATTCTTTCGCGGGCTTGTTACCGCTCAACAAATCCGCCAGCGGCTTGGCACGAAAGGGACGCCCCGGCCCGCCTTGCTTTCGGGCGGGTTTAACTATTTTTGTAGGCTCAGTGTCATGGGGGGTCTTACTTACAGCGACAAAGTTTGTTTTCCGTGGCTTGGGTAACTTTGTTTTTTTCGCCGCGCTTTTGCCTTTCTTTTCCATTAAACGTCCCCCTCTATCGTGATATTTCTAACAAGCTCAACAGGCCAGTCAGCCAAAATATCAATCACTTCGCCCGTATACAGATTAACGCATTCAGTGCCGTCTGTAATACAGAGGGCAATTCCCGAACCTTCCACGGACCTATTATCTGCAATACAATAATGAAAATAATCGCCCTTCTTAAGAGTTGCGCCGATTCTTTGCACCGTGGTTCTGCGAAGGTTGATTGTAACTTTGTTCATCATCTTATTTACCCCACTTCTTAAAATACATGATTCGGATATTGCCGCTCTTGGTTTCCGTCATGATAGGATGGAACATATTTTTTCTTAACCAATTATAAGCCTGAACAATTTCTTTATTACTCTTGATTTGGCGGCTCATTGCAATGGTTTTGTATCCCACCATCTTGGGATTGTTACTGCTTCCACTGTGTATCTGGCATTCGGGGGCCGCTTTCGACGGCTCGCACCACTTCATTTCGTACAGATAAACAAGACGCTTCATTGGTTTCTTCATTTAATACTCTCCTTCGTGGTAATAAGCTACGACATCTTCTAAACCGTTTTTCCGATTAACTCGAAAGATTCCGGCGCAATCTCCAATGGTTTTGAAATAGTATGTATAACGGGTAGTTCGATAGAGTTTATCTTGATGGGACAAAAGAAAATTTTCGATTGTATCGAACTGAGGTTGACGGACGTATTTAATCATATTAACCCCCATATTCCTGCATATTATCGACACGGCGGCGAAAGTCTTTCAAGGCTTCCTTTCATTGTCTATATTATACAATTCCGTTATGAACTCAGTATGAATAAATTATAAACAAATTATGAACACCCCGGCCACCGCCTAAGTTAGCTATCACGTCGATTAT
>OHVU01000361.1_pt1 | contig 15261 bp, 9 predicted proteins | sample 1579551 | NCBI WGS metagenome assembly OHVU01 (sample SAMEA3882520, study PRJEB24775) | human gut metagenome | biome: human-associated habitat; feature: intestine environment; material: feces | place: Netherlands | collected 2009/2010 | reverse complement strand
TTGGCAGCTTCTCTGTTATAGAAGAGAACACCCGGGCAGCCCTGCCATGAAACACCTTTTAATGTTCCATTGGAATCTGTTACGATATCCTTTGTATACTGATACTGTTTGGACAGATCCTCATCTGTAATTCCCAGATCTTTAATCGGCATTGTGTAATCTGTATCTACATACTTTAAGGCGTTGTCAGCTTCAACAAGGAATAAGTCGATCTTGTCGTCTGCCTGAGCGTCATTCTGGTTCAACAATGTTGTATCCAAATTGTTCTGATATGCATTGTCATCACTTGGTGTAATGTTCCATACCACTTCTACATCTCCGATTTTACCGTGTGTTGCGTCCACTTCCTTATAATCCGGATAGTGATCGGTAATGCGGCTCTTGAACTCTTCATTCCAACAGTAGATATTTAATACCTTTCCATCATCCGATGTCGAAACCTTCTCTGTGTTTCCAGTTGCTGCCTGCTGGGTACCGTTGGTACCGTTGGTATCTGTGTTACCACATCCTGCAAGCATTCCTGTAAGCATTGTTGCACATAATAATGCGCTTACGATTTTCTTTTTCATAGTAATTATCCTCCTTTTGTTTTACTGCCTTAGCATAGTTACATTATAGGGATTTTGTTCTTTCCAGAATACAAAATTTGTTGCAAATATATCAAAATCATGACATAATTTAATTGTAAGTACATGATTCTGTTAAGGAGGATTTTCTATGTTACAATCACAATGGTATAAAGAAGAACTTTCCAAAAGCGACGCAGATGTCAAGCACCGCTCTTTATCGGAAGAATATTCTTTTTTTGAAGCTGTCAAAGAGGGCAATATTGAATTTGTACAAGAGAACTGTAAAGAAGAAGCTTTTTCCAATCCGGAAGGGATGGGGGTCTTGTCTAAAAATGCACTGACCAATTTAAAATATCATTTTGTTATTACCGTAGCTCTGGTCACACGATACTGTATTGAAGGAGGAATGGAAACCGAACAGGCCTATCGCCTGAGTGATTTTTACATTTTACATATGGATACCTGCACTTCCCTCAGAGAAATCTCTGACCTGCATCATGTCATGGCACTCGACTTCACCGGAAAAATGCGTCTGTTACAAAAAAATGCCGCATTATCCAAACCGATTGCCCAATGCATCGACTACATATACGCCCACATCAGTTCTCGTATTACGATTGAAGAACTTGCAGCATACACTGCACTTTCTCCGAGTTATCTTTCACGCCTTTTTAAACAGAATCTGGGTGTATCGATCAGCGACTATATACGCGAAAAAAAAATCGAAAAAGCACAGAATCTCCTGCGCTTTTCCGATTATACATACATCGAGATTGCCAACTATCTTTCTTTTTCTTCCCAGAGTCACTTTATTCAGACATTTGAACATTATGTTGGTATGACTCCAAAACAATACCGGGGTTCCAAATATAAAAGTAACTGGTAATTATCCTAATACAATCCGCAAAGTGTGTGCTTTTTTTCCTTCCAACACGGAGAAAGGAATACACACACTTTTTTCTTCTGGTTCTTTGTAGAGCGTTCCATCTATCCAGATTTCAGAAATTTTATATGTTCCATATTCTTTGTGTTCCGGATTCTGGTATACAACCGAAAATATCTGGCCACGATACGGAATTTCTGCCGAGAAATTTCCAAGTGCATCAAACTGCTTTGAGAGAATCTTAGGCTCTATCATTAAATCTCCCCACAAACCACGAAAACCATAAATCTGTGTCACAACCGTCATCATATACCAGCTGGCTGCCCCTGTCAGATATGGATATTTTCCTTTTCCCTGCGCATCAAAATACTCTGGAATTCCCGGATACATTCTGCTTACTTTCGTATTCATCGCCTGTTCAAGCAAGGTATACAGTGCCTTATACCCTTCCTTTACAAAGCCTCTCTGGTATAATGCGTTGGCATACATAACGGTCATATGGGAAAATACCGCACCATTTTCCTTTTCACCATACGCAAATCCAAACATTCTTCCAAGATCAAACTTTTCTTCCTTAAAATCAGTGTTTAGTCTGTAGCCACCGGCTTTTTGATCAAACAGATATTTGTCTGCACTATTACAGATTGCCTTGATCTGTTCTTTTTTTGCGGTTCCACTCATGATGGCAAATACCTGTCCTGTAAGCATCATGCGTACATCTCCACTCTCACATCTTTCCACCGGTCTGCCGTTATTGTCATAATATCCGTTGAACCAGCCTCCATCCGTGCCATCTGATATCCATTCGTTTTCGCGGATGTTTTTCATCATCCACTCAGCCTTATGCTCCAGGTTTTCGCAAATCGCAGCTATTGGGATAAGAGCAATGCCTCCGCTTGTGCAGTTCTCACATGCCTTTGCATAGCTCATGAGAAGATCCTGCTTTTTGTCATGGCAGTTGTAAAGTATTTCGTCATCAGCAAGCAGCAGCTTAAGCTCATCTAACACCTCAATCCTGTTTATTCCACTTATTTTTTCCACATTTCTTAAACACTTTGCTATATCAAGCAGATTTCCGGCATATGCACATGTAAATGCAACACTTTCGCCTTTGTCCCATGCCATATCGAGCGCATCGTTCCAGTCTGCACCGTGCAGCTTCATCTCGTTGTGCTCCCCAACATCATAGAAAGCGCACAGATTTTGGATCAGAATATGCTCTAAAACCGTTCCAAAATATATCTGACCGCCTGCCGTCCTTTGTTTGTTACCATATGTAGTATTCCATGCTTCATCATGGCTTGCGCCTCTCATGGACTGGTAATCCTTAAAGTACGTCGTATGCTCAAACAGTACATCTGTATCACCGGTCTGGTCAATATAAAGCTTTGTAGTTACAAATGGCCAGAATGCGTGATCCATCCATACACGTGTGATGTTATTGCGGTCTGCAATAAATTCACCCTGTCTGTTTCCGATGATCGTGGCATTGGTTCCATCGATGCGTACTCCACCGTAATTATTTACGATCATCTGACGTACAACAGAAGGATCCATGATCAGAAGTGCCAGACAGTCCTGCCAGAGATCACGCCAGCCTCTTCCACCTTTTCCATAATCATGATGTGGAAGGAATGAACAGCCGTATATTCTTCGCAAGATAGGTTGAAAACATATCCATTTAAGATAATTGTCCTCCTTGGCATTTCCTGTCTCAAAATCAATATTTACCTTGTCTATCCAGTGTTTCTTGACGGTGTTTAGTTCTTCTTTTACTTCAAGTACACTGCGGTACCGTCCGGTAATGGCATTTATGTCATTTTCTTTTTCTGTAAGACCTGCAAGCATGATATAGCTTACCGTCTCCAGCGGTTTTATAATACGGTTTGCAAATTTTATTGCTCCGACTGCTTCTTTTCCCTGAAATTTTTCTCCGGCCTTTGCACCTGCTTTTTCAGTTCTGACTGCCTCAGGAATAAGGAAAGAGCCTCCCTCTCCTATAAACTGCTCAACGGTAGGATAGAAACTCTCAGGACTTTCTCCGTTTCCGGATGAACCATATACGAAGTAGCTTATATCATTTTTCCGGTGTCCACGCTCATCAAATGAGAGGACAGGTGTAACCTCAATGCCGTATTGTGTGGTTTCTATTCTGTGCAAAAGTGATGTCACATGTCTGTGATCCCTGATATTGTCAGCACTTCTGCCATAGATTGGGATTGCCCCGATTGGGACTATCTCCATAGCCTCATCTGTCTTGTTAGTGATCTCCACAAGCATGACTTCCATACTTCCATCAAGTGTGACAAATGATGTTGTGTCGGCCTCTAACCCATATATCTTTGAAGCACGGTGCAGCTTCTGCCACATTAAACCTGCCTCAAGCTCACTTTCATCCTGATTACCTGTAAATCTGTCGGCCTCCTGCTGTGCAGATGATCCGCATACTGACCAGAAGCCCTTCCCCACAATCCGACACCAGAAATTTCTGGTGCCTTTATTGTTGTGAAGATTTTCTATACTAACAGGTTCCAGAAGAAAGGTATTCTGGCTTGTTTTACTGTCTCCACCGAGAGTTGGTGTAATGCTTGATTTAAGCCCTTTTTCCCCTGCAAGCGGCAGATACAGTCCACTGTAGTTTTCGGGATTTTTGATCCTGAAGGTTCCGTATTTGTCTATAAAATCTATATTTTTCATATTTTCAATCAATCCTCTATACAATTACAAATCAAATTTTCACACACCATATACAATCCTATAGCAGTCATTATCCCACCTACGGAAAATTTACATGGTAAGCTCAATCTCTGTCTGCTCGCTAAGAAGCTCTTTTGGGATATAGTCTCCCTCAACCGCCTGTCCGTTTACAAGAAGGCTCTTGCATCCGCTCTCAACATGATCAGGATTTTTTACAACTATATGAAGATGGCATCCCCTGAAATCCTTCTCTATCTCAAATCCATCCCAAGCTTTTGGAATAGACGGAGCAATATGAAGTCCATAGAAATCAGGACGCATACCAAGTATTCCCTCTACACATCCAACCATGACTGTTGAAGCAGTTCCTGTGAGCCAGTGTACATGTGAACGTCCAAAGTTCGGACTTGCTTTTCCTTCAGTAAACTGTCCATAGCAGTACGGCTCAAGTCTTCTTATCTCTGCTCTGTCATTCTGTGCGGCAGGAGCATTTTCAATAAAATACTTAAAAGCTCTGTCTCCATGTCCTTTAAGTGCCTCAGCAAGAATTATCCAGCCCTGTGACTGTGAGAATATTCCTGCATTCTCTTTAGTTCCCGCATTGTATATCACTGCGAGTGCTCCGTCGAATGCGTGTGCATGATATGGAGGATCCATAAGAATGGCGCCATACTCGGTATTGAGTCTTTCATATACCATTTCAAGAGCCTTATCCGCCTGCTCATCACTTGCAAATCCACTTATAACAGCCCAGCTCTGTGGGTTGAGCCACATATTTGCCTCAGGATCATCACGCTTTCCGATAACCTGTCCATCCCCTGTAAATCCACGGATAAATCTGTCCTCGTTCCAGCAAAGCTCCTGAATGATCTTTCCGAGTTTTTCCTGGCTCTCATCAAGATATGCAATATATTCATCATCTTTCTTATAGGCTGCAAACTCTTTTAATATAGTCATTGCATAGTAGAACTGAAGTGCTACGAAGGTTGACTCTCCATCTGCACCAAGCCTCAGGCAGTCATTCCAGTCTGCGTAAAGTCCTGCAGGCATTCCATGTTTTCCGAGGTGGTTCATCGAAAAATCAATTGCTCTCTTTAAATGCTCGTAAACCGTTCCCTCATCCTTGTTGGCGAATGGAATGACCTCATCTATAAATGCTACATTTCCTGTCTCTGATACATATTTGTATACAGTTGGGAAAAGCCATAATGCATCATCAGCTCTGTAAGCCGGATGTCCTGTCTCCTGTACATAGGAAGCGTCGTCAGGAGTATCCTCATGTCCCGGATTGTGTGTAAACTTGACAAGCGGAAGTCCTCCACCGTTATCAACCTGTGCTGAGAGCATGAATCTGATCTTTTCAACAGCCATCTCAGGTGCAAGGTGTATAACACCCTGAATATCCTGGACTGTATCACGGTATCCGTATCCGTTTCTGAGTCCACAGTATGTAAATGATGCAGCCCTTGACCAGATAAATGTCATGAAACAGTTATATGCGTTCCATGTATTGATCATTGTGTTGAACTCATCACTTGGTGTATTAATCTGGAAATGTGATAACTTTCCATGCCAGTATGCGATAAGCTCCTCAAGTTCCTTGTCGCAGACAGCTTTTGTATCCGTGTAAGAAGCAACAATCTTTCCTGCTGTCTCATTATCTATCATTCCAACTAAGAATGCTATTGTCTTTGTCTCGCCCGGTGCCAGCTCCAATACTGTTGTGATTGCTCCACAGCTATTCTCGTTGTAGTTGCCGTGGTTGTTAAGCTTTCCGCTCTCTACTCCGACAGGATTGCCATATCTGTGATATTCTCCGAGAAATTCTCCCCTGTCACCGCACCAGCTGTCAACAGGTGCTCCTGCAAGTCCGATAAATCTGTTTACCACATCCTTGTTGTCAATTTCCTTGCCATTCTCGATGCGGTCAAGATTGGCATGGATCATCTGACGCACTCTGTTCTCCACAAATACTGTCTTTGTAATATACTGTGAATACTGCAGATTCACCTGATCCTGCTCATAGTTGCTGTTGTTTGTAAACTCAGCGTAGCCTGTAATATTAAGGCTTCTTGCCTTATCAGAATTATTTGTCACGCTCAAATTCCACACTTCGTATGTCTTGTTCAGCGGAACGTAATATCTTACTTCTGAATGAATACCGCTGTAATCAGCCATCATCTTTGTGTATGCTGTTCCATGATGACACTCACTCTTGTATTCATTCAAATCCTTTCCTACAGGCTGCCACGAAGCTGACCAGTAATCCTTGCTATCGTTGTCTCTGATATAAATATATCTGCCAGGCTCATCGAACTGATTAAACACATATCTCAAAAGCCTTCCGTTTGCACCTGACTTTGCAAAGCTGTATCCACCTGCATTATTGGAAACAATTGCTCCATACTCCGGCGATCCAAGATAGTTTACCCATGGTGCCGGTGTGTCAGGTCTTGTAATAACATATTCTTTTTTTGATTCATCAAAATATCCGTATTTCATATTACTTACTCCATTCTCTACTTAATTATGTGATCTACGGTTACAACTGCCTCCAACGTATATTCAGCAGTGATCCATTTTCGTAATATAATATACATTTTTGCAGCAGTGTATTATACAAAATTATTTCTTAAAATATCAGATTCATGACATAACTAAACTTATCTCACAATATAAGTGTAACTTCCTTTACCGGGGCGTTTAACATCTTCATCGTAGCTATCCTTCCGGTATACACGGACATAATCGATCACATATGGATTATTCTCAAAACTTGTCTCATCGTTTGGATTTCCAACCCAGCTTCCACCAACAGCAAGATTTAAGATAATGTAAATGCAGGAAGGTATCCATGTCCCTTTGGAACCATTGCACGGCATTCAAATCGTCCATATATGAAGGTCTGCTTATTCTGTGTTGAAACTCTTCCTGATGTATAGGAAGCTGCTTCTTTTGTTGAGCCGGTATCACCATCAGTAACTTTTTTGACCGGATTTATCACTAATTTTCCATCTTTTACCTGAATGTTTTCATCCGAGTCTACATACTCCTGCAGCTCATTATTTACCCATCCTTTTTCATGTGTCTCCACATTCCAGTCTGCACGGTTTAATGAATCACCATTAAACTCATCGCTCCACACTTCTTTGTAGCCATCATAGCTTAGTTTTCCTGTCTGCTGCGCCGCATCCAACGATCCCTCTGCAAACGTCTGTGACGGCAAGGCTGTCATTGCCATAGCAGCCACAAGCATGGCTGATAATACTCTTTTTTTCATAAAGTACCCCTTTCATTTATAGTTATTTGACATCTCGCATCATGTTACTGTCTACACCTATCAGTGTAACCCGTAACCACAACATTACTATAACGATTAAGCGCCCTTAAATATACAAAAAAAAGCACAAAAACATCAAATTCATGACATTTTAATTTTCCTGTAATTTCCGCAATTCTCTCGGTGTCATGCCAAACTGCGCCTTAAACATCCGGCTGAACACCTTATAATTCGTAAATCCATTGTGCTCCAGTATGTCCGTGATGGAATCCTCAGTTGCCAGAAGCTCCTCATGTATGTGATTGATTCTTACCTGATTGACATACTCGAGAAATGTAACTCCCATGCATTTTTTGAACATACGACAGAAATAATCCTGATTGAGTGAGGCTATGTCTGCCGCCTCCTTTAATGCTATTGGCTCCTGATAGTTTTTCGCCACATATCTAAGGACATCCTTAAGGCGCGCTATCTGTCTGGATTCTTTTCCCGCATTCAGCTCTTTGTACGAATAATTTGTAAACAAAATATATAAGAATTCGTTCACTTTTGCCATAAGTCGAAGCTCATAGCCCTTGCCCTTTTTCCGGTATATATGCGCTATCAACTTAAGAAGAGACTTCATCTGCTCATATTTTCTGCTGCCATGCTCGGTATCATAGCACTCCCGGAACCTTATATGTCCGTAATCGTCTATGTAGCTGTCCAGATATACATACGGTATCTGCACTAGAAGCACCCTGACTCTTTCATAGCTTTGCGTGCCATGTATCTTATTTGAGTTTATGACAAAAAATTCATTTTCTTGCAATGTATATTCATTTTCACCGCAGACAACCTGCAGTGAGCCGGAAACTACATAGATTATCTCTATATGGTCATGCCAGTGCCTCGGTGAAAACTGCCTGTAGTCCTCGTATCTGTCGCAGTAGATTGGAAGATGTGGTATTGATCTGACGTTTTCGTGTGTGTATTGCTGCATAATTTTCTCCCTGACTTACTAAATCAAACTTCGTATTTAATGCTATATTAGCCCGAGCATATCCAATTATTCCGAAGAAAACAATATTCATAGTTTGAAATCCTACCTTCAAAATATACTCCTCTCACTCAAAAAGTCAATATCGACCTAAAATAATGTCAGTATCACAATTGTATATATCGCTTTTATAATTTACAATCATCTTATACGAAAAGAACAAGCTCCCGACATATTAATGTATGGGAAGCTCTTTAAATAATAAAAATATAAGAAAGGTAATCTGCTATGAACAAATGGTCACGATTCAAATTCACTCCTAATCTTCCACTTGGGGCAAATGGTGAAAGAGTTACAGGAAGCAAGGCTCACATAGAGCTTTCAAAGGAAGCTGCCAAGGAAGGCATGGTACTTCTCAAAAATGAAAACAACGTACTCCCTCTTGCAGCGGGTTCTAAGGTAGCCCTGTTTGGAAAGGGTACTTTCGACTATGTAAAGGGCGGTGGCGGAAGCGGTGATGTAACCGTTGCATATATCCGCAATCTCTACGAAGGACTTAAGCTTCAAAAAGAGAAAATAAGCATATTTGAGGAGCTGTGCGATTACTACCGCAACGACATTAAAAAACAGTATGCAGCCGGTGCTGTACCCGGCATGACTATAGAGCCGGATGTACCGGCTGAGCTTTTAAGCAAGGCACAGGCATATACCGACACTGCTATCATCTCAATCTGCCGCTACTCCGGAGAAGGCTGGGACAGAAAGAGTGTTATTGACCCAAACAACAAGGCTCTCTGGGACTACGAACGTGAGATGACCGAGAAGTCGGCAGAGCTTTTTAAGGATGGTGATTTCTGTCTCTCCGTAAAAGAAAAAAAGATGATTGACACTGTAAAAGCCAGTTTCAAAAATGTAATCGTGATTTTAAATGTCGGTGGAATGGTTGATACATCTTGGTTTGCTTATGATAATCAGATTCAATCAGCACTGCTTGCCTTACAGGGCGGCATGGAAGGCGGACTCGCTGCCGCTGAGCTTCTCGTAGGAGATGGCAATCCTTCCGGAAAAACTGTCGATACATTTGCCAAATCACTCGACGACTATCCGTCTACTTACAATTTCCACGAGTCAAGAGACTATGTGGACTATACCGATGATATATATGTCGGATACCGCTATTTCGAGACAATTCCGGGAGCTGCCGAGAAGGTTGTATACCCATTTGGCTATGGACTCTCATACACCACATTTGATGTGGAGACTGTTTCTGCCGGCGTTGTGAATTCCAACTGTACGTCTGAGGCCAATAAGCTTTATGCAAAAGTCCGTGTGACAAATACAGGTAAATTCTCCGGAAAAGAGGTTGTTCAGGTATACATCGCTAAACCACAAGGAAAGCTTGGCAAGCCTGCAAAGGAGCTCGCAGCCTTTGAAAAGACAAGAGAACTGCAGCCGGGTGAATCACAGCTTATGATCCTCACATGGGAAATAAACGATATGGCGTCATATGATGACCTTGGAAAGGTTAAAAAATCTGCATATGTACTTGAAGCCGGTTCATATGATATATACGTTGGAACGAGCGTCCGTGACGTGACAAAAGCTGATTACTCATATATATTAAATCATGATGTAATTACCGAGCAGCTTTCAGCAAAGCTGGTTCCTACAAGTCTGCCAAAGAGAATGCTCGCTGACGGAAGCTATGAAGCTCTGCCTCAAAGTGAGCCTGTTGACACCGACTACTCAGCTATTGGCAACATTGACCCTTCCCTGACAGAGGGTGTTGCTCCCGGTCAGAGAGCCATCCCATACTTCCGCTTTGCCGATGGCATGGCTAAAAACGGCAGTCACGACATCATGGATGTTGTGGAAGGACGTATCACGCTTGATGAATTTGTATCAGAGCTTTCCATCGATGAACTCATTCATCTGCTCGGCGGACAGCCAAATACAGGTGTTGCAAATACCTTCGGTATCGGAAATATGCCTGAATACGGTATTCCTTCTGTCATGACAGCAGATGGTCCTGCAGGAGTGCGCATAGCGCCTGAGGTCGGTATATGCACCACTGCGTTTCCATGCTCCACACTGCTTGCATGCACATGGAACCCGGATGTTTTAGAGGCTGTAGGACGCGCCGGCGGTGAAGAATTAAAGGAAAACAACCTTGCACTGTGGCTCACCCCTGCCATCTGTATTCACAGAAGTCCTCTCTGCGGACGTAACTTCGAGTACTACTCAGAGGATCCATTCGTCACCGGAAAGCTCGCAGGTGCCATGGTACGCGGAATCCAGTCCAACAATGTCGGTGCCACACTCAAGCACTTTGCCTTGAACAACAAGGAAACCAACCGCAAAAACAGCGATTCACGCGTTTCAGAAAGAGCTGCCAGAGAAATCTATCTGAAGGCATTTGAGATGATTGTAAAGGATGAAAATCCATGGGCTATTATGTCCTCTTACAATATGATAAACGGCTACAGAGCCTCTGAAAGCGAGGATCTTTTGACAGGAATACTGCGTGATGAATGGGGCTATGAAGGAATGGTCACAAGCGACTGGTGGACCTGTGGCGAGCATTACAAGGAGACAAAAGCTGGAAATGATCTTAAGATGGGAAATGGATATCCTGATCGTGTGAAGAAGGCTTATGATAAGGGTGCCATCTCTCGTAGTGAGATGGAGACCTCTGTAAAGCGTATATTAGGATTCATATTAAAGCTTGATTAAATTTTGCTCTGCTTTTTATAAACCTACCCGTTTCATAATACCCGATACTTATTATAAAAAAACAAAAACGGACATGCAAAACTGCAATGTCCGTTTTTGTATTTGTTTTTGTATTTGTTTTTGTATTTGTATATCTCAATCATTAATTCTGTATTTTAGCATATTCCTCAATTTTACATACATGCTCTTTTGTTTTTTCATCATAGTTGATTGCCACAAGCAGGATGTTTCCCGTATATTGCAATAATGAATTCGGATACTGTCTCTCACGAATCTGCTGCATGGCTGTATCCGCATTCTTATTCCATTTCAGCTCCACAACAAGCGCCGGATAATCATTTATATACTCAGGCTTCGGAATATAAACAAAATCAGCAAAGCCACGCCCTGTCGGTAATTCCCTGACCGGCTTAAAATAATAGTTCATTGTTCCAAGATAAGCAATGGCCAACACACTGCTAAGGGAATTCTCGTCATTATATTGAATCACCGAGGTATACTCCATATGAATCTGCTCAATTTTTGCTGCCACAGTATTTACATCTTTGTTTATTGTTGCATTAAACAAATCTATTGACTGTCTCTCAAACTGCATGATTTCATCCCATTTGTTTTCCTCAACCGCATCCATAAGCTCATTGCGAAGCTCTTCATTCGGAATATATGCCATCTGATTTTTCTGATTAAAAGCCAGATATCCAAGATGTATAAGCAATGTCAGCACATCATCTTTGTTTTTAAATGATACCATATCATTCTGAAACGTGGTTGTTCTAACTTTTATCTCATTTCCTGAAATCATTGAAATAATAGCGGCTCTTAATCCATCAAAATCCATGTCAATAAGCGGAATCAGAGATTCATATGTGCCGGTCTGTGACCAATAGCTTTGGAAGCTGCCTCTCATCATCACGCTCACTACCGCTTTTGGATTATACACATGTTTACCCGAAAGCATATAGCCATCATACCAGTTTTTTACTGCTTCATAATCCCTGTCATACTTTTTGCATAACTGCTTAACCTCATCATCTGTAAAGCCAATATATGATGCAAGCGCTCCTGCATCAAGCATTGTGAACTCTTCAAAATTGTTAAGTGCTGACTGAGTTTTTAGCTTTTTAATAGGAAGTATGCCGGTAAGATAAGCTAACGCAATATACTTTGTCGGCTCTGTCCCTTTAAACATTCCTCTGAGGAAATTAATATATTCCTCCTGCAGTTCCTTATTATTAGCCTCATCTCTTATCAACACATCCCACTCATCTATTATGATAACAAAGGTATTTCCTGTGGCTGCGTTTATATAAGACATGGCTCCATAGGCTGTTTTAACAGTGTCCGGTATCACATCACCATATGCTATTATAAGCTCATCAAGAATACCGTTATTGATGTATTTCACGGTGTTTTGCACTTCGCCCGCATCCATCATGCACCACTGGACATCAATATGAATAACATCATATTTATTAAGGTTTGTCTCAAAGGAATCAAGCCTGCCTACCTTTAGAGTGGAAAACATATCAAAGGAATCACATCCTCTGCTATAATAAGCAGCAAGCATATTCGCCGTGATGGACTTTCCAAAGCGCCTCGGTCTGCTATTGCATATGCATGCCATATCAGAACCTATAACCTTATTGGTGTATGCCAAAAGCATAGTTTTATCCACATATATTTCCGATTTCAATGTCTTTTGAAAAGCTTTATTTCCCGGATTTAAAAATCTTCCCATGAATTTTCCTACCTTAATGAAATAATTTAACAACCTATACTACATGTTAAGTATAGCAGTTTTTAATCAACTTCACCATATCAACTTTGAATTATATACAATTTAAACTATTACTTTCCATAAATATTGTACTCAGGCACATCCACGCCATCTGTTCCGGCATAGTATGACAGCTCCACCTCGTTGAGTCCTTTTTTCTTGTCAAGAATCACATTGTACTGGGATGAATATATAACATCTCCATTTTTATTAAATCTGTATTCAATATTCACTCCATCTTTGCCTTTTAATGCCTTTCTTGGAATCTTTGCAAGGAAGATACGCTCACTGTCGGAAATCTTCTTCACCTCGACTGCATCCACCCATTTGAAAAATACTGGTGCCGCCACTCTTGTATCATCCATGCTATAACTGTCGTAATCATAGTTGGCTGTGTCATCATCTTCTGTATCCTTTAACACATGATAGCCCATCTGTATGCTGTCCACGCCATCAAGACCGGTATCATTGTTGTTATAGCTGCCCGAATCGTAAGGCGAATATACATATAAAAGGATAAGCTGTGAGCTCTTTACCTCATCTATGCTATCCCTGAATAAATGTGCCGCCTTTATATGAGATACATTGAGCTGTCTTAAGCTGTCATTTGTCTCACCTGCCAGCTGTCTTGCATACATGGTGACCATACCCTTATTTTCCATAAAGTCCGCATCTGCCGCAAGCGCCGGAGATGCATCCGTGGAAAGTGACATCAGATATTTGTAGTCTGTATCCTCCATACATACTGTATTGTACCTTGCAACCAGATAATCAGGCCTTGCAAATGCAAGCACAAGATAACATACCCCGATTACTATTATTCCGTACCGAAATAGCGAAAAAGCAGGCTTACATATAGATAAAATCACTCCGAGCATAAACAGCGCTATCACTCCAAGTGCCCAGAACACACAAAGCCTGGTGGCTGTCAGCCCGTACTCTGACACATACAGTCCCATACGGTATGCACTTGATGCAATCATGATATATGTGCATAAAGTTATTAAAATTAAAAATGCATTTAATATTTTATTCCTTCTGAACAATCCACTTCCGAGCAATACGATAATCACATTAAGTATACACACGAAAAGCAGCTGGAAAAAGCCTTCTCTCGCGTACCTGGCGTAGGTATAGCCGCTTGGAAGCTGCATAAGTCCCCCGAACAGATACACAATCTGTATAAAACAGAAAAATACATATACCACTGATATAGTTGCAGCTACAGTGATACCGATTGCAGCCGGAAATGCCGGAGTCTCAACCGGTGCATCCGATATACGCTTCTTGCTCAGATACTTTATACCACAGTACGATGAGAAAAGCGCAAATACAAAAAGAAATACAACCTTGCTCACTGTAAAGAAATTGATATCAGCAAATATTTTCTTTATTACTGAGGCAAAAACCGCATCCGCAGAGCACAGCAACACCACTATCAGCACAACCAGAGGAAAGGCAATTGCTATTCCGATAAACACATAAAGCATTCTGTGTTTTTTCACATGCCGCTCTCCTGCAGTTGCATTTGCACTGTCACCGACCATACTGTCACTGCCCATATTGTCACTATCCATGCGCTCATTTCTCATATAGTCGGCAATATCCATAAACGGCTCAGCTATACATCCAATCGCTCCAAACACTGCCTGAAATGCCGCAGCGATATACTTTATGAGCCCCCACTGTCTGTCATTGCAGAAATTGTGAAGCAGCATAAAAACAAGAAACACAAGTATCCAGCAAAAATTAAATCCTTGTATAATTTTATTACCGGTCAAGCCTGACGAAAGGCCTGTGAGTATCATCATCACACTGTACCATACAGTGAGCGGCTTTGCCTCTATATGAAGTATCTTCATACAATACAGGCTGTATACTCCTGTGACGATTGCAAACAACGTAACAAGTATTCCACCTGTATTCTCATACAGGAAAAGGGTGTACAGCAGCGCATATATTATCGTAGGTATACATAGCCTGCCAAAAAAATCCGCGTTTCTCCTGCTTTGTTCACGCCGTCTTTGCTCCGCCTCCTGCTGCATCTTCTGCAGTTCAATACCCGACACCCCCATATGTGGCTGTGAAGTCTGTGGCGTGTTCTGTGAAAACTGTTGGGGATTCATGCCCCCGATATTATTATTGTCCATAGCTACCTCCTTACTCTCTATGTAGTTATTTTCTCATATTTTTTATTTACCGGCAAGCTAATTGTACTACACAGTTTTCAGTTTTTCAATAATTTTTTATCGTATCTCGATAAATTGGTTGTAATCATTATAAATGTCAGGTAAATAGTAACCCGAGAATCCCCTTTGTAACCCAAGACTCCCTCTTTGTAAA
>OHVU01000349.1_pt1 | contig 15668 bp, 7 predicted proteins | sample 1579551 | NCBI WGS metagenome assembly OHVU01 (sample SAMEA3882520, study PRJEB24775) | human gut metagenome | biome: human-associated habitat; feature: intestine environment; material: feces | place: Netherlands | collected 2009/2010 | reverse complement strand
TGGCCAGGTTCTGACGAGCGTTGCCATCAAGATATAATTCATCATTGATAATCTGGAATGCGACATCATCACGCATTTCGTGCAGCGGAAAACGTTTTGATTCTGCGATAGTGGAAATAGACTTCGCACCAAAACGTGAATCGAGTAGTTCCGACCTTAAATCCGTTACTTGCTTCTTATCCATTTTAAACTCCTTAAAATGATTGGATCGCATTAAAAAAGTAGGATTTATCGATAAAGTAAGCAAGTGCAAAGGACTCGGTTTTAAATAACAAAATCCTAATGTTATTTATCGCGAGATATTGCGTGAATAATGTATTTTTATTAAAAAACAACATAATAGAGAATTCTGTGTGGAGGTAAGGTGTTTTATGTTGTTATTTTATGTGTTTTCTATCGTCTCCTGAATTATCACGTAAAAATCAGACCTTATAATATCATTATTAGTACACGGTTATTTACTTTGAACACATTTATAAAATTATTACATAAAAATAGCGAATATTGATAAAATCCCCGCCAACGATGTGTTGACGGGGCTGTGATTATTTTGGCAATAATACTCCGGTATAGGTATTCACCGGATGAGAAAGATATTGTTTAACAGCAGTGTTAACATTCTCTACCGTCATTTGTTTCAACAATTGCTCCTGCTCAGTCCATGCTGCAGGATCGTCATATTGAATAAGACTATTTACAATGGTATTCGCTAATTGTTGAACGCTACGCTGTTGGATATCGAGGCTGCGCTGAACGTTTTGCTGGTATTCGTTCAGTTCTTGCTCACTAATCCCTTTGGCCAGACGCTTAACCATCACTTCATTCGCTAACGTTAACAGTTCATCATGTCGTTCTGGTTGACAAGTAAAAGCCAGCAAATGACTGATATCTTTGGCCTGAGGATCAACCGAGAGGCGAGAAGAAACGCTGTATGCCCCAGATGCCTGTTCACGAATATTAATGCGTAGATCTTTTGCCAGTGCGACGTTAAAAGCATCGAGCGCCATACGCGTCGCCAGATTAACAGGAGTCCGGGAATTATAACGCTTCCACTGTGAAACCTGTGCCACAGGTTCATTTTGTTCTTTTACAGTAACCGATGCGTTGTCCGTCGCGCGAGTTAATGGTTTACCTGCGGCTAATGACGAATCAGAGTGTTTGATTGATCCTAAGTAACGCGTAATTAACGCCACGAGTTTGTCTTCTGCGACATTACCGACAATGACAAACGTGATATCCGCAGGAGATGAAAACAACTGGCGATCGGCAGCCAGCGCATCTGCGGCAGTAAACTGTGCAATCTGATTTTCTTGCAGTAATTTCGTGCGGTCATCAGCATAGCGTGTCTCATACATCTGCTGGGCGAATTTCTCCGCTGGACGCTGGTCGAGCGTTTTCAACGCCTGAATTTGAGCATTTTGTAGCGATGCCCAAATATTATCGTTAATCGTGCTGTGGGTGATTCGCTGGTTAATCAACTGGAAACCAGGTTCAGGGTTATTAGTCCGCGCGCTAACGGAGAGCAACGTATTCATGCCACTGACTTTACTGCTCATGGTTACCGAGTTTTCCGCACTCCAGCGTTTCAGGCTGGAAGAGGAGAGTTCACCAACGCCGCTTCCGCTTACTGCTTTATTAGCCAGCGCGATAAGTGATTTTTGCTGCGCAGGGAAACTTAAATCGCCTTTATTAGATACGGCAGTAATTTGTAGCTTTTGCTCTTCACCCGCGGATTTTGCCAGAATAACCCTGGCACCATTGGAAAGTGTTAATGATGTCAGATTCTCAGCCAGCGTTTCTTTGCTGCTAATTTCCGCCTGTGGGTCAGCGTCTACTGTTAACGATAAATTTCTGCCTGGGAAGATGTAAGCTGCCAGCTTTTTGTTGGCGTACTCTTTTTCCAGCGCCAGGATAGCCGCAGGAGACAATGCTTTTTTGGCGGCAACTTCATTGTTTACCATTTGCTCCCAAAATGCGTCCTGGTTCTTTCTTAACTGCTGCCATTTTTCCGCCAGACTTTGCACGGTAATTTGCTGCCACAGACGTTTCGAAAGTTGATATGTCTCTTCCGGCGACAAGAACGGCGTATTATTTAATGAGCTGGATGCCAGGCGACTGGTCAGCATACGTAAATCACGCTCAGCTTGCTGATCAACCGCATTTTTCAGCCAGGTAAGGCGGGTAGATTTAACATCATCGAGTTCTTCAGCAGAAAAACCATGCTGATCAATGGTTGCCAACTCTGCCATTAATGCATTCGCAGCATCCTGCATATTATCGTCTCGTGCATTTACACGGAAAAATAGCGACTGATAATCGGGTGCAATTTTGACGCTGCGCGCAGTGCCGCCAGAAATAGTCTTCAACTCGCCCGACTGTATGCGTTCCTGCAGACGTTGGTTGAACAGCTGAACCAACATGCTCCATTCAGCTTGTTCGATAAAGCTTTGCTCATCGTTCACTTGTACCATTGGCAGGCGATAATAGAGTGCGATGCCGTTCACCCGGTTTTCTTTATCATTGATGATATTAAAGCGCAGGTGGTTTTCGGCTTTTGTCGGCCAGACGCGATTTTCAGCTGCTTTGTTAGCCGGAAGCTTACTTAAATTATCCTTTATCAGCGCCAGCGCTTCTTTACTGTCGATATCGCCGACCACAATAAAGGTCATATTATTTGGTTGATACCAGCGTTGATAAAATTGGCGCAATTGTGCCGGTGTGACCGTGGCGACGGTATCCATCAGGCCGATAGGTTCACGGTCTAAATTACGGGTATTTGCCAGCAGGAAAGGGCGGCGCGCCTGAGAGGTGCGCCATTTCGCATCCTGATGGGCACGCCATTCCTCAGTAATTACGCCGCGTTCAGCGTCTACTTCGAGTTTTTCAAAGGTTGCGGCATTACTCCATTCACTGAAGATTGCCATCACTTGTTGCAGATTTTGTTTCTGCGTAGTCGGCAAACTCACCTGATACACTGTTTCGTCATAGCTGGTATAGGCATTAACATCGCGACCAAAACGCAGGCCCATTGACTCAAATGTTTCGATGACTTTATTACCCGGCCATGTTTTTGTGCCGTTAAACATCATATGTTCTACAAAATGAGCCACGCCGCGCTCATTGTCTTCTTCCTGCAATGAACCGGTATGAATTTGCAGCCATAAATTTACCTGATCCTTTGGTTGAGCATGCGGATAAATCATATATCGCAAGCCATTGTCCAGTTGCCCGGTAATTAACTTTTCATCCTGCGGTAAGGCGGCGGCAATCAGTCGCCCGGGGAGCAACAGAGTTGCCACTAACGTCAGTAAGAAACAGAGGTTTCTCATAATTATCTCCATGCGAAAACCGGGCGAATTTACCCGGTAAAGTAAAATCCGAACTATTAAAATTTCATGCTGACATCAAGCCAGAAAGTACGGCCACTGGCGTAGGTCGCCACGCCAGTATTCGTTGTATCAACAGCGGTTTTGCTATCCAGTACATTGAGAATATCGGCACTGATCGTCAGGTTTTGTTGTTTCAGAAATTGTGGCGTCCAGGACAAGCGGGTGTCCCAGGTCAGGCTGCTATCCAGTTTCTCGTCAACATACTGCTTGTAATCTGAATATTCGCTGATGTATTGCGCATTCGTCTTACCCAGGATAATGCGAGCTTTACGCGCTTCTTGCCAGGTCAGCGTATTCGCCCACACCAACCCGCTCGGTTGATGCGTGAAATCCATGTTTAAGGAGATCTTTAATGGATTATTAAAATCCGCCACTGGAACGCTATCGTAAGAGACCAGATTACCGTTATAAACCACCCGGTTATCACCGGTATTGCTCTCCTCATAACCATTGTTTAACGACAAGTTGCCCTTGCTCTTGATATAGCTAAAGACAATTTGCGGGTTAATATCTACCTGGCTGATATGCAGGGGTTCGGCCAGTTCAAAACTGAGGTTAAACGAATGTGTTTTGGTTTTGCCATCGTTGTTATATTCAGTAATGGTGGTTTTAGTCGCGCTGTCGGTACGACTGCTTTTACTGATTTGATCATGCGCTTCACGGTAAACATAGTTTGCACGCGCAATAACGTTCTTACCGATTTTCTGCTGCAATCCCATTGCCAGTTCATCGTTATAAGGCGTTTTCAAATCCTGATAACGCGTCAGGGTTTTATTGCCTGATACCGATTCCGTCCAGCTATTGCGGATATCACGTAATCCCATATCAAGAATATTCCCGCCATAGTAACGGTTATAACCGGCGGTAATCATTGAGGTTTGATCAGCAAAAATATCCCATTCCGTCATAAATCGCGGGGAGATATTGTGGTTTGACAGATAGTTGTCATAGTCATACCGCACACCGGGCATTAACGACACATTCCGCCAGCTAATGCGATCCGCCATATACAGCGTGTAGTTGTCAATTCCCAGGCTGCCTTTACCTTTATGGTAAATGGTATGGTTAGTTTTCTTTCCGGCAGCATTAATCACATAGGATTCAGACTGGTTATGGCGTTCAGTCCATGCATCGGAATAGATGTATTCCGCGCCGAAGTAGGGTTGATGCGAAACATTACCCACGGTGAATTTTTGCCAGTCCAGGCGTGTTTTGAAGGTGTAATTATCTACAGCCTGGGAAATGTGTCCTAATCCGCCACGGGTGCAACGCCCTGAAATATCACCATATGTACATGAAAGTTCGGTGTACCAGATGTCATGATCGTGACGGGTATAATCACTAATATGATCCCAACCAACGGTGGTACGCAGTTTGGCCCATGCGAGCTGGGTATCCATATCCCATGCCAGACCATAGGATTTATTACCCATTTCGCGATCAGACTCCGGAAAGGTGCTGGTATTATAATCACGGCTGGAGCCGGTATATTTTAAGGTTAAATCGTGGGTAAAGCGGTCGCTGGCAAACCAGGTAAATTTGCTCAATGCAGTATCGATAACGTTTTTATACTGTGCCCTGCCGGCGACAATGCCGTCATTCGAAACATAATCCGCGCGGGTGATATCAGACTGGCGGCGCGATAAACCGGCGGTAACGCCAAAGTTATCAGCGAGTTCCTGATTAAACGACAAGGTATAAAAGTTCTTTTTAAAATCTGGAGAGTAATAAGTACTTCCTGAAGAACCTTGATTAAATGCGCTCTTGTTATTCTCATCGATATGCGATGTTAACCAGTCCGAACGCGTAGTGCGATAACCCAGTTTCACGCTGCTATCATCAGCGTTGAAGCGTTTGATCTTTGCATCAATTACCCCGCCATTGAAGCGACCGAATTCAACCGGCACAAAACTGTCATAAAGCGTCACATTGTCCAGTAAGCTGACATCAAGATAATACCCCTGTGACATCCCGCTAATATTGGTTGCACTACTGGCATCGGACTCATTCGCTGGGTTCAGGTTATTCGTTGCACTAATACCGTCAATCAAATAGGCATTCTGGTAGGGCGACGCACCGTGAATAGAGATTTTCTCCGGGCGAATATCTCCCTGGTTCAATGAGGTACTTTGCGTTGAATCCATGCGTACCGCAGGGTTGGTTCTCAGCAGATCGCTGATATTGCCATTCCCGGTCGGTAAACGCTCGATGCTTTCACTGGTGTAATGCGTGTTGCCGTTTACGGGTACAGGGACAGGAGCATAGACCGTCATCTCTTCAAAAACATGCATGTACATATTTTTGTCATCGACGGCCTGCGCCACATCAGCGCCACATAAAATGACGCCAGGAATAAGAACTCGCTTCATTTATTTATATCTCCGTACAGCAGGGCTTTTATTGTTTTTATATAACCGCGCTAATGTCACAAATATCATCGACCAGGTTCCAGACACCGGGTTGATGTGTAACCATAATGACGCCGCTTGTGGGGAGTTTTTCTCGCACTAAACGCAGTAAGCGGATTGCCTCTTGTTCCTCAAGATGAGAGGTAGTTTCGTCAAGAAATATCCATTTCGGACGTCGTAAAATTAATCGAGCCAGGGCGATACGTTGTTTTTCGCCGCTGGAAAGAATATCTCCCCAGCGATCGTGATCATGAATACGCGCAGCCAATTTCCCCAGACCAACCTGATGCAGTACTTCGCTCAACGATTTATCGTCTACGGACAGGGGAAGTGCTTTACAAATAATCTCTTTCAGTAAGCCGGTTTTGATTAACGGTGTTTGTGACACATACCAACTGTCAGCAGGAGAAGAAATATCACCTTTAAACCACGGCCAGCAGTGGGATAATGTTTTAAGCAGTGTGGTTTTTCCCGCACCAGAGTAACCTTTCAGCAATAGCCATTTGCCTGGCGAAACATGAAAGTTCAGGTTCTCTAATATGATCTTATTATCAGGAGTACGAATACTCGCGTCAGCCACTTGTACCGCATGTTGACAATTTTTAGGCTTATTCGTAGGGCGCTGTTCGGTGAGTTGATGGAACTCATACAAGCGATCGATAACCGCAGCCAGTTCAGCAAGTTCATCATATTTATAAATAAACCAGCTTAAATTGTTCGATACCAGCATAAATGCCTGGCGCGATTTCATCAGTCCGCCCAGATTGATCTGCCCGCTAATAAACTGCGGCAATAACAGAAAGTAGGGAAGAACGTTAAGCGAGCGCGAATAAATATTCTGCCAGTAATCAAGCCACCGCTGACGATTCATTAAACGATGCCAGTTCTCTTTAATGGTATGAAAATTTTCGCTCAACTCCTGGCGTTGTAGAGACTCAGCATTGCTTAGCGCAATCAGTTCTGCCTGCTTATTATGCTGCACAAGATTAGTTCGAAATGTCGCTTCGCTACGTTGTTTTTCCACATTAAGTGGACGAATACGTTTACCAACCTTATGGGTAAATAAAGTTCCACCGATCACAATGAGCACGACGGTATAGACCATATACCCCTGGATACTCCATTCAGTTCCACCAACAGTGAATGAGAGCGTACCCGCGCTTTGCCAAAGAATAACGGTAAAGGTGATCAGCATGCTAAGTGACTGGATGAAGCCAAATGAAAGGCTGAGCGTTTTGCTGATCAGTAAGAGAATGTCTTCAGCGATACGTTGGTCAGGGTTATCTGTATTTTTATGCTCGCCGTAGATCTGCGTGAAGTAGTAGTTTTTATCTGCAAACCAGCGATTAAGGTAGTAATCTGTTAACCATTCGCGCCAGCGAATAGTCAGTAGTTTAATTAACCATGTTTTGTTTACGGATATTAATACAAAGATCCCCAGCAGGGCAGGGAACCAAAGGACAAGCTGCCAAAGCTTATCAGTTTCTTTCTGGCTTAGCGCATTGAAAAAATCATTATTCCAGTCGTTTAACCAGACCTGAATTTTAACCACGCCAAGGATCATGGCGAGGATAATAATGATTAACAACACTGAAGTTTTATTATTCTTACGCAGCCAAAAGGGCTTCAGCAGACAGAGATACTTTGCTATCAACATACAAAACGTAATGGGAATGGTTATCATTAGCGAAAATTGATTGTGCCACCCAATGATTATCTATGGCAATGATATACTGATGAAATTTATTTAAGTATCATTTAACAATATGAAATATAAAGAAATATTTAATTTTCAGTGGTTATGGTTATACTATTGATAATCAAGGGTATTGCTAATGCCCTGACGCATACCTCGTAAGCCAGGATTTTCGCAAAGGAAGATGATGAAGACGAAACACCCGACAGGAATTTATGTCGGGTGCCTTGTTAAGGTCATAAGAAGGAGGCTAAGAATGGAGCTAAGGGGGAGCGTTATTAATTATTCTCCATTTGTTTTGCAACATCCATAATGTGGTAAAGCGGTACTCTGTTCTTAGCTAACTCTACCATGGCGTTCATATAAGGTACCATGGTTGAAAAAAGGATTTTATAACCTTCGCAAAAATAGGAAACAGTCTCATTGTTTACTTTAGTAATACGATGCTTAGGGCAACCACCATTGCAGATAGGTTTATATACACATTGCTGACATTTCGCTGAAATCCGTTTTTTTTGCGCTGTCAGTTGTACACTGTTCATCGTTTTGAGTTCCGATTTATTAATGTTTCCAATTTTGTACTGTGGATAGACAAAATGGTCGCATTCGTAAATGTCTCCATTGCTTTCAACAACCAGATTATCCTTGCAGGACTCCTGGAAAATACAACTGGTATGCCCATTCCCCAAAAAACGGCTGACAAAGCTTTCAAACTGACGGATGAAAATTTCACCCACATCGTTTTTAACCCATTGCATAAAAATGGTTGACATAAACTTGCCATAAGCCGTGGGAGGCACAGAAAAATCAATGATACGGAATGTGTTCTCACTATGACCACTGAAATCAATATTCGGCGTCCCGGTTTCGAGCAATTCGATAAATTGCATATGTTTACTGCCGATAGATTTTAAAAAATGATAAACCTCAAGAGGGTAATGGACATTAATGTTATTAATGACGGTTAACGTATTAAACTCTATTTGATATGATTTCAGACGCTCGATGGCTGCTATCACTTTTGCAAAAGTACCGTTACCTGAATTACTGCGTCTGTAGCGGTCATGTAGTTCTTGGGGTCCATCGATCGAGATACCAACCAGAAACTCATGTTCTTTGAGAAAGGCACACCATTCATTATTCAATAAAATGCCATTCGTTTGTAATGCATTAAAAATTCGTTTTTGGCCTGCATAGCGTTGTTGATAGTGAATAACTTTACGGAAAAAATCCAGGCCAGCCAGAGTGGGTTCACCGCCTTGCCAGGTAAAATAGACCTGATTGCCAGACGCTGCGATATATTGTTTGATGAACTCTTTCAGAGTGCTGTCATCCATCCATTTTTCATGAGTAAACTGCGACTCTTTTTCAAGGTAAAAACAGTAATCACATTTGAGATTACATTGAAAACTGGAGGGCTTGGCTGTAACGTGCATCGCTATCTCGCTCAATAAGGCGGCGGAAAAATCCGCCGCATGAAGGTTTAGTTATTTCGCTTCGCTTAATGCTTTCTTGATATTGTTAAACTTCTCCTGATTTACCTCGCTAAGCGGTGGCTGGCTGTTATCGATAAACTCTCTTACCACGCCTTGCATCTCTTTAACGACCTGCGGATTGGCGGCGGCAAGGTTATCTTTTTGCTGTAGATCCGTCAGTTTGTATAGACCTAACTGATTATTTTCTACTGTATAGACGAGCGAATAATCGTTATTTCTCACCGTATAAGAGAATTGGCTTAAGTCCTCGGTGTTGGGGTTATGCGGGTAATCGTCTGACTGATGGCGGACAAATTTGTGGTAATTATCCCAGAATGGAATGTTTTCCTCATCAAACCAGTGAGAATAAGATGTTATCCAGGTCAGATTTTTATGTGGCTCGCCCTGTTTCTTATTTTGCAACCAGGGCAGCAAGGAAACGCCATCCAGCTTAAGGTCTTTTGGAATGCTGATATCGGCTGCATCAAGAGCTGTCGGGTAGAAATCCATTGCGGAAATCAGCTTGTCATAATTACCGGGTTTAAGTTTTCCTTTCCACCACATAAACATTGGGGTGTGAGTACCGCCAGGATAGGTCTGACTCTTATAGCCTTTTTGCGCCCCGTTCAGCGGCAGAGGACCATCGATAACTGCACCATTATCGGAGGTAAAGAGAATAATTGTATTGTCATACTGTCCGTTTTTCTTCAGTTGTTCGAGAATGCGTTTTACACCCTGATCAACAGAATAAACGGAAGCGTAGTAATTATCTGCTGTTTGACTGCCGGTATTAAATTGCTTCTGATATTGCTCCGGAGCAGGATTATCATTTGGCAGATGCGGAGCATTATAAGCCAGGTAAAGCATAAAAGGCTGGTCAAGTGTTTTGGCACGATCAACAACGCCAATTGCCTCATCGGTTAACTGATCGCTGATATAACCTTTTGCGGGGACGCGTTCACGGTTTTTGAACAGTGAAGGGGAGTTGTAATATGCCGTTCCCGCAGCATGGAATCCCATAAAGTAATCAAAGCCACGGTTTTGCGGTTGCCATTCTTCCGCAGAAAAGGTAGTGAAGTTGTCATGATAGTCACGCGTTTGTTTATCTTCCGGCACTGGCACATTACTGATTTTTGACAAGTGCCATTTACCTACTGCTGCAGTGTAATAACCATGATTCTGGAATAATTCAGGCAAGAAAGTTTCTGTTAGCGGAATACCATCCTGAGCATCAGTATTGGAATAGACACCAAAGCGGGCGGGCGCTCGACCGGTCATTATTGCGGCGCGGGACGGGCCGGAAACACCGTGCGCCACATAGCCGTTAGTAAAACGTACGCCTTCATCCATTAATGAAAGGAGCGTCGGCGTTGATTTTTGCGCAGCTTCAATGGCTTTATCTATCCCTATTTTGTAGGTATCGACAACTTCACGATTTTCCATTGTTTTTGGGTCAAAAGATCCCTTATCAAAAGGAAGTTGTCCATAACCAAGATCATCCATGGTCAGTACGATAATATTTGGCTTTCCTTTGGTACTGTATTCAGTCGGCGTAAAGTCTGAGAAAGCAACGTTTGTTTTGGTTGCTTTCAGCTTTACATCATCTGCCGCATGAGCAGCAAATGCAGCCATACCAGATGCCAGTATCAAAGATATCGAGGTACTTACGACACTTTTCTTTAATGCAGACTTCATAAATGTTCCTCTTCTTATTGTACTTAATTCCAAAGTAATTTTACGAAGAGAAATAAGTTAATGTAAGTGAAGTTAGTCACATAAATAGATAGCAAATTTAGCTAAAAAAAGGGAAATAACAGTCCATAACGCATTGACATTACTTTCTGTTCTACTAAGTAATTTCTCGCCGATAAACAACTAATCTATTGATATTTAATAAATTATTGTATTTTACTGCCAAAATGCCGAACTGAGATCATAAATAATCATGCAACAGGTTATGCAAATGCATAAATATGTGATGACTGTCACTTATTTATTTCAAGAAATATATCGCCTAAAAACAACGCGGGGCAGGGAATGGCTGCCCCATTTAATTCTTACGCAGCGTGTGTGGTTGACTACTCGTTAGCAAATAATCAAATAGCTAAAGCATTCATCGTGTTGTCCGTGTTCATACCCGTGTGCCTTTGACAACGGTACTCCTTAGAAACTCTCTTTGGACTGTTGCCGAAATGTTTGCGGAACGCATAAATAAAATAAGATGTACTCGCATAACCACATTGTTCGGCAATTTTATTGACTGAACCTTCTACGCGTATCAAATTTTTTGCGTGCTGCATTCTGGCATCTAAAAGAATCTGTGAGAATGTCGTTTGCTCTTGCTTTAGTTTTTTCTTCAACAGGCTTTCACTGATGTACAGGCAGTCACAAATATCTTTCAGCTTCCATGGGTGCGCCAGCTTCATGTTGACAATATTTCTCACTTTCCCGGAAACGGATAGCACACCGTTAGTTAATAGTGTAATGAAACCTTTGCATGCGGCAAAAATAGACAGGCAAGAAAAAAGCAAAAGTTCTGAAAAATTATGATGATTGCGTTCTTCCGAGTTGAGATAAGCAATCATTTCATTAAGCAATCCAGTCGGTACATTTGAAGCACGTAAAAACTTCGCAGGAACAGGCACCGTCACTGTCTGGATGTTAGTGCATTGTAGATATTTTTTAATGGTATTTTCATTAAATCCGATTTCTTTAAAATGCCGCTCATAAGGTTCAAAATGCGTACGAACAGCGTTATCTACCATCAGGATCTCGCCGTCAGAGAAGGCGTAATCTTTATCTAAAATGTTAGCGTTGAAGGCATGATGAATAAATATAACAGAACAAACGAGCGACATTTTATCTCCTTAAAACAATAAAGTTTTTATCGATACTTTTTTAACATTTCATATTTATAATTTGCTGTTTATTTTTCAGTCTTGCAAACTATTGATAATGAAATGTGTAAGATCCCTTGCAATGCGACCAATTTCTGAAATATCCAGCTGATCAATTGCCGAAAAAATGGCTATCAACGTAAGTGTCAGTAACAAGACAACCACAATTACAGACATGATTTCTTTATAGTTGTCTCTTTGCGTGATTTTGTTTTTCACTGTGGTCGCATGCATTTCAAATATGTTTATTTAGCGGATAACGTTAAAAATCGTTAATCAGTATGATTAATATAACAGGCTGGATAAAAGAGGAAATAGGACTGGCGCTTCAGTACTGAGCGGAGTTTCTTACAGCTGTAGGCAGAAGTTTATATCTTATAGTGTGTGATTTAATTTAATCCATGTGAGCAAATTGCGCGATAATAGTCAATGAGGAATTCTTCTGCTGTGCGGATGACAGCAGAAGAAATGAGGAGGAGAATTAATTTGATGGTTCTAATTCAACCGGAATACTTTTATAGCCAGGAATTCCACTTAATGGATCGTGGTTATCAAGTGTTAGCATGTGATTCGATTCTGGAAAATAGGTCACCAGTGAGCGGTCAGCCATAGGGTAAATGACCACTTTTAATCTATCCATGCGGCGTGAGCTACGTTTACCGTCTGGCGTGAGTGCAATAAGATTAACTCTTTCGCCGTTTTTTACACGGCAAATTTTAGCTTGTTTAGCACTCATAAAGACCACATCTCGTTGACCGAATACCCCTCGATAGCGATCATCCATACCATAAATCGTCGTGTTGTACTGATCGTGACTGCGTACTGTCGCCATGACCAGCTTACTGTTAAACGCTGAAGAGGGATCTTCTAACAGCCCTTTACTGGTAATGAAATTAGCCTTACCTGACGACGTCATCCAGCGCCTTTCAGCTGCTGCGTTTATCAGGTGAAAACCACCAGGATGACGGATGCGCTGGTTATAGTCGGCAAACTCTGGCAGCACAGCTTCAATGTCATTGCGAATGCGATCATAATCTTCCACCAGATACTCCCAGGCTACCACGCTCTGGGGTAGTGCTGCTTGCGCGATTCCCGCGACCACTGCACACTCTGATTTCAGCATTACACCGGCGGGTTTTAACACACCACGCGAGGCATGAATCATCGACATTGAATCTTCAACGGTTACCGCCTGCGCACCGCTTTTTTGCATGTCAATCTCGCTACGTCCCAGAACCGGCAGAATATAGCTATGCCGTGCGGTCAGCAGATGAGAGCGGTTAAGCTTAGTGGCTACGTGTACCGCCAGATCTAATTGCGTTAACGGTACAGCGCTCGCTTCCCGATCTGGCATTGCCAGTGCAAAGTTGCCCCCCATGCAGATCAATGCTCGAGCTTGCCCCGTACATATAGCTTGCATGCTGGCGATTGCAGCATGTCCAGGTGCATGAGGTGGGGTGAAGCCATAGCGCTCACACAGGCGATCCAGAAACTCTGCAGACGGTTTCTCGGTGATACCGACGGTTCGGTCGCCCTGTACATTAGAGTGACCTCGTAGTGGGCAGATACCCGCACCAGGCTTGCCAATGTTACCTTTCATCAACAGCAGATTGACCAGTTGCTGTACGTTCTGGGTACCATGTTCGTGCTGAGTGATCCCCATTCCGTAACAGATAATGGTTCGTTCGGCAGCGGCATATGCATCAGCAAGTTCGGCGATTTGTGTCTGACTTAGTCCAGAAATACGTTCGATATCTTTCCACTCGGAATTGAGCACGTCACGGCGTAGCTCGTCAAAGCCGACGGTATGCGTTTGAATAAATTCGTCATCCAGCAATGAGGGCCGACCTGCGGCGCTTGCAGCATCATCGCGCTCAATTAACAGGCGCATCATCCCCTTGAGCAATGCCATATCGCCACCAATGCGCACGTTATAGTAGGCACTGGCCAACTGAGTCTCAGAGTTCGTCAGCATTTCAAACGGGTTTTGCGGTGCGGTAAATCGCTCCAGGCCACGTTCCTGTAGAGGATTGATGGCGATCATTTTCGCTCCCCGTTTCACTAAAGCGCGCAACGAAGTCAGCATGCGAGGGTGGTTTGTACCAGGGTTATGCCCAATGCAAATGACTAAATCGCATTTCTCAAAGTCTTCCAGCAACACGGTCCCTTTACCCACACCGATACTCGCTGCCAATCCCACACTGGTCGGTTCATGGCACATGTTGGAGCAGTCGGGAAAGTTATTGCTCCCGTATTCACGGGCAAAAAGCTGATAAAGAAAGGCAGCTTCATTGGAAGTGCGCCCCGAAGTATAGAATTCAACCTGATTGGGATCACTATAGCTTTGAAGGCGAGCGCCAATTTCGTCGAAAGCTTGTTGCCAGCTTAATGGCTTGTAACAGTCGCTGACGTCATCATATTTCAAAGGCTGAGTGAGACGTCCCGCAGCCTCAAGCTCGTGATCTCCCCAGGTAAGTAATGATTGAACCGTATTCTCAGCAAAGAAAGAGGCATTTACCTGCTTATCCGTGACTTCCCAGGCGATTGCTTTTGCGCCGTTTTCACAAATGTCGAATGACGCACTGTGCTTAGGATCTGGCCATGCACATCCCGGACAGTCAAAGCCCTCTGGCTTATTCATGTCAAACATGGCAATAACATCCTGGCGTATATCCATCTGCTTACGTACTGCATTCGCTACGGATTTAACAGCACCCCAACCACCGGCAGCTCCCTGGTAGGATTCAATTTTTTTCTTCATCTGCTTATCCTGTGTGGAAATGAATTATTAGGATTTGTAATAGCGATGATGCAAAGTATATACAAAGGATTTATCGTCAACATGAATATATAAGAGTAGGGGACTACTCTCTTACTATTTTTACTCTATTATCGTTAAATAATAGAGTAGTATAAATACGATAAGTTAAGCATCATCTCTCATAGGGTTTAAATTAACATGATTCTCAATATAAAAAATAAGACTCTGGCTTCAATTGTGCGCGGATTTTCTTACAAGTGTAGGATAATAGCCTTCACAAAATAATTATCCGCGCAATTTTCGTGAATGGAGCGCATAGACTAATGTCAAAATCACAATTATTCATAGATAAAAGTGACACCAATGACTGACTGGACGGCTCCGGCTGCAACCTTGTTTCCTGTTTGTCCATAGGTTGCGCTTAAACCCAGAGGTACTTTGCTTTTATTTACTGTCCCCAGGGAGACATTTTCTCCTGTTGCCAGTGTTTTTCCATTACGCATCAGAGAGACACCCACGCCCGATGCTTTTGTTGCATCTGGTGCTGTGTTAGCAAACACTTGTCGGGCACTGTCAGTGGTGGCACCCGAAAGATAAAATGAGAGCTTTTGTTCGCTAGAGCAATATACACCAAGGGGTATTTCTGCGCTTCCAGGAAAGTCCGGGAGATTCACGGTGACATTACGACTATCAACGGTGCAACCGCCTGTTGGCATAACAACACTGTTATTTGAAATAATATTCCACGTAAAATTACGCGGATTTCCGCTTCCTAACGTGGCAATTTTATACATATGAATACGGGCAATAACTTCCCCTGCTTTTATGACAACTCCACCAGCCGCTCCGACTGGGGTAATATAGAGTTTTAACGGTAATGGCATCGGTGTCTTATCACCAATATCCAATACGTTGGTATTTGTCGTCAACGGGAAAGGGTAGGTCACATTATTCCAGTACAGTGATCCTTTATATGACTGTAGGGAGCCTGCGAAAGCTGATCCTTGTACCAGGTTTATATGATCAGTGTCGTACCAGCCGC
>OHVU01000344.1_pt1 | contig 15875 bp, 12 predicted proteins | sample 1579551 | NCBI WGS metagenome assembly OHVU01 (sample SAMEA3882520, study PRJEB24775) | human gut metagenome | biome: human-associated habitat; feature: intestine environment; material: feces | place: Netherlands | collected 2009/2010 | reverse complement strand
CAAGGCATCCAAGCAGTGTTTGAAACAGTTAGATGAATCAGACAAACAGATGTATGCCGTTTGTTGGGCTCCGGCATTAGTAGAATATGTTATGTGGGTACTGTCAGAAGCCTTGCAGGATAAACAGGAACGATTATATTTTTTGGCCAGAGATGCATATCCCATGTATCTGATTGCACAACAGATCGTTACAAAATTTAATCTCCGGATAGAAATTCGATATCTGCGTGTGTCGCGTTACTCTCTTCGCATTCCGGAATATCATTTGCTGGGAGAAAAATGCCTGGACCGCATTTTTCTGTCAGGAATCGATGTAAGCCTCTATCAGATTTTGAAGAGAGCAGAGTTGAGCGAGGAAGAGATGTATCAGGTAGAAAAAGAAATTCATTATCGCAGGCCGTTGAAGCAAAATCTAAATCCAAAAGAAATTGCAGAACTAAAAAAACAGGTTCTGGTTTGTTGCCGGGAAGGAACAACTAATTTGCTGGATATGATTTATATACATTCCAGGGACGCTTATGCGAATGCTTTTGGATATTTGAAACAGGAAGGCTTATTGGATTCCGTTCGATATGCAGTGGTTGACAGTGGATGGGTAGGAACTATTCAAAAAAGTATCCGGACATTGTTGGCACAGGAAAAGCCCAAGATACACATACAGGGATATTATTTTGGATTGTATGAATTACCGGAAGAACGAAATGGGTGTACCTATAAGGCTTTTTACTTTAGGCCTGAAAGGGATACTCGACGTAAAGTAGAATTTAGCAACTGCTTATATGAGGTGATGTACAGTGAACCGTGTCCGATGGTAAAAAAATATGTGTGGAATATGGAACAGTATCAGCCTATATTTTCGAAAGTGGATAATCCAAATAAAGATAATCTGAGTGTAAATCATCAGGTATTGTTGTTTTATATGGAAAATCTGATGAAGTTAGCAAAAGAGACTGATATAAAAAATTGGTATAAAAATGATGCGAAAGAGCTGGTACAGCAATTGTATCGAACGATTATGGCAAATCCGAATAAATGGGAAGCACAATGGTATGGAAGCCAGTTATTTTCCGATGATCTGGCAGATGATCATATGAGATGTATTGCCAATGACTTAAATCAAAAGGAAATAAGAAATTTAAGGATCAGTACAAAACTTCTGATCATGGCAGGAGTTTTACATCGGGAACTTCATGAGAGCGGTTGGATCGAAGGAACAATTGTGAATGCCGGGGAACATATTGCATCTAATCTGAGAGGTGCCAGGAGGGCAAAATACGTTACGTATTTGAGGCAAAGTCTTAAAGCGGGAAAAACAAAAGAGGTTTGAAATGTTTGAAGCAGTTGGAGTTGCGGTAGTAAGCGCATGCATTTTGCAAATAATATATGAGAAAGTCGGTGGACAAAATACGGTTGCCGATTATACAGAAGAAAATAAGGCTTTCCGACAGGAAAAGGAGCAGGAGGCAAAATCTTATACTGAAAAAATCGCACCATATCTAGAAAAAGAAAGTGCGGCACATGAAGATGCTCCTGTCATACAGGTTGAGAATCTTACGATGCGTTTTCGTATCGCGACAAATAATGTGTCTGGAATCAAAGAGTATATGATACAGACCTTACGCAAGCAGATGTCCTATAAAGAGTTGTTTGCGCTAAATCACATTAATTTTAATGTTTACAGAGGCGAAATTGTAGGAATCATCGGAACGAACGGTTCCGGGAAATCTACTTTACTAAAGATTGTGTCCGGAGCATTAAACCCTACGGAGGGACAGGTGAAAGTAGATCCGGGCAAAGTTCAGTTGCTAACATTGGGAACCGGATTTGATATGGAATTGTCTGCCAAAGAAAATGTTTATCTGAATGGAGCCATTATCGGGTATTCCAAAAGCTTTATCGATGAGCATTATCAGGAAATTGTGGACTTTGCGGAACTGGAAGGATTTATGGAAGAAAAAGTAAAAAACTTTTCTTCCGGAATGGTATCACGATTGGGATTTTCTATTGCAACTGTAGCAGGTGCTGCGGAAATACTTATTCTGGACGAGGTCCTTTCTGTTGGAGACGAATTTTTTCGTAAGAAAAGTCTGGCAAGAATCAAAGAATTGATTCATGGCGGATCAACGGTGCTTATGGTTTCGCATGGAATGCAGACAATTATTGATAATTGCACAAAGGTTGTCTGGATCGAGCAGGGAAACATGCGAATGATCGGAGAACCGAAAATTGTGTGTCAGGCTTATCGCACACAGTATAATCAATAAATTTACATTTGGTAAAAAATCTGATTTCAGATTTTTTATATAGAAAACTCACATTTTCATACGTGTATGATGACAAACCTGCAAAAGCAGGCGGAAAGGAGACTATTGTCATGAAAATGAAGAAATTAGCTGCACTTGTATTAGCAGCAGCCGTACTTACAACAACTGTAGCACCTTCAGTGGCTACACCTGTATATGCAGCAACTGCTGAGCAGACTGCTACAGATGCAACACCAGAGCAGGAGGTTGCTGTAAAGAAACCTTCTAAGGCTACTGTTACAGCAAAAGATGATTCTGTAAAGGTAACAATCAAGAAAGTTGCAGGAGCAGAAGGATATCAGATTCAGTATTCTACATCAAAGAAATTTACAAAGAAGACTACAAAGTCTAAAACAACCAAGAAAACTTCTTACACAGTAAAGAATCTTAAGAATAAGAAAACTTACTATGTTCGTGTCCGCGCATACAAGCTGGATGCAAATGGTAAGAAAGTATATTCTAAGTGGACAACTGTAAAGAAAACAACAACAAAGTAGTTTAATCTTAGAAAAATGTGAGTTTATGATCGGAGTCAGAAACTGCTGGCTCCGATACCTTGACAATAGGAGATATATTTTTGAAGAAAATAAGAGAAGAGTCCGTAAAAATGTTTGTGGCATTGATGTTTACATTGCTGCCACTGTATTATTCGGATAATTATTACAATATATTAAATGACAAAAAGGATGTTTACTATTTATTTGCGTACATACTTATAGCGGCAGTTGCATGCAGTCTGATGATCAGTCTGGCAGTAAGTATTTATAAGAAACAGGGAAAGACATTTGTATGCAACATATGGCAGCAGGGCAATGCGTTGGATATTGTAATGATCGTGTTTGCATTACTGGCTGTCTGTTCAACCATCTGTTCGACGGATATACGTACATCATTATCCGGAGAGAAAGCCTGGGGAGTTGGAACGTGGACCATTCTTGTCAGTGTATTGGTATATTTTGTGATTTCCAGATGCTATACCGGAAAAAGCGATATTTGGGTGTATTTGTATCTGGGTTCCTTTGTGGTACTGGCAATTGGTGTGATTGATCGTCTAGGCTATGATTTTTTGATCATGCATGATGAAATTCCTCTTCAGTACAACATATTTATATCGACCATCGGAAATGTAAATTTCTGGGCGGCATATTTGTCTATGATAGTTCCGTTTTTTATGCTGGCAACAATATTTACACGAAGCAGAGTACGCAGAGCGTGCATATATTTCTTTCTGCTAGTGGCATATTTTAGTTTGTTTATTACACTTACCAACACAACTTATATCGGTATCGGGATCGCTGTATTATTTGTAGTCTGGTATTCCTTCCAAAAAGTAATTCGGTTGAAGAATTTTGCAATCAACGGAATCCTGTTTTCTGTGGCAGGTATGGTATACACCGCGCACAATCGATACGGATACGGTTTCATTGATTTTGTTGCAGCATCGATTGTATTTTCTGCCGGGCGTTGCAGGAGTTGTCATTCTTGTGGCACTTTTGGGAGCAGGTACATTATCCGAAGACAGGAAAAAGAAACTGGATTGTTTGGTTGAGCGTTTTTGTGGAAAGATATGGATTGGTCTGATTGTTATCGGAGTAATTGGAACCATATATTATCTGGTTTGTAACTACAATCTGGAATTATTTAATTATCGAGGTTCCATCTGGTATTTTGCATTCCATGGTTTTTTAGATGGAAATCTGTCTCAGAAGTTGATTGGTGCGGGACCTGCGTTATTGGATACTGTCACACAGGCAGAAATTGCAAAAGCAGATTTTTACGTGGAATGGAATTGGCTTTATTGCACCGCACATAATGATGTACTTGAATATCTGGTAACGATGGGAGTGTTCGGAGCAGTTTTAAAGATACTTATGTATCTTTTGCCATATTACATGTATGCAAAGGGCAAGGAAAGAAAACCACAGATGGCAGCTGTTCTTGCAGCCTTAACCGGATTTATCGGACAGGGCCTGTTTACCGGACCATACATATTGACATATGTGATCTATGTCATTTTTCTGGGTGTGTTGGCAGCTTATTACAGAATGGACAAAACAAAATGAACAGAAAAATGAGTATGAAACAGTTTTGGTTTGTTCTGTGGGAATTAACCAAAAGAGAATTGAAAAGAAAGTATGCAAGAAGTTTTCTGGGAATCTTATGGAGCTGTGTTTATCCGTTAATGCGTATGGCATTGGTTGTTGTATTATTCTCGACTATCTTTAACAAGGGGATTGAAAAATATCCAGCTTATTACTTTGTAGGATTTTTGATCTTTGAGTTTTTTGCTACAGCAACGCAGACATCATTGACAACATTAAAGGATAACAGCAGTCTTCTTATTAAGTCGAAGCTTCCACGTGAATTGTTTATATTATCACGTGTACTTACCGCATTCGTCAATTTCCTGCTGGGGTGTATTCCTTTTGCAGCAGTGCTTGCGTGGTATCGGGCGGCGGTAACCATATATTATTTTATGATTCCGGTTGTGCTTTTACTGTTATTGATTTTTACCACAGGAATGTCTTATCTGGTTTCCATCTGGTTTGTGTTTCAACGGGATGCAAGGAATATCTATTCCAACTTTATATTTATTCTGCGATTCTTCGTGGCGATGTTCTACTCTGTAGACTGGGTTGCGGATGGTGTCAAATGGGTCATTCAGCATAATCCACTTTATGCATACATTTATGTGATGCGTCAATGTGTGGTCTATGGCCGCATGCCGGAAGGCATGTATATAACACAGATGTTCGCATGGGCAATTGGAATGTTTGGATTTGGAATTCTGATATTTAAGAAATATGAAAATGAAGTAGTGGAGAGATTATAGTGGAAAAGTGTCAACAAATGATAAGGCGTAAAGCGGATGAAATTCAGCAAAATATGTTTGTAATTCATCAGTTGGTCTTGCGGGATAAAAAAAGGAGTCTGTCTTCCACGTTTATGGGAGAATTGTGGGAAGTTATTAACCCGTTGATCAATATGGTGGTGCTGGTGCTGGTGTTTGGAAAGATGTTTGGAGGCGGAAACTCCGGTCGCTTTCCATTATACGTATTAACAGGAACAACGGTTTATGGATTGTTCACATCAGGAACAACCATGTGTTTAAATGCTTTAATGGGAAACAAAAATTTTTTGATCAAGACGCAGCTAAGTAAGAATGTGTATGTGATTCAGAAGATTTTGCTCGCGTTCCGTAATTTCTTGTTTTCATTAATGATTTATGCATTTGTGATTGCATTATATCGGATTCGACCGAGTGTTACCTGGTTACTGTTTATTCCAGATATTTTGATTATGCTGGTTATGATGCTTGGCATCGGAAAAATGCTTGCAGTCATTAATGTTACATTTGCAGATATTACATATTTTTATAAAATCTTTACGTTATTTTTAATGTATGGTTCGGCAATTTTTTATCGAATTGACCGATTATCACCAGCCATGCAGACGTGTATGACAATATTGAATCCGTTGTATACGGCGATTGCGATAGCCAGAGAATGCATTATGGACAGAACCTATCCAGATTGGAAACTGTGGGTAATTGTGAGCGTGTATGCTGGTGGATGTTATGTAGTTGGAACAGTTTTCTTTCAGCAGAAAATTGAGGATATAGTGGCGAAAATGTAGTGGAAAAGCGAGGAATAAAAAATGGCAAAGATTTCAATAATTGTACCAATTTATAATGCAGAAAAGTATTTGGAACAATGTTTACAGAGCATTAAGAATCAGACTTTGAAAGATATTGAGGTTATATGTGTTGATGATGGGTCTACAGATAGTTCCCCTCAAATAATGGACAGATTTCAGAACGAAGATCAGCGATTCAAGGTAATACATAAGTCAAACGGTGGAAATGGACATTCTATGAATACAGGATTAGCTGCAGCAACGGGAGAATATATTGGTTGTGTGGAAGCGGACGATTATATTGAAAACAATATGTTTGAAAAATTGTATATGTATACCAATAACGGAACCGTTGACATAGTTAAAAGTAATTTTTGGAATTGTTATGAGAACGAGGATGGCTCAATCAAAAAAGTAGTCAATGAAGAACGCTCAAATATGCCAGAGGTTGCTACACCTTTTACCATTAAAGAGTACCCACAAATTTTGTGGGGACATCCATCGATCTGGTCAGGCATTTATAAGAGAAGTTTGATCGAAGACAATGGTATTAAGTTCAAAGAAGCAAAAGGAGGTGGATGGGTCGATAATCCGTTCTTTTTCGAAACAATGTGCTGTGCAAAAAGTATTATTTGGACCGCAAGACCATTTTATAATTATCGAACGGAAGTAGAAGGGTCTTCATCTAAAGGATATGATTTTAATATTCCATTTGATCGAATGATCGACAATTTAAATGTATTAGAGAAATGCAATTGTCAGGACGAGGAGACACTCAAATTTGCTTATGCGAGAGCGCTGATGTATTTATGTGGTGCTATTGTAGAGTCTGATTATGCCGGAAAAGAACAGCTATTTTATAAAAAAGCTAAGGAAATGCTCGACAAGATTAATCCTGCAGTAATCAAAGATGATTTCAATGCTCGTGACAGGAAGAACTATTTACAGTATAAATCACCGTTGAATAATTTATATGAAAATAGAAAAAAAGTTTTAATTTATAACTGGGTTCCATTTGATAATCCCAACAAGGTTGGCGGAGGAGTTACGATATATTGTAAAAATTTGATTCAGTCGATCATCGATAACCGCCCAGATGTGGATGTTTATTTTTTGAGCTGTGGTTGGGCATATGACATTTCAAAAAAGGAATGTTATGTGCGTAGAATAGACAATATATTTGGAGAACGTTGTAAAACTTATGAGATAGTGAATTCTCCGGTTCCGGCTCCACAGGATATGTTGTTTGGAAATCCATCAGTAGCATTTGAAAATAAAATGTTAAAAAATACTTTTGATGAATTTTTGAAGAAATATGGTGAATTCCAGGTGATCCATTTCAATAATATGGAAGGATTATCATTGGATGTGTTTGACTTGAAAGAAGAGTATCCGAATACAAAGTTTATCTTTTCGCTGCACAATTATGTGCCAATCTGCATGACAGGATTTTATTATAATCGCTATCAGCATGTCAATTGTGTTCCAGAATGTACGGCGGAAGATTGTGATAAATGTATTGATCGGTCACATATGAGGAATTATGCAAACGAAATGTTAGAGCGTGGACGGGTCAATCAGGAAGGGGGATTCGAAAAAGTTGATGAATATGAATGGAGTGATAAATTTGGCTTTGATCGACTGAGTATCAAAAAAGATGCAAAACAATTCATAGAATTTAAGAACAGAGCCGTGGAAGCATTAAATAAAAATATGGACAGTATTTTAGCCGTTTCGCAGCGAGTGTTGGATCTTGCAGTTGAAAATCATATTGAGAAAGAAAAACTGATACTTAGTTACATAGGTACGAGAGTTGCTGAATTCCAGATCGGACATTCAAATTGTGAAATTGGAGATTATTTCAAAATTGGTTATTTGGGTTCCAATCTTGAATATGAAGAAAAAGGATATCCGTTTTTATTGGATGCGTTAGAGGAGATGGATTCGTCATATGCTGCAAAAATCGAATTGGTATTGACAACGACAACTCGTGATAAAGATGCATATATTCAAAAGAAATTAAAAAAGTTCCATAACGTAAAGATTATTCATGGCTATAGCCACGCTGATTTACATAATATTCTTACTGGAGTAAACCTTGGAGTGATACCGGCACTTTGGGAGGATAATTTGCCGCAGGTGGCCATTGAAATGGTGGCATTTGGTGTGCCAATTCTGTCAAGTAGTGCAGGAGGAGCCTCTGAATTAACCCGATCAGACGCATTTCGGTTTAATGTCGGAGACACAGAGGATTTTCTGAAAAAAATATATGCGATTGTTGATCAGGAGGTTTCACTGGATGAGTTCTGGAAAAATCATAGTGGTTTGTGTACGAACCAGGAACATTACGAGCAAATAGAAAAAGTCTATGCTTTAGGCAAGGTGAATAATATTTCTCTTTCTGGAAAAGAAGTGTCGGAGATTTTGGGAGAAAAAGACTTTTTATATCAGCATTTTGTCGAAGATGATGTTGATGTATATAGAAAGGAAATCGAGAGGTTGAGCACGGAACTGGAAGAAGTACGTAAGCAGAGAGATGATTTGGGATGGCGATTAAGTGAAACCCGGAAATCCAAGAGCTATAAATTAGCGATGACAATGACGGCTATTCCTAGAAAGTTGAAGAGATAAGGGAGAAAGGTTTATACATGGAGGAAGTAAGGGAGTATTTAAAAAAAGTAGATGACATTGATACATATATAAATATATTATACAAAATAAAAGATCATGTGATAATTGTACTTTCGGTAAAAGATACGCCAGGCAGTAATATGTCAGAAGAAGTCCTAAATAAAATAAAGGGAATGGGGTTTTCTAACTTTTCCAAGGAATTGTGGAGAATGTATGCAGGGATACTCTATAATGGTGAGCCTGTATTAGATAGTCAATCTAATACAGTAGAAGAAAAAGTAGAGGGGCATATTGAAGTTGGTAATACAAAAATATCTGTATTGAGTGCGGCATGGCGTAATGGTAATAGAACGTCTATTTTGATAAACAATATTGATTATGCATGTAATAGGAGGGGAGTAAATATTGTTGTATATGATACAGCAACAGATGCACCCATTGACTCTATTTTTTATGATTCACACGGGGAAACACCGTTCTTTTCCAGAGATAAAAGAATCCTTGAGAAACAGCGTTGGTTAGAAAATAAACAAGTATATGATGTGTGTGTGGTTGGATTTTGGTATGGAGCCAATTATGGTTCTATTTTAAATGGCTATGCTACATACCGAATTTTAAAAAATCTTGGCAAGAGCGTAATTTTGCTAGGAAAGCCTGATTATGAAACAGATGACATGGAACTCAGAGCGTGGACACATAATATAAAATTTATGAATAGTGTGTATTCTAAAGATGAAATTGTTCCACGAATGAGCTTTGATGATATGAGCTTGATAAATAAACATGCATATACATTTTTAGCAGGATCGGATCAGATTTGGAATTACAGAGTTTCTTTTTCTGGCTGTATGTATTTACCGTTTGTAAAGGAGGAAAAAAGAAGAATAAGCTTTTGTTCTTCTTTTGGAAGTATAAACGATCACGTACCAAATGAAAGACAGAAGTTTGTGTCAGAAGAATTTCATAAATATGATGCTATCTCGGTACGAGAGGAGTTTGGAAAAGAAAATTTAAAAAATAAATATGGTATAGATGCAAAAGTACTGTTAGAACCCGTTTTTGACATTGAAAAAGAGATATACTATGAACTGATAGAACAAGCTACATTTTATGAAAATGAACCATATATAATTGCATATATATTAGATCCGAATGATGAAAAATTAGCGGTTATAAATAAAATTGGATATTGCATGGGATGTAAGGTTATAACAATACCAGACGGATACTATACAATTATAAAGAGTTCATGGGATAAGTATCAAAGAAAAGGCGAGTTCCCAAATGTACAAGTTAATATGGATGTAACAGATTTTCTAAAAGCGTTTTCTGATGCGCAGTTTGTGGTGACAGATAGTTTTCACGGCACCTGTTTTTCTATTATCTTTGAAAAAAAATTTATTTCTGTTTGCAATAATGTGAGGGGAGCAGAGAGATTTGATGATATTCTAGGGCGATTTAATTTGGTAGATCGTCTGGTTTGTGACATTGGAAAGTTTCAATGGAATGATAATTATTTAGATGATATTGATTATGAGTCTATTAATAAGGTAATTGAGCGTGGAAGAAATGAGGCGGTTGAGTGGTTAAGTAAGGCAGTAAATATTAATAAATGTGATTTGTCCGTAAAAAGGACTGTAAATTTCAATGAATGTATAGGTTGTGCAGCATGTGCTAATATTTGTCCGAAGAATGCGATAGAAATGTCAACAGATAAGTATGGATATTATATACCTAAAGTTCTAGCTGAAAAGTGCATTAATTGTGGTGTATGTACAAAAGTATGTCCTACTTTAAGTATTCGGAAAAATTACAATAACGTCCCAAAACTATATGAATTTCAGTCAAAGAATAGAGAAGTATTATATGCGAGTTCGTCGGGAGGTATTTTTACGACATTGGCGGAAAAGATATTTGATAAAAATGGGGTGATTTATGGTGCAGCATGGGATGACAATTTTTATGTGAAGCATACTAAAATTGAAAGCATCGCTGAAATCGAAAAACTTCAAAAATCTAAATATCTTCAGAGCTTCATTGACGAAAATACATTTAAGGATATAAAAATTTATTTACAAGAGGGAAGACTTGTTATGTTTACCGGATGTCCATGCCAAGTCGCTGGTTTAAGGAATTTTTTGGGCAGGGAATATGAAAATTTAGTATTAGTAGATTTATTGTGTGGAAATGCGCCATCTGCAAAGTTTTTTCAGAAATATTTACAAGATGATGTACATGGAGAAATTGAAAAATATGAGTTCCGATCAAAAGAGCATGGATGGAATTGTGTTTGTGAAAAAATAACTTATAAAACCATGGACAAAGAAATTCGTTATGGTCAAAAGTGTGATGAGTATCAGAGAGTATATCATAATCATACAATGTGTGCTGAACATTGTGAACATTGTAAGTATCAAGTTTTTCCTAGATTGGGAGATATTACAATAGGGGATTTTTGGTGGATAGATAAACATGATAGTTTGATAGACACACAAAAAGGTGTATCGGCAGTACTTATTAATAATGATAAAGGCAATGGATGGTTTAATCGGATTTCGGATTGCGAGGGTATAAAGAAAGAAGCACCACTAGAGTGGTTAAGCGGAAATGGAAATTATAAAGGAAATTGGGCAGGATCCCAAAGAGATTTATTTTATGAAATGATTTTGAAAAAAGGATTTCATGAAGCAGCGGATTACGCCTTGAAACCGAATCATGGTAATTATAGAAATATTTACGATTGCAATGATACATTACTGCAATATGACAGGGCTTCATATCAATTTGCATATGATTCAAAGTGGTGGGAGCAACATGTTATAGGAGGGTGTTTGACTTTGATTGTAAAACCTGGTGCAAGTAAACCGGGGCGATATGCAGTTATGCAATTAGGCAAAGAGTTAGAAAGAAAATATAGTTATAGATTTTCTGTCAAGTATAAGATTAAATCTGAATCGGATGTAATTAATTTTCATATAAAAGATTCTGGTAGTTCGTTATATCAAATTATATTGAGTGATAACATTAAAGGAAAAAATAATGGATTGGAATGGATAGAAAAGTCTGTTGAATTTGTGCCAAAGTCAAATTTTTATGACGAGTTTATGATTGGGGCATCTCAAGTAAGTGGAAATAATAATTATATTTCATTTGCCTATATCAGTATTGTAAAAATAAGGTGATTAAAAATGTACCAAATGTTTATGATGTTTCTGAGAGAAAGGAGTAAAAAACACAAAAGCTTCGTAAACTAAAAGCTGAAGAAAAATCGGGTTAAGTGACAAACAAACGAAAAACTCCAATATAGGTTACTTAAGGAGGAGAAAATGGCTAAGCAATTTACACATTATGATATATATAGTGATTTCGTGTCCGTCGGATATGGTAGAAGAACGTTTGACGGTACAAGAGGCGGTAGAAGCATTGGATACTCCATCGGTTGAAGAATGGTTATATTATATAAATTTTTAATAAGCCATTTTTGATAACCGTTAATTCTAATGTGAGCGGCTTACAAAGATTTACGACATTGTTGAAGATGATCTTGTGTAATTGCAATTGATTTGATTATTTACGATACGCATGAACAGCAAGATTATTTTCGGAGAATTAAGATGTAAAGCATAGAAAAAATTAGTAACAGTATCACGTAGTGACTTGATGCAACACTTAAGAAGAGGAGAGGTTAAAATGCAGGTACAAAAGATTTTTCTCATTACACCATTAGGAAACAAATACTCAGATGCACGAAAACATGCGGATAGAATGTGGAATGAGGTTTTTGTTCCAGTGTCCGAAAAAATATCTACAAAAGATTTGAAAGTTGAGTTCGAGCGAAGCGACTTGATGGATGAAGGAAGTAATTCAAGAGTAAAGAAAATAATGGAACTAATAAGGGAGTCAAGTGGATGCATAGTGGATTTATATACAATAGGTAATCTGAATGTTATGTATGAAGTTGGTTTGGCTCATTCTCAAGGTAAGCGTGTTTTTTTCCTGAGATCTGATAAGATTGAAGAAAATGAAATACCATCTGACATAAGGTATTATGCAGAATACTATTATACCTACAATCTTGATGTTTTTAGAGGAAATGCATCATCTGATGAAGTTGGTAATATTCAAAAAGAAATTATGGACGTGGCTATTGCAATGGTTTCTTCTAATACAAAGTATACATTATATAGACCATGCTTTTACGAACCAACAAATCTTTATGTAGAGAATTTGTTGGAAGGAATCAATCGCAGAATTACAAATATTGAATCATTAGTAAAGGATTTTGGATCGTCAAGTGAAGATAAAAGGACGTTAGCTCAATATATAATTGGGGAGAACGATGCATTTGATGCGTTGACGGAGGCTGTAAAAAAGTCAAATATTTCTGTTAAAACAACTAGATTCTCTCCATATTCGGTTGTTGGAAGACAGAATGTCTTTTTTAGTGCTATCAATAATTTGATGACTAATGAGGTTACTCCAGATAAAGTGGAGCGTATTATAACCGCAAATAATAATGAAAAATTTGATGAGATTGCCAAATTGATGGTTAATAATGCGGGAAAAGATTTTGATATTTACATTTCAAGAATAGAATATAGTTTTGAAATGGTGGTTATTGATGATGAGATTGTTTTCATACATTTTAGAAAATACAATCAGCAAGAAAAAGAGAAGAGAAATGCTTCGCCTACGCTTATTTCAGCTACATTGCGCATTGAAAAGAGAATTATAGCGAATGAATTTTCAACAATTTTTGACAGTATTAAAAGTAGTAAGAAAGATATGCTTGCAGTGATTCGGTGCAAGGATATTACTACTGAAAATTTGAGTGAAAAAATAAGAAAATATAAACGCCTTTTTGAAGAAGCGGTAAAAGAATATCAAATGTCACAAGGTGTGCTTGAAGATAGTAATATTCCTTTGTCAAAAAATGATAAAGAGTAGTATTGTATAAAAGATTCAAAGGTGATCAATATGGAAAATTCATTACATATATTCAATGCACTGATTCCGCTTCGCTACTATACCTATGATCTGCATAGCGAAAAAAAGACTCGGAATATGTGATGGGAATAAAGCAGGATGTTGATTGGAATGTGGCACGAATGGTGGAGAAACCGATTCCTGAAACCAATCAAATATTCAGAAAAGAGGAGCTTGTTCATATCCATTTGTTTTGTGAAAACGATGCGGAACATGAAGAGATACCGGCGGATTTTTTCAAGGTGGAGATTACAAATATTGTTGCATCGGATCAGGATGAAGCTCGTGTATTTGTGAAACCTTATTTATATAGGATATGTCGGACGTTAAGCTTTTTCCTGAGTCAGAATAATTGCAATAAGCATAGTTATCAGCCTCGGGTGGAGACGGATGTGGAACATGCTGTATGGAAAAGTTCGGTTTATGAACCATTTGAAGAGCTTCTTCAGAAGAAAGATGATTCTGTTGAAACAACCGTGGTAGATGGGAAGAAGTATCAGGTCATTACCATTGAATCAGCACCGATTGTTATGTCTACAAGTTTATATACCAAAATCTACGGAAAAATGCCGACGAATGACTTTTTGTTATATGTGGAATGTGACGATACGGACTTGAATTATATGTTGGATGAGTTTTATCTGGCATTAGGGCAAGAAAACCGATATAGCAAGTTCTTTCATTTATTTTCGATTATTGAATTTGTTGAGAAGCGGGATCGTGTTTGTGGTGCACTAAAACAGACTCTCGGAAATTTGACGGATATCGGAAGAAAAGAGAAGCTGGTTCATATTTTGCATCAGATGGGAATTCGTGATATTAAGAATTGCGGATCAACCATATATGAATATTGATCTTGCTGTTACACAATTGATGTATATTTGTGAGAGGATTATTATCTGGCAAATGAAACCGACACATTAAAAAATGGTTTGGCGTTGGTTAAAATATTAAGAAGGAGAAAATGAAAATGTACGATTATTTAGTAGTAGGATCAGGCTTATTTGGCGCGGTGTTTGCACGCCAGGCAACCGATGCAGGAAAGAAGGTTCTTGTTATTGATAAACGACCAAATGTTGCGGGAAATGTTTACACCGAGAAAGTGGAAGGTATCAATTTTCACAAATATGGTGCACATATTTTCCACACGAACAATACGCAGGTGTGGGAGTATGTGAATCGTTTCGCAACATTTAATCGTTTTACAAATTCACCGGTTGCAAATTACAAAGGCGAGTTGTATTCAATGCCTTTTAACATGTATACGTTTAATAAAATGTGGGGCGTTGTGACACCGGAAGAGGCAGCGGCAAAGATTGAGGAACAGAAAAAAGAGATTACCGGAGAACCACAGAATCTGGAAGAACAGGCAATTTCTTTGGTAGGACGCGATATTTATGAGAAACTTGTAAAAGGTTATACAGAAAAGCAATGGGGACGCGACTGTAAGGAACTTCCGGCGTTCATTATTAAGAGGCTTCCGGTAAGACTTACTTTTGATAACAATTATTTTAATGCATTGTATCAGGGAATACCAATCGGTGGGTATACAAAGCTGGTTGAAAATCTTTTAGAGGGAATTGAAGTTCGTCTGAACGAAGATTATTTGATGGATAAAGAAAAGTGGAATGATTTGGCAGAAAAAATTATTTATACAGGAGCAATTGATGCATATTTTGATTATTCATTAGGTAATCTGGAGTATCGTTCTGTTCGTTTTGAAACGGAAACTCTGGATAAGCCAAATTTCCAGGGAAATGCGGCAGTAAACTATACAGATGCCGAAACACCTTGGACAAGAATCATTGAACACAAGTGGTTCGAGTTTGGAAAAGATGAGAACGGAAATGATTTGCCAAAAACTATCATAAGCCGGGAATATTCTTCGGAATGGAAGCCGGGGGACGAGCCGTATTATCCAGTAAATGATGAGAAGAATGGAGCGCTTTATAAGGAATACCGGGCATTGGCGGATCAAGAAGGGAAGGTTATTTTCGGAGGCCGTCTCGGTGAGTATAAATACTATGACATGGATGCGGTGATTGCAAGTGCGTTGGAGTGCGTGAAGCGGGAATTGAGGTAGAAACGAAAAATCCCGTTCCAATGTGGAACGGGGATTTAAAGGTGATGACTCATGCCATGCACTGAAAATCTGCCAAAATAATCAATAAAAATTGGACGACATACAAAACTATGTTATAATTCTATTGGATAAAAGCGCAGAAATCTGCAAAAATAATCAATAGAAGGAGGCGCAATGTATGGAAATTAAGAGAAATATCTATTTAAATAAGCTTATCAGCAAGAAACACAATGGAT
>OHVU01000331.1_pt1 | contig 16389 bp, 16 predicted proteins | sample 1579551 | NCBI WGS metagenome assembly OHVU01 (sample SAMEA3882520, study PRJEB24775) | human gut metagenome | biome: human-associated habitat; feature: intestine environment; material: feces | place: Netherlands | collected 2009/2010 | reverse complement strand
AATATGTGGTGTGAAGATTGCTTTATTCTTTCCTCTTAATACCTTAGCAACTTCTGATGCTAAACGTCCTAATGTCTTACCTTCAGCGTCTACTACATACCATTTTCTATCGATAGTAGCAGGACTAGCCATAAATGTTTTCATGGGTTTTCCTCCTCAATTGATGATATCCATAATACTTTTGCGAACAGGCGTAAGTCTCGTAATGTCCGGACGCTACTTCGCCGCGTTCTGCTTTTCTATATAGTTTAAATGCTCGCCGGGGCTTTGGCTTACATTTACGTACTATCACAGACTTACATATTATATTACCTTGGTCTAAACTTGTCAAGCAGATTTTATGTCCTTATCCTACAAATTTCTACTCATAGTCCAGTCCAATCATAGTCAGGCCGTGCGCCGGAGCTGTCGGACCGGCCGCACTGCGGTCACACGCAGCAAGGATTGCTTTCATATCCTCCGGTTTCCATTCCCCGCATCCGACTTTGATCAAAGTCCCCGCAATGATGCGGACCATATTGTACAAAAAACCGTTTCCCTGTACGCGAATGGTAATAATATCATGCTCCCGGGTAACGGTACAGGTATAAATGGTGCGTATACTGGTCTGCGACTGTGCATTTGCCGCACAGAAACTTTTGAAATCATGTTCCCCTACCAGATACTGTGCAGCGTCCTGCATTTTTTCAACATCCAGCGCATGATGATAAAAATACGTATCCAGTCTGCGGGTAGGCATCCGGAATCTCCGGTTCAAAATCCGGTATTCGTATGTCTTACGGCTTTTTGAAAAACGCGGGTGAAAACTCTCATCCACCTCGCAGGAATCCTGCACGACAATGTCCTCTGGAAGTCTCTGATTGACTGCATAACTGATTTTCTCAGCCGGCATCCTTGTCGTTGTGTCAAAGATACAGACATTTCCCAAGGAATGCACACCAGCATCTGTGCGGCTGGCTCCCGTGACTTTAATTTCTTCCTTTAAAAGCGCGGTCAGCGCCTCATTGAGCTTCTGTTCAATGGTAATTCCATTCGGCTGAACCTGCCAGCCACTGTAATTCGTGCCATCGTAGGCAACTATCATTTTTACACGCATACATTCGTTCCTATCGGTTACTGTGGCCAGGAAAGCAGAATTCTTGCTGCAATCACAAGCACTAAAAATACAAGCAGAATCACATATGCGATGTGGTCTGTCTTATTATAACGCAGCGGTTTCATCTTGGTTCTTCCGTCACCACCATTGTAACAGCGGGCTTCCATCGCCATCGCAAGATCATCGGCACGACGAAATGCAGATACAAAAAGCGGAATCAAAAGCGGAATCATATTCTTTGCTTTCTGAATCAGATTACCATTTTCAAAATCTGCACCTCTTGCCATCTGTGCTTTCATGATCTTGTCGGTTTCTTCTATTAAAATTGGAATAAAACGAAGCGCAATGGACATCATCATGGCAATTGCATGTACCGGAATATGAATCCGGTTGAGTCCACCAAGCGCTTTTTCCAAACCATCCGTCAACTGATTCGGTGTCGTTGTCAGTGTCATAAGTGAAGTGCCAATGATCAGATAAATAAGTCGGATCGTCATAAGTACCGCATTCATGATACCGGTGCTGGTAATATAAAATGGTCCCCGGTGCCAGAACTGCGTTCCACCTGGTGTAAAAAGCAGGTTGAACACTGCCGTGATCAAGAGTAACACAACAATTGCTTTGAGACCTTTTACAATAAACTTAAGCGGAACTTTGGAAATTTTAATCATAAAAATCAGCATTCCTGTGATCAAAGCCAATCCAAGAATTCCTCGAAATGTAAATAATGCAATGATATATATCAAAGTTGCAAACAGTTTTACACGGGGATCCAGTTTATGTACGACAGAATCTGCCGGATAATACTGGCCCAGAGTGATATCTCTTAACATATTTTCTCCTTATGATCGACGTAAAGCTTCTGCGATTGCCTTTGCAGCTTCCTTTACGGTTGTTGCACTTGTGTCCACGGCAAGTCCACGGCTGGCCAGATCATGCATCAGATACGTAACCTGCGGTGCTGCCAGGCCAACGGCTTCCAATTCCTTATAATGGGCATACACATCCTTCGGCGGTGCATCATACATCACTTCGCCCTGATTCATTACAATGATCCGCTCCACGTACTCAGCCACATCTTCCATGCTGTGCGAAACAAGTATGATCGTAATGCCAAGATTCTTATGCATATCCGACACGAGACCAAGTATCTCATCCCTTCCGGCCGGATCAAGCCCTGCTGTCGGCGCTTCTGGCCTCCGGACAAATCAAACGGCGGCTGATAATATAAATCTTCCGGGAATTTTACCTGACGCAAAGCCTCATAAGCACGCAGCTCCACCGTCTTTCGGTCAAGTCCCTGATTCTTCGGTCCAAAGCAGACATCTTCGAAATTGGTTGTCTCGAACAATTGGTGATCCGGATACTGAAATACAAGTCCGACCTTGTTACGAAGTTTTTTCATATCGTAATCTTCATCATAAATATCCTCACCATCGACATATATATGACCGCTGGTAGCTTTTAACAGTCCATTCAGCAACTGTGTCAATGTAGACTTTCCTGAGCCGGTATGTCCGATGACACCGATAAACTGACCATCTTTTATTTCCAAATTTACATTTTTCAGTGCCTGGATCTGATATGCAGTTCCTTCACTGTAACTGTAATTAATTTTATCGAGTATGATAGACATCTTCTATTCCTTCATTCAACTTTCTATGCCAGCTTCATAATTTCATCGACCAGTTCTTCCCTGGTCAAAATTCCTGACGGAATCGGAACTCCCGCTTTCTGAAGTTCATCTGCAACAAGTGTTGCCTGTGGTACGTCCAGGCGGTGCGCTTTCAGCTCGTCCACCTTTGAAAAAATTTCACGCGGTGTACCGTCCATAACGATTTTTCCTTTTTCCATCACATAAACGTAATCCGCGCCTACCACTTCTTCCATATAATGAGTGATCAGAAGAATGGTAACACCCTTCTCACGGTTTAAGGCATGCGCCGTCTCGATGACTTCCTTTCGTCCGTTCGGATCAAGCATGGCGGTCGGTTCATCAAATACAATACACTTTGGTTCCATGGCAAGAACTCCCGCGATTGCGACACGCTGCTTTTGCCCACCGGAAAGTTTATTCGGCGAATGATGTCGGTATTTTGTCATGTCCACGACTTCCAGGCTGTGATTGACTCTCTCCCAGATTTCGTCCGTTGGCACGCCGATATTTTCCGGTCCAAATCCGACATCCTCTTCTACCACGCTGGCGATAATCTGGTTGTCCGGATTCTGAAATACCATACCTGCCGTCTTTCGGACCGGTATGGTATTCTCCTCATCGAGTACATCCATTCCATCTACCCACAGAACGCCTTCACTCGGTGTCAAAAGCGCATTGATGTGCTTTGCCAGTGTCGATTTTCCGGAACCATTGTGTCCAAGGATTGCAATGAACTGTCCCTGCTTCACATCCAGATTCACATGGTCAAGTGCCGTGTTAATGGATTCCACATTGCCCTCTTCGTCTCTTCGGATAAATTCATGTACCAGATTTTTTGCTTTGATAATTCCCATCTTAATCATCCCAGCTCAGTCTGTGGAGCTGTCCTTCCAACTTCATATGGTCAAATTGATTCTGTCTGAGTGCCTCGTATAATACGATGGCAACTGAATTGGATAAATTGAGTGAGCGTGTCTCCCCGATCATTGGAATCCGCACACAGGTATCCGGATTTTCTTTCAAAATCTCCTCCGGAATTCCCGCACTCTCTTTTCCAAACATAATGTAGCAGTCCGGTTCGTACTGCACATCCGAATACACATGTCTTCCTTTTGTTGTCGCATAATAGATCTTTGCGCCCGGATTTCTTTTACAGAAATCCTCCCAATTCTCATATGTCGTCACATCGAGGTCTTTCCAGTAATCCATACCGGCACGCTTTAAATGTTTCTCAGAAAGAGAAAAGCCAAGCGGCTCGATGAGATGAAGGCGCGTACCTGTTGCTACGCAGGTACGCCCGATATTTCCTGTATTTGCCGGAATCTCCGGCTCATGTAAAACGATATTCAGCTTTGCCATAATCTATCCTGTCCTATCTTATTTTGCAGCCCGCAGTTCATTGATGAACTCTTCCACACGGGTAAGTGCAAGTTTTAAATCTTCCAGTGAGTATGCATAAGAAATACGGATAAATCCTTCTCCTGATGCACCGAAAGCGGTACCCGGTACCACGGCAACTTTCTTAGACTGCAACAGTTTATTTGCAAACTCATCCGATGTCATGCCAAACTCTTTGATACATGGGAACACATAAAAAGCACCAAACGGCTCAAAACAGGACAATCCCATTTCTTTAAAACGCTGCATCAGATAACGGCGTCTTCCGTTGTACTCCTCACGCATCATCTGCACATCCTCGTCTCCGTTGCGCATTGCTTCAACGGCTGCGTACTGACTTGTTGTCGGTGCACACATGATTGCGAACTGATGAATCTTGATCATCTGTTTGATGATTTCTGCCGGTCCGCATGCGTAGCCAAGACGCCATCCGGTCATTGCATGAGACTTGGAAAATCCATTGATGACAATCGTGCGTTCCTTCATTCCCGGAAGAGAAGCAATCGAAACATGCTTTTCCAGATAGGTAAGTTCTGAATAAATTTCATCACTGATTACAAAGATATCATGTTTGATAATAACTTCTGCAATCGCCTCTAAGTCCTTTTTCTCCATTACCGCACCGGTCGGGTTGTTTGGGAACGGCAGTACCAGAATCTTTGTCTTTGGTGTAATTGCAGCCTCTAACTCCTCTGCAGTCAGACGGAATTCATTCTCAGCCTTCAGATCAATAATGACCGGTGTACCATTTGCAAGCACAGCACAAGGCAGATACGATACATAGCTCGGCTGCGGGATGATTACTTCATCACCCGGATCCAACATGGCGCGCATTGCAATATCAATTGCCTCACTTCCGCCGATCGTTACCAGCATCTCTTTATTGTAATCATAAGTAAGTCCATATCTGCGGCTTAAAAATTTGGCGATCTCGATCTTCAATTCTTTTAAACCGGCATTGGACGTATAAAATGTTCTTCCTTTTTCGAGGGAATAGATGCCCTCATCACGAATATGCCAAGGTGTGTCAAAATCAGGTTCTCCAACACCAAGGGAAATTGCATCATCCATCTCACTGACAATATCGAAAAACTTTCGGATACCAGATGGCTGAATTGTTTTAATTGTTTTTGATAACGGGTCTCTCATTATGCCATCATAATCCTTTCATCTTTTGGTTTTGCTGCCATGACAGTTCCATGGTCTTTGTATTTCTTTAAAATAAAGTTTGTCTTTGTACTCAGTACCTGATCAAGTGCTGAAAGCTTATCGGATACGAACTGGGAAATCTCACGCAGTGTCTTTCCCTCCAAAGTTACCATCAGATCAAATCCACCAGAAATCAGATAAACGGAATTTACTTCCGGATAGTTATAGATTCGCTCAGCCACCTTGTCAAATCCCATACCTCTCTGTGGAGTAACACGCACCTCGATCAGTGCAGATACTTTTTCCACCCCGGCTTTATCCCAGTTGATCAATGTATGATATCCACAGATAATGCCTTCCTTTTCCATGCTTTCCAGTTCATTCATAACTGTCGCTTCATCCACACCAAGGATGGTTGCCAGCTCATTTAAATCAATACGGCTGTTTTTCTCTATAAATGTCAAAATTTTTTCTCTCATGATATTCTCCTAAAATGATTAAACTTATTATCTTAAATCAATTACAGCTTCATCAGTTCGTCTGTCTGTGTTGTCTCAAGGAATCTGCGCTCATCTCCATTGATCAGCACCCTGTCATTGCTGTCGGTTGCCTTTCCGATGATGACCGCCTCTCCACCGGCCTGTCGAATCGCATGCACGATCGCATTTCCATCCTTTGCCGCCATAAGTACGCTTCCACCGGAAACCATCTTATACGGATTCAGATTGAAAAATTCACAGATTTCCACAGTTTCCTGACGAAGAGGAATTTTTTTTAATTCAATTTCAAGTCCGACGCCGGAGCTTTGTCCTAACTCCCAGAGTGCACCAAATACGCCGCCTTCTGAGATGTCATGCATCGCTGCAACGCCAGACTGTGCGGCGACTGCGGCCTCCGAACGTATGGACAGATAGTCCACAAATTTCTTTGCCTGATCAATGAAAGGCTGCGCATAACGCTCCAAAAGTTCTTTTTCCTTCTCGATTGCAAGTATCGCCGTTCCTTCCAGTCCCACGGCTTTCGTTACCAGCAGGTCCATTCCCGGTTCCACCTGTCCCGGCCGGATAATCTGTGTATCGGCCGTTCCGGTCGCTGTAATCGAAATGACCGGTTCCGTCACGCTTCGGGTCACTTCGGTATGTCCACCGAGAATCGGGATTTCCTCTTTGTCACATACAGCCTGTATCGCTGCAAGTTCCCGCCGCAGATCATTTTCGCTGCAGGATGTCGGCAAAAGCAGAGTCATCGTAATACCCAGAGGTTTTGCTCCACTGCATGCCAGATTGTTCAGTGCATTATAGACACTGAGCATACCTCGCAGACTTTCTCCACAACATCTGGCTCCAATTGCCTGAACCACCATTGCTTCTTTTGTCTGCACCGCTGCATAATCGCCTCCCACCATAGGAGGCACAAAAGATTTACCATTATGTAGTTGTTTCAGCACAGAACGTTTCAAGGCTGATTCTGACAATTTTCCTGCTTTCATATTCGCTCCACTTATAGACTACAAGGCTGCCCCATTTGCAGGAAGCAGCCTGATGTTCAAATTAATTTGATGATTCCTTGTTTGCTTTCGCATCATCGGAAGATGTTTTATTGTCAGACGATGTCTGATTGTCCTTTTTATCGTCCTTCTTGTCATCTTTCTTATCATCCTTCTTATCGGATGTATTTGAATCATTCTTTTTATCATCTGTTTTGTCTGATGTATCATTCTTGTCGGATGTATCGTTATCCTTGTCGTTATCCTTATCTTCGTCTTCTTCCTTTTGTGCATCTGCATTAGACTTCAGACCGGATACCGCACCTCGCACCGTTGCCTCATCTCCTGTAGCAACTGCATTCTTTAACGCAGTAAGTGATTCTGCAGTGGCATCCTTTGTTCCAATGGTAATAATCTTTGGAGAAGCCTGATAATTACTCTTGTTGAACAAATCTCTGCTCTGCTGTACGCCGTCAACATTAACAATTTTCCAAAGCTGTGCAATACATCCGGTATGTGGTGTCTGATCGACACTCCAGTATCCGATTGCTTTGCTCGAATCAAGATTAAATTTAACCTTCGGATCTACGGTAGAAACGGTCTCGCTCTCAAACGAAATCTCACGGTTAGAAGGACGTGTTTCCTTGCCATATACATTAAAATGTATCACACCACCACTACAGTAGCCCTCAATATAAACCGGTGAATCCAGATTATTTTTAAAACGGAGATCCTTATAATTGCCTGCAATTGCTGCATCCATAGATGGCTGCACATAATGTACCATCATGGAGTGGTTATAACGCATGGTAATCTCAAGTTCGGCGCGTATTACCGCATTATATAATGTAGTAGCCACCTGGCAGATTCCTCCACCAAAAGACTCTACCGTTGTACCATTCTGATAAGCGCCTGCAAGTTCATATCCGTTTTCCTGTGTAAAAGGACTTACCGTAGAGCAAAGTTCAAACTCATCTCCCGGATAAAGGATTGTGCCGTCTACCTTACTGCAACCTGTTGTTACATTCTTGGCACGTCCCGGACTCGAGCTGCTGAAATCCGTCGAATAACTTCCAAGTAAATCCTTTACTTCTGCAAGTTCATCTTCTGTTCCACGAGGCTCTACAACTTCTGTGACAAGTGCAATCTCGTTGTCACTTCCATCCCAGCCATCTGCAAGGAAATCATTAATGGCATATACGGAATTTACAATATCAACTTCCACGCCTTCCTTACCCGGAACATATACAAACTTACCATTCTCACGTTTTAATCCGTTGTCTACAGCTTCCACACTCAGTTTCCCGGAATTGCTGTACAACTTCTGTGCTGTCTCCTGCTTATCCACACTTAAATGCATATCCAGCACAAGTTTATTTTTCTTCAAATCCTGTGTCGTCTTATAACGATTGATCAGACTTCCCGCACGACCTACTGCGAGCGCTTCGGTAACGGCGGTGTCAACATCGGCCGTAACGCCCATGTCAGCAGCGGTCATTTCGATGGAACCGGATTTACCCTTCAATGTAAATGTAGTGTCCATGAGACTATCTACATAGGAAGAAACGGCTGTCTTAGCTTCGTCCTCCGTCATTCCACCTACATCAACATTGCCGATGCACACACCGTCCTCTATTGCAATTTCATCCTGCGCCTGAACCGTCTGTGCATTTCCAAAACTGCATAACAAACCAAATAAAGTTCCAAAAAAGATAATTTTCCCTGTCTTCTTCATATTCTTTCCTTAACTATATTTCCACCATACTTTGTCTGACTACATATTTTATCACAAACCCTCACATTTTCAAGCCTAAGTTCGTGTCATTCATTATGCTTCCTACATTATAAATGCAGACACAACAGAAGTGACAACCATTGCTGCGATCAATACCAGTGCTACGATTGCAATTATACGATTTTTCTTCTTCATCCTATTCACCTCTTCGTAATTATAAGTTATAATCAATACAACCAGAAAACTTACAAGAAAGGAATTCTTTATGTTTATTTTTTTAGCTGTATTTATCATTTTTGTTTTAATATTAAATTTTGCGATTCATAAAAATAACCATTCACAGGAAAATGTTCAGGAACAATTCTGGGAAAACGAACGACAGGCTAATTTTACACGCCGCAAAGACATTCACAATCTCAACTATCTTACCATACCAATCGAAAAAATACCACAAAACCTTCACACAGATGCGGAAAAGACGCTGGTTCGCCTTTCTTCTGATAAGATGCTTAACCTGTCCGGTATTACCAATACTGAACTGAAACTGGAATATGGAGCTGCCAATCTCGATGAGCTTTCCTCTTACGACGCCAACTTTACGGAGTTTGTAAGTGCCGTAAATACCTACGCGCAAGAACTTCTTGCAGCTGACCAGAAAGATACTGCAAAAGACCTTCTGGAACTTGCCGTATCCTTCCATGCTGATGCAATCAGTATCTACACAACACTTGCAGATTTATACAAAGAAGATGGGCAGACGGGGCACATTCAGGATCTTATCTCTTCTGCGGAGGAAATCAATACTCTCGCCCGCAATATCATCATAGAAAATTTAAAAACTTATCTTCCATAAGTAACATAATACTTATCCTGCAGACGGGATGCCTCACTTCTTGTCAGGGTATCCCATACGATTTCATCTGTAATCTGGTATTTTTCACGTAGCTGTTTCAAACGCTCAATCTGATGGGCCGTAGCAGGTGTCTGGCGCTTTGCTTTATATGTCAGAAGTTTCGGCACAAAAAGTTCCTTCTTTTCGGGCAATGCACAATTCATAAGGCATTCATATATTTTCTGTGTTTCGACTGCATCATCCAATGCACGATGTGCATGTTCCCTCTCTATTTGAAAATAATTGCAGAGATCTTCCAGCTTCTTCGACTGTTCCCCCGGAAGCAATGCCCGGGCTATACGAAGAGTATCACAAGCAGACATTTGTAAAGGTGCTTTGCGGTTGACAGCCCACTGTTTGAGGAAACTGTAATCAAACGATATATTGTGACCTACGATCACATCATCACCAATAAACGAAAGCAGTGTCTGTATCGCCTGATCTTCTCCCATTCCATTTTCCATCATTTCATTCGTGATACCGGTCAGTTTACTGACCCGATCCGGAATCGGCCGCGCAGATTTCACAAGTGTACCATAAGTATCGATCACCTTTCGTCCACGTACCTTTACCGCTCCGATTTCAATAATTTTATCCTGTTTCGGTGTCAGTCCCGTCATCTCTAAATCGACAACTGTATAATCCTCTGTTACCGCCTGTCTGCCTTCTATCATATGCCTTTAATCTCCCTGCTATTCTTTTCCGTGCAATTTTCAAAGAATGCCTTTATCTTACTACAAAACAAAACAGAGGGCAATCATCTGCCCTCTGCTTCCTTTTCTCTAAAAAATTTCTATTACTCTGCTCAATAACACGTTAAATCCTGATATCCAAAGTAAAATGGCCCCCACGACATATACCACCGTCTTGGAATCAAACCCCAAATGATATCCTGTGTACATTCCTCCGATTACAAATGCAATCGTAACTATGAGCGTCATGATTAAAAGCAATGTTGCATTCGTTCCTAAAAAGCCAAATGCAATGCCGACCAAAATCGTATATATTCCGGTTCTGGCCACCATCAGAACAAAACGTTTAATCCCCAGGTCATTCTCGAGATGTTCCTCGATCCGTTCATTGCGAACAGCTTTGGTCATCAGTCGAATCCCAACTGCAAAGAAAATCAGCATTGCTATGATTTCGCCCAGCATCTTTTCATTTGCCACCGCATATTTCCTGCAAAACAAATCGGAAAGGAAATATCCCAGGAATAACTCGATCAGCTGCCCGATAGCAACCACAGTACATATCGCAAATAAATGCTTTTTATTTATTTTTTTCACGAGCGAGCCCTGGCATTCCATTCCTGCAAAGATATCCAATGAAATTCCGGCCACAATCAGCAAATTTTCTAACCAGTTCATCCTAGTGTTCCTCCAATGATCTGTTTTTATTTGGCATCATCTGCCTTGATTGAGTCAAGTTTGTAAATAAACTTCACACTTCCGTTTACACCGTCTGCTACAGAAGTAAATGTCTGATAATCTTCTCCTGCATCAATAACAGCCTGTAAACGATCGGTAAGTGGTTTAATATCACCTTCGTAACTGTTTACAATCTTGGAAATTCCGTCTTCATCAAACTCAACAATTCCATCTGCAAGTTTATGAGAACCATCATGTAACTCATCCACACCATCTACAATCTTTACAGTAGCATCGTTTAAAGCTTTGATACCAGCTGTCAGAGTCGGAACCTGATCTGCCAGTGTCTGTGTTCCTTTGCTCAATGCCTTTGCTCCGCTAACAAGGCTGTATCCGTTCTTCTGTACTGCCTCGATCTGCTTTGCAACGGTAACCTTGGCACTCTCTGCTCCGGTAACTGCTGCCTGACCTGCTGCCTGTGAAGCAGCACTCTCACATGCACCTGCGAGCTGTTCTGCCATTGTCTTTAAACTCTGCTCTACGCCCGCTTTGATCTGTGCATTGTCTCTTCCTGCTTTTAACTGTGCCTGGATCGTACTTTCTGTCTTTGCAAAAAGCGTATCTTTTGCACCTGACTTTGCGTAAAGAAGTTCTGCAAGCTGCGCACTTGTCATTCCATTTGTAACTGCATACATTGCAGTTGAAGTCGGATCGTTTGCCTGTGCACCCTTTACATAATTTGTCTTGATTGCCTCAGCAACCTGATCTGCTGTCAGTTTGCTGGTCGCCGGCTGTCCTGCTGCTTGAAGAAGTACCTGTCTTACAACTTCATTGTATACGGTTGTTGCTGCGTTTGCATTGTATGCGCCATCATATAAGGAAGTATATAATGCACCGTCAGCAGTGGAACCATCTTTACTCTTTGTATAACGTAATGAATTATAAATCTGGTCGGTAACTTCTTTTGTCTTGCCATTCTTAAATTCTGCTGCTACTGCGTCGGATGCCGTCTTCTGTGCTGTTGCTTTTTCCTTGTCGCTCATCTTGGTGTTCAGTGCTTTATCTAACGTCTGAATACCCTGGTTAATGGTAGCTGCGCTGCTGTTTAATGTGTTGACGCCGGAAGCAAGGTCTCCACTCTTGGAATACAACTCACTCATACCGCTCGCATAATCTGCAAGACTGCTCTGTAAAGTATCGATTCCCTTTGCCAGATCAGAAGAACCGTCTTTTAACTTGGTACTTGCATCGGATAACTCATCTATCATATCATCTAAGGAAGAGCTGTCTCCCTTTTCCATAGATACCATACTGCCTGCATTCATAACAATGGTCATTGCCGTATCTAATTTGAAGTCCTTAACATCTGCAGTAACTTCAAAATCTTCTGGAAGTTCCAGATTATCTACGAAATCAGAATCTTTTACATTCAGACTTTCTTTAATTCCAGGAAGTGCATATCCGATGATGACGTTGTTATCACCATTGCTCTGTACTTTACCATTCTTTACTTCCACATTGGTAAAACTGTCATCGAGAACCATTGCTGTCACTGCTGCAAACGGAACTTTTACTTCTACTTCCTTACCATTTATGGTCTCTTTGTAAGAAGAATTGTTTGTATAATCAAAATGGATGGTAACTTTACCGGACTTTCCAGCCAGATCCTTTGGATCAATCTCATTGCCATCCAGATAGTAAGTTACTTTCTGGCTGACCGGAGCTTCCTCATCGGAAGTTCCCTGATAATAAATATCGTTGCCACCTGCTTTCCAGGTAAGTTTATCTCCGTCCTGAGTGAACTCTTCATCACCCTTTACATTTTTGATATCTTTTAAGTTTGACTGATCCTCTAATGTATCTGCTTTGTCTTTGTTTGTAAGATGATCGCTTACAATTGTGTTATATACTTTACCGCTTGCATCAGAAATCAGGTAAACGCTCTCGTCTTTTCCGATTTCCTTGTCGTTTGCTTTAATGGAAACCAGATCTTCAATATCACTGGCATCCACTTTATTATCACTGCCTGTTTCTGCAGTTGTCTCTACAGTTGCATCTTCTTTCTGGTCTGCCTGTACTGCAACTGCTGTCATGCTGCTTCCAAGCAGTGCAACGGTAAGAACACCTGCTACAATTTTGATTGCATATCTATTTCTAAATTTCTTTTTTAATTCTGGTAACTTCATAATGAATCAACCTCCTATTTATTCTTGTTACGGAAACCAGCGCTTGTTGCACAAATCACACGGTCAAATACCATCAACATGGATGGAAGTATAAGGATAACAACGATCATACTGATGATTGCGCCTCGTGCCATCAACATACACAAAGAACCGATCATATCAATATTTGAATACATTCCTACGCCGAACGTTGCTGCGAAGAAGCTCAATGCACTGACGATAATGGACTGAATTGATTTGCTCAGTGCATCTGTGATTGCCTCTTTCTTCTCCATTCCACGGAAACGGTTCTTCTTATACTTATTTGTCATAAGGATTGCATAGTCGACCGTTGCTCCCAGCTGAATAGTTCCGATAACAATCGAAGCAATAAACGGTAATACCGTTCCGGTGTATGCCGGAATACCCATATTGATAAAAATTGCAAACTCAATGACACATACCAAAATGATTGGCAGTGTAATGGACTTAAATACAATCGCAATGATCAGGAAAATTGCTCCTATGGAAATAATACTTACGTTCTTGAAATCCACATCCGTGATTTCAATCAAATCCTTCGTACATGGGGCTTCTCCTATAAGCATCGCTGTGTCATCGTATTTCTTAACGATCTTATTGATCTCGTCACACTGTTTATTTACTTCATCTGTCGCGGCAGCATATTCGGAAACGATGACCATCATCTGGTAATTGCCACTCTTGAAAACTTCCTTGATATCATCCGGAATCATCTCTTCCGGAATATCCGGTCCCATAATAGAATCAAGAGAAGCTGCAAGCTTAACACCATCTACCTTCTTGATATCATCGATCATATTCATACTGTCTTTCTTTGACAGATCACTTTTTGCCAGTACCATATGTGTTGCCCCCATATGATACTGTTCGGTCAGCTTGTCATTACCAACTTTACTGCTGAATGTCTCCGGCAATGTTCCGGTCAGGTCGTAGTACACATCTGTATGTGTGTAACCGTAGATTGCAGGAACTAAAACTACAAGGAATGCAATTACAAATACGATGTAATGGTTTGTGATCCATCCTGCAATTCTGCTCATATCCGGAAGAATCACTCTGTGTTTTGTCTTCTCAATTGCTTTGTCACATACAAGAATCAGTGATGGAAGAATTGTTACACAACCAATTACACCGAATACAACACCCTTTGCCATAACAATACCAAGATCAAGTCCTAATGTGAAACTCATAAAGCACAGTGCAAGGAAACCAGCTACTGTTGTAATAGAACTACTTACAACAGATGTAATGGTATTAGAAATTGCATGTGCCATGGCACGGTTTTTGTCACCATCAAATCGTTCCTGCTGTTCCTGATAACTGTGCCACAGGAAAATCGAGTAGTCCATGGTAACACCAAGCTGCAGGACCGCTGCCAATGCCTTCGTTATGTACGAGATTTCTCCCATAATCACGTTCGAACCGAGGTTATATATGATTGCCATTCCGATACTGATCAAAAACAGGAATGGAACCAATGCGGAATCCATAGTCAGCGACAAAACGATCAGTGAAAGAATAACGGCAATCAATACATAGATTACACTTTCGTTTTCTGCCAGCTTACGGATATCATTGTTGACGGATGCCATACCACTGACAAAGCACTGTTTGCCAACCAGATCATTGATTTTCTGAATGGCATCCATTGTTCCATCCGATGACATGGACTCATCAAACAGCACCGCCATCAACTGACTGTCTGCGTCTTTGTTATTAAAGAAATTGTAGATGTCATCCGGTAATGCTTCACGCGGAATACTGAAATCCATTACAGATCCATACCAGATAACATTTTTTACATGCGGCACATCCTTAATTTCATCTGCAATTTTTTGCAGATCTTTGTCATCCATACCCTCAACGACTACGAACGAAAAAGCACCTGTTCCAAACTCATCCAAAAGAATGTCCTGTCCTTTCATTGTCTCGATCTCCCCCGGGAGATAAGAAAGGATATCATAGTTAATTCTGGTCTTTAAGTAACCGATTGCTGATGGAATCAGTAACAGGAAAGCCAGAATCAGAATCAGGAACCGACATTTAACGACTCCTTTTCCAAATTTAATCATAATGCTCACCATCCTATATATTTTTCATCGCATTTATCATATGAAAAAAGATTGAATATGAAAATATTCAATCTTTTTGTCCTGTATCAATGTAATATACATTTGTGTGCATTTGTATATTCTGTTATACATTCATGTGAAATTGTATGTATCTTATAATTCTTTAATAATATCCATCATCGAGCGTGTGATCATATACTGATAGGCCTCTGCCATCTCTTTCGGTGGCAGAACCATATTCTGATTGATCCAGGTCTCTGCCACAAAACAAAGTGACTCTGCATAATACGTGGAAATAATCTCCGGAGTCAGCCACTTATGTTTGGATTCCTTTCCCGTCATCTGCTCATTGATAATCGTCAGAAGTACTTCCCTCACACACTTGCTGGCAATACTATGAAACGTAACAGGTCCCTCCAGTTTCACCACATGGGAATAAAAAGCCTTATCTCTCTCGATATTGGTAAAAAGAAGAAGCATTGCTTCCGTAAACATATCATTGCGAATCAGAGGCTGGACCGGTTCTAACAATTCCTTTTTTATAATCCACTCCAGAAGTTCAAATTTGTCCTGAAAATGATTATAGAACGTAGGCCGAATCACGCCAGCCAAATCCGTAATCTCTTTAATTGTAATTTTTTCCAGTAACTTTTTTGATGCAAGCTGCTTTAAGCTGTCCGCCAGTAGCTGATCAATATCAGTTTTGTTCTGTGTAGCCATATCTTACCTTACTATTCATCAAATTCCATGGTTACAAAGTATCCTTTTTCCGTCTCCTTCACATCCACAACCGTTCCTTTACGGCTTTTGAGCCGCTCACTTACCGCATAATTTCCAGACATGGCAATTGCATGCTCAATTGTGTAATAATAAGAAGTCGGGAGTTTTCCCTCTGTAACTGACAATTCATCTCCGACCTTGGTAAGTCCAGGTCGTTCCATCTTAAATTCCATCCGTCTCATTTATCATCATCGTCCTCAACAAAATTAACATCCACCGTGGCATTACGACGGGCATAATCTTTTGCAGCACGGGTTGCACTGCTTGAAATCCATATATTAGAGACGCCATTATATATCAGAATGATTCCAACAACAATCGTCGCCTTCTCCATCACTCCAAAAGCATCAAACACACAAATAAATCCGCAGATCAGACTTATAATTGCAAGAATCAGATTTGCTCCCCAGGCATCATATCCACACTTCTTTGCTTCGATTGTCTCCTTGATTGCACGAAAGCCATGAAACAAAAGCACAACTCCAATGACAATCGGAATCAGACTGACAATCACTGCCGGCTGGACAAGGAACCAGATTCCCACGGCAAG
>OHVU01000318.1_pt1 | contig 16698 bp, 18 predicted proteins | sample 1579551 | NCBI WGS metagenome assembly OHVU01 (sample SAMEA3882520, study PRJEB24775) | human gut metagenome | biome: human-associated habitat; feature: intestine environment; material: feces | place: Netherlands | collected 2009/2010 | reverse complement strand
AAATGGAAAAATTGTACGGGAGGGTGCACAGATTATGCTTGGCTCCAATGAAAGTTATGTGGCACTTTGCCGGAAGCACTACAAAGAAGGAAAATTATGGAAAGAAGCTGGAGCAGAAAATGAAACGAGCACCAGGAGGAACTGTAAAATTATGGAAAAGGAGTAAGATATAAGAGAAAGGGAATCTTCTATGAGTAAGAAAAAAGTAGCTTTTATTTGCGTCCATAATTCATGCCGCAGCCAGATAGCAGAAGCATTCGGAAAGCATCTGGCATCTGATATATTTGAAAGCTATTCTGCCGGCACAGAGACAAAACCGCAGATCAATCAGGATGCAGTCCGGATTATGAAAACGTCATATGGAATAGATATGGAAGCAGATGGTCAGTACAGCAAACTGATTCGCGATATTCCAACTCCTGATATCGTGATTTCCATGGGATGCAATGTAGGGTGTCCGTTTATTGACAGGCCTTTTGACGATAACTGGGGACTTCAAGACCCGACAGGAGAAAGCGATGAAGTGTTTATTGAAATAATCAAAGAAATCGAAAATAGAATCTCTCAACTATAATGTACTTGATGGCTACTCAAACGAGCAGCCATCTTTTTTTAATATGCCGGAATACCGTATCCGTAGATAACTGAGCTACCAACCGTGTATGTTTTGGTTCTGCAAGTGTCGCCTGAGTTGCCCTCAACGGTATAGACTGTACCGTTCTCGCATTTCTGAACGATACCGGTGTGGTCTGTCACACCGTCGCCCTCCCAGTCAAAGAAGATGATTGTACCGGGCGAAGGTTCATACGAACCGTCTGCCCATTGTCCTCGGTCTCTAAACCATTGAACGCCGTTTACACAGCCGGCATACTTCGGAATAATACCGGCGTCGATATATCCGCACTCGTTGGCACACCAAGAAACGAAGCAGGCACACCATTCTACACGGGAGTCAAATCCGTACCAAGACCAGTAAGGCTGACCGCCTACATTACCTACCTGAGACAGAGCAACCGTTACGATTTGGTCGTCGCTGTATCCGATACCGTAAAGCACCTGAGACCATAGTTGATTGTTTTCGTCCTTTAGCAGCTCGGCAAGATACTCTTTCTGCTCCTGATTAAAGCCGTACATAGCCGCCATTTCATCAACGGTCTTGTGCGATACCGTGATATACAGGAAAGTTTCTGTTACTGTGGTTTCGGTCTGTACGATGTTGCCGTGTCCGTCGTCGCTTTCTTCGATTTCGGTGTGGGTTTTCGATTCCGTTCTGGAAGAAATATCGTTCATCTCCCAAAAAATATCCGACAGTAGCTGCTTCTTGGTTTCATCAACCGTAGCAACCTCCATCGGATTGTTGGGGTCGGTATTCACTTTAACAGAATAGACCGCAAGAACATCTTTCCAAACAGCTCTGCTTCCGCTCATTTCAAGCACATCATATCTTACAGAGTTCTTTTCTTGTTCCAATCGGTCATCATATTCTTGATTGATTTCCTGAACGACTGTCTGCATTGACATTCCTGTGCCGGAATCCTCTCCCGAAAAGAATATACCGAACACAGAACCCGCAATCAGAGCTACAAGGCATAGGACAATAATTACTACCACCGCAACCCAGCCGCCGGCAGCGATAGCGGCAATAAGACCTTTTACCGCCGCAATGATTGCTTTTACTGCGGCAACGGTGGCTTTGGCTGCGGCTTTAATCGTAGAGGCTGTTGCTTTGGCGGTAGCTTTTGCCGCCTGTGCCGCTTTCTGCGAAGCCTTAACTGTCGCCTGAGCTGTTTTCTGTGCCGCCTTCGCCGCTTGCTGACTTGTTTTTATCGCTGTCTTTGCAGTCTGTTCAGCCGTCTTAACTGATTTCTGTGCGGTTTTGGTTGCTTCTTTTCCGGCAAACTTAATGGTTTTCTTTCCGGAGGAAGTGACAGACTGCTTTATGGTCTTTTCCGCCTTATCGACAGTCTTAATCGCAGAGCTTGTGTTATGCGAAGCCTGTTTTCGTAAAGACTGCTCGGCTCGCTGTTGCTTGAAACGCTGAATACCGTCCTTTGCGGTGCGGATATTTTCTTTTGTGGTTTCAAGTCCCTTTCGTCCCGCCTTGTCAAACGCATAGGCACCATCGTGAACCGCTTCGTCAATACCGCTTTCCAGCTTATCGGAAGCGTATTCCTCGGCAGAACTGCTGTTGGCATTTACCGACCGCTCCGCCTTTTCTTTGGTTGCGATATACGCCTGCTTCATTCGTTGGGTTGCAACGGCAGCCTTATCTATGGTTCGTATTGTACCTTTTGCATTGTCTTTCGTTTTAATATCAGCCATACAATCCCTCCTTCCTATGCAGGCTGAACCACCTGTTGCGTTATTCGTTAATGAGCTTTGCCACTACAACAAGTCTGCCGTTTGTCCGGGAATACTCACAGGTGGAAAGGGTCAGGAGCTTGTCGCCGTATTTAGCGGTTACACCCGTATCGTAAAGTGACAGTTCCTTGCACTTCTCAACATAGGCTGTGAAATCCTCATCGGTCTCCGCATTGATAAAATGATAGTATTTGAAGCTGTCGGGGCTGTCCGTATATACTACGGTTTTGAACACGGCAATCACTTCGTAGGTCTGTCTGTCAGTCAACGTATCAAAGGACACCGTTTTGTGCTTTTCCCAAAAGTTCTTGTCCTTGAATTTCATAAGACCGGCGAACATCGAGCCATCGTTCATATGATGACCGTAGATAATGATATTGTCGCTTGGCAGCTCCATATCGCAGTTTTCCTGAACATAGGGACAGCCGTAGTCGGTGTACGCTTTATCAAAGCCGTGCTTCAGATAGAAGTTCGGGTTGTCCTTTGACTGCATAACGGGATAATTGATTTTTGTGTCCTCAATCTTTATCCAGCCGACCATATCGTTGTTTTGTAAATAAAGCTCCTGATACTCTGGGATAAAGGTCTTTTCTTTGGAGTAGTTCATCGGCTCTTGGGTATCTTCAGGCTCGGTCTCCACAACCTCAATCAGATTGTCGTACATTTCCGCCTGCTTTGCAGAGTCATAATAGTGCTTGATGAGAAAACCTGAACTGACGGCAAATACAATGCTGAAAGCACAGATAATAGCAATATAGATTTTATTTTTCATAAGCATTTCCTTTCTGAGTAAAGAATAGGGCAAGGGTTATGCACCCTCGCCCGGTTTGGTTGTCATCAGCTTATACAGCTTCGTATTTTTCGGGAACTTGTTTGCAAACGGCACAAGCGAACTGCCGACCTTTATCAGTCCGTGTCCTGCGTCAACATTCGTAATATACGAAAGCTGAAGGTCAGAAATGTTAAGGAGCTTGGCAAGCTCAATCCTGTCGGTTGAAGCCTGATTGAGCATAATCAAAAACTCGCTGTTTGCAAGCATTGTTCTTGCCGTATGGCTCTGCAAAAGGTCGTCCACATTCTGCGTAATACCGGTGGCATAAGCACCGTACTTTCTTACACGCTTCCAAAGAGTAAACAGGAAGTTTGCTGAGTATTCGTGCTGGAACAGGAGGTAGATTTCATCAATAAAGATGAATGTCTGCTTACCCTTAGCACGGTTCTGTGTAATACGGTTCAGAATAGAGTCGAGAACGACAAGCATACCGATAGGCATAAGCTGCTTGCCGAGGTCAAGAATGTCATAACAGATAAGTCGGTTATCCGTATCCACATTGGTCGGCTTTGCGAAGGTATTCAAAGAGCCGTGAGTAAACAGCTCGATAGCAAGAGCAATTTCCTTTGCTTCCGGCTCGTCCTGTTTCAAAAGCTCCGCACGGAAATCCTGCAAGGTAGGAACAGTACCGGTATATCCTCTCTGCTGATAGTCTCGGTAAACACTTGCCGTACAACGGTCGATGATAGATTTCTGCTTTGCTCCGAGGTTTGTGCCGCCGATGAGCTGTTCGCAAAGGGACATAATGAACTCTGATTTCAGGATAACCGGGTTTGCACCGTCGCCGTATTCCTTGTTCATATCCATCGCATTGATATGGCTCGGAGAAGTAGCAGAGATATTGATAATTTCGCCGCCGAGAGCCTTTACAAGCTGCGAATACTCTCGCTCGGGGTCGATGATAATAACATCTGCGTTGGAGGAAAGAATGATATTTTCAATCTCTCCCTTTGCCGCAAAGGATTTACCGCCGCCGGATACGCCGAGAATAAAGGAATTGCCGTTGAGTAGCTGTCTGCGGTCGGCGATAATCATATTTTTGCTGATAACATTCTGACCGTAGTAAATGCCGTTTTCGTGGTAAATGTCCTGAACTCTGAACGGGATAAATACCGCAAGGCTTTCTGTGGTAAGGGTTCTGAATGCGTCAATCTTGCGTGTTCCAAAGGGCATAGCCGTATTCAGTCCGTCCATCTGCTGATACTTGAGAACGGCAAACTGGCACAAATGCTTTCTTGCCGTAGTAAGCAGAGCTTCGGTGTCGTTATCAAGCTGTTCTTTGGAGTCCGCAGTATGAACCATAGTGAGTACAGCGAACATCATTCGCTGATCACGAGTGGTAAGGTCATCAAGGAACTCCTTCATTTCCTTTTTCTGCTGTTCCATATCATACGGAACGGTAGCGGAAAAGTTATTGTTCTGATTCTGCTTTCTCTGCCAGTTGGTTATATTCGTCTCAACCCCAAGCAGTCTGCTCTCTGCTTCTCGCACCGCTTCATCGGTAGGAACAGGTACGATGTCAATGGACATCATCAGGTTGCGGTTCAGGTCGGTAAGCTCAGCTACCATACTGTCCTTGATATAGGAAGCGTACTCACGAAGAAAAAGGACTCTCCCGTAACGGTTTCCCATTTTGAAGTAGTCCTTTTCAAATTCCATTGTATCGGGGCAAACATAATCCTTGAAATCGTGTCCCTTTTTTCTCGTTTCCTTAATATTGAAGTGGTATGCGGTTTCCTCACCGACACGGAAGAAATCGTGGACAATTCTCAGTCTCTCATCGGTTTCAAGCTCCACACATTTGCTTCCGAGTCTTGCAAAGTGGGCTATCAGGTCAGCACCGACACGGGCAAAATAGGTTCTTGCGTCCTCCACGCTCTTTTTGTTGATGGAGATAGTAACATACTTATCCTGAACAATTGCATTTGCACCGGTCGCCTTGTCGAGAAGCATTTTGTTATATTCCTCTCGGTAAACATCAAGCTCATCGCCGGTTTCGGGGATAAGAATGGTTTTCTCAAAGTCCAAACGGTTAAGCCGTCTGTTGTTGATAGTCAGCTTTGTAGTAGCTCCGCTGTCAAGAGAGTTGAGAAGCTCGGAGTATTCAAGGAACATTGCTTCCTTGTCCTCACGGCTTGCTACGGCAAAGTTAATATCCGTGAACTTGAAGCTCTTGGAATACTTGTCCTTGCCCACACGGAAAATACCGTCATCATAGATTGCGGTAATGGGAATACAATCCTGTACGCCCTTTGGTACTACAAACTTTTCTTTGTCCTGCTTTAACAGGTTTGTAAGGGTTTTAATCATTGTTCTTATAAGCCTCCTTCTGTTTTTGTTCGATTGTCGGTTTCATCAATTCGTAATAGGTGTTGGTGGAATGAAAGACCAGCTTTTTCGGCATAAGGAACTCGGACTTAATCCACGCCCATATAAATTTCTCAGCCGTCATTCCGTTGTATTTCACAAAGCCGAGAGCCGCAAAAGGGGCAGCTCCCAAAATGCACACCCACGATACGGTTTCTGTTCCGAGGTACGGTTTTAGGAGGAAGTAAAGTCCTACCGCTACCGCACAGGCGAGGACAGAAAAAATGAACTGTCTGAGCGACAGTCCAAAAAACATTGACTCTGTATAATTTCGTATCTCTCGGTTAATTTTGACTTCCATCAAAAGCTCCTTTCTCTGCGATATGCTTGTTTTGCGTGACGGATTTCATCAGAGCAGACGCAGGTGTCCGCAAGGCAAATCACATTGCCGTTTTTCTTTCCTCCGTAGTACACACAATATTTGCAGTCGCAGTCAGCAGGCGTATAGCCCTGCCATCTATCGTTATTATTCTTGTTTTTCTTCATCAGAGAACCTCCCGTTATAAGCCCATCATTTCACGGATAATTCGGTCGCTCATCTTAACCGCACCGACAAGCACAAGCATATTGAATACCAGTTCGCCGATATATGCCCATACCTGAGTAACGGCTGCTGCGTCAGGGTTCACTACCGGTGGCGTAGAAGCAAATAGGGAGAAGATGATACAAGCAAGTACAATTACTGCTCCCTCAAGCAAAACAGCACAGTAGCTCTTTATAAAGCTCTTACCCACATTCTGCGACGGTTCTCCGGCAAAAGTGGAAAGCGGTATCGGAGCGAGAGCCGTGTACATATACAGCTTGAAAAATCGTCCGTACACCGTCATTATCATAATGAACGACAAGACCGTGATAAACAGTCCGCCGATAAGAGTAACCGCCCACAATGGGATACTCTCAAAAAATCCGCAGCTTTCAATGGTTGTTACCATTTCAGCAGGTAAGGTTGTTTGATTGGGCGTACCGAATCCCGCAGATGTCATAATGGTTGAAATCGTACCTTGTACGATGTTGAACAGGGCAAGCATAAGCTCCAGCCCGTAGGTAATCACACCTTTGGCAATGGCAAAGCGGATAAACAGCTTTAATGCGTGTTCCGGTTTCTTTACATCGGTAAAACTTCCGCAGGTACGAACCACACCGACAACAAAAAACAAAACAAGCAAAGCAAGACCGATAGCCTGAACTGCTCCGTTGATATTCACCATTACCGACCAAATACTGCCGCCTTTGAACTGTTGCGGCGAAGTGGTTAGCAACTGCCATATTTCCGATAGCTTGCTGTTCCAAGTTTCAAGGGCATTTTCGAGGTTCTGAACTACCCAGTTATCACTCATCTGTTTGCACCTCCTTTAAGATTAGGGGCATACCTGAAATGCCAGGTATGCCCCGTTTGATAACTGTGTTCTCTTAGCCGGTAATAAGGGTCAGGATTTCCTTTGCAAAGGTGATGATGATACCGCCCGCAAGGGTCAGGAAGCCGTTGGCTCTCTGAGACGGGTCGTGAGACTTCAAAGAGAGACCGACCTGAACGATACCGAAGCCAAGCAGAATAAGACCGATGGCACGGATAAGTCCGAAGATAAAATCGGACAGATTGTTGACTACGGTAATCGGGTCGCTTGCGGCAAAAGCGGTAACGCTCATGCCGCAAACAAGAGTTGCTGCTGCGATTACGGCGCAGTAAGCACGGAAGCCTTTCTGAACCTTTCCGGTCATAGGCAGCTTCTGAGTAGTTTTCTTTTCGTTGTTCTTCTTAAAAATGTTCATTGTGTTTTCCTCCGTTAAAATAAGTTTTTATTTACTTCAAAATCCTCATCGGACAGAAGCTCGTAATTGGTTTCTCCGTAGCTTTCCTCCGGAAGTTCTTCCGGGTTAATAGAAAGAACAGAAATTGATGAGTGCTTGATGGTCACTTCGCCGTGTTTATATGCAGAAGCCTTTCCATCGGTTGTAAGTGCCACATTCGGGTGCTTCAAGATGTCATACTTGAAGTCCATAACGGGTCGTTCTCCACGAATAAACAGAATTGCATATTGGTTATCAAGCATACGAACCTCATCAGGGGTAAGAAGCTCTCGACCGCTAATCTGATAATTGGTGGAGTAGTTACCGCTTCGCCCGGTACTCTTTCCGAAAGTGTTGGTATCAATGGTTTCCTTGCCGAGAAGCTCGGACACATATTTGTGGGTACTTTGCTCGTTGCCGCCGAGATACAGAAACTCGTCGCAGTTGCCGACAATACTTTCCCATTGCTTTTCAAACAAGGCTTTTAACTGAGCCAAGTTCTGCAAGATGATACTTACCGATACTCCACGAGAACGCATAACCGACAGTATCTTGTCAAAATCATCGGGCAGGCTCACATTCGCAAATTCGTCCATCAGGAAATGAACGGGAACGGGAAGTGAGCCTCCGTGAATATGGTCGGCAGCATAAAACAACTGCTGAAAAAGCTGTGTGTAAAGGATAGATACCAAGAAGTTAAAGCTGGAATCGTTGTCCGGTATCAAAGCAAACAGAGCGACCTTTTTCTCTCCGAGTGATGGGAGTTCAAGCTCGTCTGTGGTAGTTAAAGAAGCAAGACTTTCAAGGTTGAACTTTTCCAGTCTTGCCGCAAGGGTTATCTGTATGGACTTCAAAGTTTTCGCCGCACCTGAATGATAGGAACGGTAATACTTCAAAGCGATATGGTCGGGATTCGACATCTCCAATTCCGCAAACAGTTCATCAAGAGGAGAAGGTCTTGTGTCCTCCTCGTCCTCAATCGCACCGGCTCTGAGCATTTCCATTATCATTGCAAAGTTCTGTTCATCTTCGGGTGCTTCATAATGAAGATAGAATACAAGTGCAAGCAGAAGCATTGAAGCCGAGGTATCCCAAAAGGGGTCTTGTGCCTGACTGCCTTTCGGAGTGGTACTCTTAAAAAGGTTCGTCACGAGCTTTTGCACATCGTTGTCGTTCTGCAAATAGACAAACGGGTTATAGCAATGGCTTTTCTCCATTGAAATCAAATCGAGAACACGGACTTCATAGCCTTTGCTTTCAAGCAGCTTTCCGGTGTCTCTCAGTATTTCTCCCTTTGGGTCAAGAATGACAAATGATGTGTTGCACTGCATAAGATTCGGCTTGCAGTAAAACCTTGTCTTACCGGCTCCCGAACCGCCGCACACAAGGGTGTTTAAGTTTCTTCTGTGTTTCTTCGCATTGAGTCCGATACAGACATTTTGCGTCATCAGCTTGTTCTCTGAAGCCGGAGACTGTCTGTATTTTTTGTTTACGGCTCTTGCATTGCCCCATTTTGCGGAGCCGTGTTCTTCACGCCTTCGGTAATTCTTCTGTGTCGAGAAGTAAATCCCGATACCCATTCCATAGCAGAGAAGCAAAACGAGGACAGTTTTTAGGCTGTCCTCGCATAGCTCAATATGGAATGGGTTGTTGAACGCTGTTAATAGGCTCGGCAGTATTTCCGGCAATCCTCCTTTTACAGAGGGTGCAATCAGAAGTGCCAGCCATACGACCGGGATAATACCGATGACGGAAAGAATAATCGCAGACTGCCTTTCGTTATCTCGATTCACAGGAGCGTTCCTTTTCGATAACTCTGAACTTTTTCTTTGGGGCAGTTCCGACCTTGATGATAAGGTCGTCCACCGCATCGGTAGATTTACCCTCGTTCATCAAATCTGTTTTCTCGTCATTGAGAGAACGGATAATAATGCCGTGTTCATAATCGTCCAATGCGATATGATACATTTCTTCCTTCGCCATAGTCTCACCTTATCTTTCGTAGTCTTTGCTTCGTTCCTGCTTCTTCTTGTAAAGCTCATCGGAAACACGGGAGTGAATATCCGCCATTGCATTTCTCGTTTTGGAAAGCTCATAGCGAATGTCCTTCGGCTCTTTGCCGGCAAGCTTTTCAGGGATACGGTTGATAGCAAAATTCTGTGTATCGACACCGTACTTTTTGCAAAGCATATAGCCGATACAAACCGCCTGAAATCCCATATCCGCTCTGCTGTAACTGTCGCTGTTGATGGAGAGCTGTGCGTGGCCAAGCTCCTGTGCTACGCACTGAGCGACCGCTACGCTGTCTCCCACATCACGCTTTACATACAAGGTCTGTTCCTCGTTGTTATAAAACGCCGCCATATTGGGATACGGAAGCTCATTTGTTGCTTCTACTTCAACCGGGGAAGAATCCAGCATAACAGTAATGAGTGCTTTCGGGTCACGGTTGACAGTCGGTGCAGGCGGTCTCTTGCCGCTGGTCTGCGAAACATCAAAGACTTTTTTCACATTGTAGGAAATGCCGGTCGTACCGTCTCTCTTTGCATACTCGACAGGTTCAAGAATGGAAATGCTTTTTGCACCTTTCTGAATTTTCACATTATCCTTGCTCCAGTCATCAAAGTTTTTAAGCTGGCTTGCTTCGGGAAGCTGCTTAAAAATCAGAAGTGCGTTGACCGCAGAGTATCGGTCGAGACGGCTCTGCGTATCAAGGAAGGCTTTGAACTTTTCCGGGTCGGAAACGATAGCCTTTGCGGTGTCGTCCGCCATTTGATATACGGCTTCTTTTTCAGCCTTCATCTTTTCGGCGTATTCCTCTTTGGAAAGTCTGCTTCTCTGCTGTCCTGCTTTTGCAGGGGTAAAATTGTTTGTCATTGTGATTACCTCTCTTTCATATTTTTGCTTTTGGGTTTCGGCTGCTGGTGTATGGTCTGTGCCGGGGCGTTCTTGACCTCCGGCTTTGATACCTCCGGCTCTTTGCGTTCTGCTTCTTTCTGCTGCTTGGACTTTGCCTTATATCGGTCAAGCTTTGCTTTTACCGACGGCTTTCTCTGTCTGTCGCTGACAGTACCCTTATCAGTTTGCATATCTACCGGCTCGGAGTCGTGCCTTGACGGAGGGTTTTTGTCCGTTTTGGCGACTGTGGGGTTTGACTGGGAATACCCCTCTTTTTGAATAGGTTTTCTGACGGCTTCCTCAGTGATGATTTCGTTTTTGGTTTTCGTCGGCTTGTCTTTCTCCAAAGCTTCACGCTTTTCGACAGCCTTCTGAGATTCGGTAACAATCGCAGCCTTATCAACTTTACCGAGTTCAAATCTCTCAACGATTCTCTGAATTTTGGAAGCGTCCTCTGCACGGGCAATAATATCAATCGGTACATTATCGCCCTTTGTGTTTTTATCCCTGAGTACGCAGTATAGAACGCCGTAGCGTTTTGCCTGCTCGGTAAACTTCTTCAAGTCCTTGTTTGGGATAGAAAACACCTTCAGCTCCTTGCCCGACTTAATCATATTGGTAAGTCGAGCCTTGCCTTTTGTTTTCTGTTCCTGTTTGAGAACAGAGACTAATAGAACGGCAATATTCTTTGCTGCCGCTCCGCTTAATTTTGCGGCTACTTCAAAGCCCTCAAGCGATAGCCTGACGACCTGTTCTGCCGCATCACCTCCGTTTGTCATTACGGTTCTGCTCCTTTCTTTCTTGTTTTTCTTCGTAAACTCTTACCGTTTCAAGGTTGGCTTCAATGACCTTTGACCTTTCGGCTATGTCATCACAAAGACCGACCTCTTTGCGGAGAGTCCACAGTTTGCTCGTGATTGCCGCAATCTGCTCCTTGACATTTGATAGCTCATTGTCACTCAAATTTCTTCTTAACTGTTTTCGCAGGTGCGTTCTATCGTCAGTCAAGGCTTTGATTTGCGACAACACGGACTCTTTATATGAGAAAAGCTGCTCGTCGGTAGAAATGTTCTCCCGTCCAAGCAGCCTTGTCTCCTGAGTGATTTTGTCAAGCTTCAGCAAATCTTCTTTCAAAAGATAGTGAAGCCTTGCGGTATTCTGTTTTTTGTACTTCGGCAGATAGCCGAGCTTATAGCAGTAATGCAGATACAGCCCATACAGTCCGCCGACCTTTTTGATTTTGTGTTCTCTTGTGGGCATTCGGTACTGCCTGACTCTTACCGTTTCTTTGGCAAAAGGAACGATGAGAACCTTTTGATTTTCCGTCAGCCTACGCTTGATTGCTTCCTCGGTATAATTCTCTCCGAGGGATTTAAGTCGTATCGGCTTCTTGTATCCTTTCGGAACAATCGTCCAATACTTTCGGCTGTCGCTGAGACAATGCTCATAGCCCATCTGCGTGAGAATATAATCAAAGGTCTTTAGGTTGGTGCTGTGTGCAATCGCTTCATCAATGGCGTCACGGGTCATTGAATATCGGCTCGGCATACCTGCTTGCTCCTGCTTATAGTAATATGAGGATTGCTTACTGCGGTTCGGGTTCGGATTGTAATACAGTCCGTACTTTTCACAGAGACGGTCGGCAACCAAGCGGAACTTGAACCACGCTTTTTCATCGCCCCATAACCGCTTGCCGTCCACAAAGGAAACGGAGTTGATTACATAGTGGCAGTGCAGGTGCTTCGTATTCAGATGAGTAGTAACCACCACCTGAAATCTTTTGCCCCACACCTCGTTTGCAAATTCCATTCCGATTTTCTGTGCCAGCTCCGGGGATATGTCCTGTTCCTTAAAGCTCAGGTAGCCGTGATAGGCTTGTATGCCGTCGTCTTTTCCGTATGCTTTTTTTACAGATATAAACTGGTCTCTTGCGGTCGCAGGGTTGCAGTTGATACCCTCAACGAAAAATTCACGCTCGGTTTTTTCTTCGTCCTTTGCATAGCTGAGAACATCACGGAGAGCCTGATACTGTTCCTCGGTGTAAATATCTGCCGCCGTCTTTTCGGGATTGGCGGCATAGTCGATTACCTGACCGAGCCTTGATGTGACAGACCACAATTTACTTACTGCCATTTCATATCGCTCTTATCGGGTCTTAAAAAAGTACGCTCCACATCAGCCTGAAACTTGTGCCAACGCTCGGCTTCCTTTTTGAGCTGCGGTGCGTCCACAAATCCGAGGGTATTTGCCTTCGCCGCAAGCTGATTGATGTTGTTGCCGATAGCAGAAAGCTCACGCATAACATCGTAAAATCTTTCGTCGGGCTTTTCTCTCGGCTCGTATCCTTTGAGAAGCAAACGGATAAGACCGCCTTCGGATAGACACGCCCGTTTTGCTTTTTTCTGCAAATCCTGAGCTTCTGCCTTGTTCATCAGAATGTGCTTTTCAATGTTTCTCTTGCTCATTTTTATCGCTGTCCTTTCTGTAAATATAGTGTCTGTCCCGGTTTATCTGAAACAGGCACATTGTTGTTACTCCGAAAAAACCGCCGATGATTAACCCGGCGGCGACCAATACTATCTCCCGCATTGCTTATGCTCCTTTCTTCTTTGGGGTATTAGGGGCAACCCCTAACGAGTGTACCGTTTTGGACATTCCTGTCCATAAATGGTCTGCTCGCTAAGATTATGCAGACACTCAGGGTTGCCCCATAGATTGACTCTTATCTCTCCATATCCTTGGAGACCGGCTTATACGGCTTTGCTTCAATACCGTCCAAAGACTTGTAAAACCTCTCCGGATATTTGAACTTTTCCTCGTACTTACGAGCCAGTTCTTTCGGCATACTGAGAAACTTTTCCGACTCAATCGGTGCGTATGCAATGAAGAACTTGCCGGCAATAATGTCGAGCATTTCACGGTTGCTGTCATCTTTCACATAACATTTTTCAATCTTCCAACCGTCCTTGCCGCCGTGTTCATCAGCCATATATGCTTCCAGTCGCACACATTTATCCGAACCGTCAAGGGAAGAAGCATAGATAGAATATCCGCCCATACCCTCAATGAAAGCCTTATTGTTACTGCTGACAACATAGGTTCTTTGTTCTTCTGTGTAAGGCTTGTCAAAGCTGTCAGCCGTAAAAACAATATATCCGGTCGTGTGGTTTCTTTCTTTTTCTGCCTGCCGGAAATGAGCTTTCAACTGCGGATAACTCATCTCAACATTCTCAGGCTCGGAATAAACAGCCCTGTTCAGCGGCAAACCGTTCATCTTTCCTTCCTCGTTGCAGATGATGGCAACCTCGTCCTCAAAGGGCATATATTCTTCAATATCTCCCTCCACAAGAGACTGCATTGCTTCCAGCGTATCCTCAATCTCAATGAGCTTCGGATACCTGCCCGGCTCAACGAGAATGACGGAAATCTTCTCCGGTGCTTCAACCTTCTCAAAGGTGTCCTCGTAAATATTCAAGGCGAGGGAGCTTCCGTTTTCCCAACTCATATGAATCTGTCCGGCGTCGTCAACAAACTTAACCGTTCCTTTCAGACCGTATGGCATTTGACTTTCGCCAGCCATTTCAGTGAGTACAATCTGCGTACCCTCCGGGTACATTTCTCTGATTTCTTTTAGTTTCATCGTGCAAAACTCCTTTCGGTTTTATCTTTTATTCCCAAGCGTTTACAAAGAAAGTCGTTGACATCTTTCCCGTATTGGGGAGGGTCGTCAACGACTTCATAATTATCTGAAAGAATCGTCTGCAACGCTTTGGTCGCTTTTCTTCCGGCAATATCATTGTCCAAGTGAAGAACAATTCGCCTGATTGTTTTGTCCTTTTCAAGTAGCCTGCCGAGTGTAACAGGCACTTTCGAGTCCTCAATTTTCTGCTTTGGGGAATACACTCCCGCAAGAGAAACAAGGTTAAACTGTCGCCAGTCTTTGCCCTCCAGCTTCATCAAAGTTGCATAGGAAAGCAGGTCAATGGCACACTCAAAAAGATGAACCTCTCCGGTGTTTTCGGCAGTCAGGCGGAAAGAATATTGCTTTTTACTGCCGGTGCAGTCGCCCATAATCCTTGATTGATTTGTTGCTCTGTAAGCGGCGTATTTAGGTTCTTTGTTCTCGTCATAGCCGATAAAAACAGCATTGTGATACGGGAGCGACTCAATGATTAGCTCCTGTTCCAAACAGTGGTTGATGATTTCATAATCAATCCCACGCCCGAAAAGGTAATCAAATACCACATCGGCAGTAGGACTTTTTTCAGGCAGAAGCAAGGGTTGTTCCTCATAGCTTTTGATGTTTTCACAAGTCGGAAAGCTGACTGAACCGTTTCCCATAATGGTCTGAACCGCCCCGACAAAATCCATTCCACAGACTTTGATAAGGTAATCGAGGGCGGATTTGCCCCCGATACCTCTCGACCACCACATCCATTTTCCGTTGGAAATCTTCAAACTGTCGTGGGTTCTTGTGGTGTAGGTGTTGCTTGAAAACTTGACAAGCTCGCCCGGTTCATACTCTCTGAGATAGGTTAATAAATCCATTCGTTTGGCTTCGGTTATGACTTCCGGTGCAATATACGGCATAGGTATCACCGCCTTTTTACATCAGCAAATCGGCAACCGCTTTCTGTATCGGTTCGTTGATACTGAGCTTTGCAATGATAATGAGTATCTTATCAACAGGGCAGCCGATGTCATTCCAAACAGTCCAAGCACCTCCTGCAAGGTCGTCGTTTTCATACAAAGCAATGATTTCTTCCGGCGAAAACACCGTTTCAATGCTCTGTCGAACCAACTCTCCGTAGAAAGAAAGCTTTGCATTTCTAAGGGCAAATTCTGCTTCCTTTGCGGGTGGTTTGCTTCTTTTTAATTCGAGATATGCTTTATCAAGTCTCCTGACCACAACCATCATCATTGCATCAAAAGGGTTAATGATTGCTTTTCTGCAAGGGCAGTTTTCTCTTTCCTTATCGGGTGTCATTTTATCGTTCATAGGTTTTCTCCTTTCGTGTGTTCGGCACTTCGCCCTCATCGGGTTCGCCGCCGACAATTTCGTTTTCTCGCTTATCCATATTGAGCAGAATATTCAGCTCGTCCAGTCGGGCAAGCTTTGTTTTCAATTCTTCCTCTTGGATAAATGGTTTTTGGACTTCTTTCTTTGCGGTTTCCAACTGATTTTTGGTGTTCTCAAGGTCATTTTCCGCAAGCGACAAGCTCTCGGCAAATCTCTCAATTCCGTTATCGAGGCGGATAATATTGCCGTATGCGTCATCGCCGAGAGGAACATTCCTGCTTGTCGCACCTTTCAGTCGAACCTCATAATTTCGCTCTGCGGTATTAAAAAGCAGCTCCGTTTCAAACCCTCTGTACTTGCCGAGAGGAATAGGGTCGGGGCTGTTCATCTGCTTGCAGGCTTCAATGATTGCTTTACCGGCGTCGGCTTTTTCGGAATAAAAAACACCCTTAACCTCCATACCGACAAAGCGGTCGTCCGTTGGTTTCGGGTGCTGTTTCGCAGTTTCTACATCTTGCTTCAAGCCTTCAATGCGGTTTTCCAAAGCTGTAATTCGCTGCGGATAATATTTGATTATCTTATCTTCCAAAGCGTATTTTTCAGATAGAAAGTTGGATTTTAAGAGCTTCAGCTTTTGGACTTGAATATCCAAATCCATCTTCTCCTTAATATACGGATTGCCGGTGGCAAGCATCTTAATCTCTGCATAGGACAGAGCGGTTTCATCAATATCCTCGGCAGAACGCACCGGGGATTTGCTCGTCATAATCTGACTGGCGAACTTTTGCTTTCCCTCTACAAGCTGATAGAGATATGCGTCAAAGGTCTGCTCCGTTACATAGCGGTAAATATCTACATCAAGGTTTGAGTTGCCCTGACGGATAATTCGACCGGAACGCTGCTCCAAGTCTGACGGTCTCCACGGACAATCCACATCGTGAAGTGCGATAAGTCTGTCCTGAACATTCGTGCCGGCTCCCATCTTCTGCGTAGAACCGAGAAGCACTCTGACCTCGCCTTTACGGGTTTTTTGGAACAGTTCTTTTTTCTTCACATCGGTATCTGCTTCGTGGATAAAGCGGACTTCGCTTTCGGGGACACCACGCTCTATGAGCTTCTTTCTGATGTCGTTATATACCGAGAATGTGCCGTCGTTTTTTGGCGTTGAGAGGTCGCAGAACACAAGCTGTGCTGATTTTTTATCGGCTGTTTCCTCCCAAATACGGTAGATGTTATCGACGCAGGCGTTGATTTTACTGCCCTCAAAATCAGGCAGCATATCGTTTAGCATACGCTGGTCAAGAGCCAACTTTCTGCCGTCGTTTGTGATTTTGAGCATATTATCTAAACTCGAATCCACACCGCCGCCACGGACTTTCTCGGCTCGTTCCGCAAGGGAAGCAACCATCTCTTTCTGCATTTCCGAAGGCTT
>OHVU01000303.1_pt1 | contig 17230 bp, 10 predicted proteins | sample 1579551 | NCBI WGS metagenome assembly OHVU01 (sample SAMEA3882520, study PRJEB24775) | human gut metagenome | biome: human-associated habitat; feature: intestine environment; material: feces | place: Netherlands | collected 2009/2010 | reverse complement strand
TACGGTCACGGTCGTTCTCGATTGTACGGGAAGCCATAACACCAGGAACACCACATCCACTACCGATCAGCATCGGGATAAAGGATTTACCGGAAAGTCCGAATTTACGGAAAATTCTGTCCATGATAAATGCAACTCTCGCCATGTATCCACAGGACTCTAAGAATGCAAGGAAAATGAACAGTACTAACATCTGTGGAACGAATCCAAGAACTGCTCCAACTCCGCCGACTACTCCGTCTGCGATCAGGCTTGTAAGCCAGTCTGCACAGTGAATACTCTCTAATGCGCTTGTAACACCCGGAACGATCCACTCACCAAAGAGTGTATCATTGGTCCAGTCGGTAAGAAGTGCTCCGACTGTTGTAACGGATACATAGTATACAACAAACATAACTGCTGCAAAGATCGGTAATGCTGCCCATCTGTTTGTTACAATTCTGTCAATCTTATCCGATACGGACAGTTCTGATTTTTTGTTCTTTGTACAGCAATCTCCAATAATGGAAGAAATGTATACATAACGCTCATTTGTGATAATACTCTCGGTATCATCATCTAAGCTGTCCTCTAACTGTTTGATGATGTCAGAAACATCCGGAACTACTTTCATCTGCTCCTGAATCTTGTCATCTTTCTCTAATAATTTGATGGCAAAGAAACGTCTCTGTTCCTGTGGAACACCGCTGTCAAGTCTGTTCTCTACATCTTCAACTGCTTTTTCCACTACAGTGTCAAACTCGTGTACTCTTGCATTTGCTGCTTTTTTATGTGCTAATGCAACTGCTTTTTCTGCTGCCTTTGAAATTCCCGTGCCTTTTAATGCAGAGATCTCAACGACTTCACAGCCGAGTTTTTCACTTAACTTATTGATATGTATCTTATCACCGTTTTTCTCTACGACATCCATCATGTTGACTGCCATAATGACCGGAATACCAAGTTCCATCAACTGTGTGCTAAGATACAGGTTTCTTTCGATATTTGTACCGTCTACGATGTTTAAGATCACATCCGGTCTCTCATTGATCAGGTAATTTCTTGCCACTACTTCTTCTAATGTATATGGTGACAAAGAGTAGATACCCGGAAGGTCCATGATAACAACATCCTTATGACCTTTTAATTTTCCTTCTTTTTTCTCTACGGTTACACCCGGCCAGTTTCCAACGAACTGGTTAGAACCTGTCAATGCGTTGAACAATGTTGTTTTTCCGCTGTTCGGGTTACCCGCTAACGCAATTTTTACTGCCATTCTCTAAAACTCCTTTTCCTATTTTATCTCATTGCGATTGGTTATGCCTGATTTCTGTTGGTTTTAACTATTATTTGTTAGTTTTTGCTAACCTATGGGCAAAAAAAATTTAGCCCTCAACTTCGATCATTTCTGCATCTGCTTTTCGCAAAGATAATTCGTAACCTCTTACGGTAACTTCCACCGGATCACCTAATGGTGCTACCTTACGGACATATACGTCCACACCTTTTGTGATTCCCATATCCATGATACGTCTTTTTACCGGACCTTCTCCGGCAAGTTTTTTGACTTTGACCGTTTTTCCACACGGTACATCTCTTAAAGTTGCCATGTTCACTCCTCTTTCTTACACTAAGATTTTATTTGCCATATCCTTTCCGATTGCAACTCTGGAATCTTTTACATTCACAATCATGTTGCCGCCAATCTCAGATACGACCGTAACCATTCCTCCGGTTACGAAACCAAGATTCTCAAGGAATCTTCTTGTTTCCTCTTTTCCACCAATTTTTTTGATGATCTGTGACTCTCCTGTATTGCTCATAGATAATGGCATCATATAACCTCTTTTCTTTATTTACCTCTGATAATGATAAAAAAAATCATTTGTTTTTTCTTACGGACGTTAGTATACCCTAACTTTTTTCAGATGTCAATAACCATTTGTAGTTTTTTGAAACATATTGTATATGCATACAACTTAATGTAGGCATATGCAACTCTATATAGTAAAAAACACCCTGATCTACAAATAATCATATCTGTAAACCAAAGTGTCTTTTTATAACTGCGGATCCTATATAAGATCCGGCAGATTATGTATATTTTAAACTATATAATATAAAACCAGCTTGTATCTGTTTCCATTTCGCTTGCGACAAGATTTCTCTTATCCCCCGATTTTATCGAAAGCTCCTGATTTTTTATGCTTACACGCGCTCCTGCCTCGATCGAAGATGTGATAAAAGCATTACTTCCTATCACAGCACCCTTTCCGATAACTGTCTCTCCACCAAGAATAGATGCGCCGGCATAAATTATCACATCATCCTCAATAGTAGGATGTCTCTTCACACCCTTTAGCTTCTGACCGCCTCTGGTAGAGAGTGCTCCGATAGTCACACCCTGATATACCTTGACATTGTCACCGATGATAGTGGTCTCACCGACCACGATGCCTGTTCCGTGGTCTATAAAGAAATTCTTTCCAATAGTGGCACCCGGATGGATATCAATACCGGTCTTGCTGTGTGCATGCTCTGTCATCATACGCGGGATGAGCGGTACTCCAAGCAGATGCAGCTCGTGGGCTATACGGTTTGTAGTGATGGCAAGAAGTCCCGGATAGCAAAGGATAATCTCATTGTAATTGTATGCTGCAGGGTCTCCGTCAAAAAACGCAGCCACATCAGTCTCCACCAAAGCCCTGATTTTTGGAATCCTTTTAAAGAAATCATTGCTGATTTTCTCAGACATATTGACAAGCTCGTGATGTGATAAGCTCCTGTATTTAGGATTCTGCGGCAGGGCAAGCACCACCTGCTTGCGCAGATTGTACATGATATCCTCCAAAAGAACAGCAATCTGGCTGTCCAGGTTGTAATATCTGAAGCTCGTGCCCTTGAAATATCCCGGATACATTATCTTAATAAGCTTTGAGAGCAGATCACAAACAGCCTCCTTGTCTGGCTGTGAAAATAGTGCCTGCTGATTTATGATTTTGTCATCATGATAATCGTCAAGTATCTGTGATACAAGCCCTTCTATCATTTCTTTATTATTATCCATATATTCGAAGCCTCCGAATTTACTATTTATAATATTTTTTTGCCTCCATACGCTCCTCCCATGTGCGGTTTATTATACCGCCTATGAAAAGCACATACATGCAACCATATAACCATACCATTATAAGCGCAATAGTGGTCATTGTGCCATAAAATGAAGAATAATTATTGTATTTATCCACGTACACAGAAAAGATTCCCGAAAAAATCATCCATGCAGCAGCCGCAAATACCGCTCCCGGCAGCTGGTACTTTGCCCTCTGCTTCTTGTTTGGCAGAAACACATAAATCACCCAGAAAAATAAAATAAGCACCGGCAGGCAGATTACCAGACGATAATCGACCACACTGCCTATTATACTTCCAATTATATGATGAACATTCGAAAAATACATCTTCCTGAGCATATTTCCAAACACCATGATACCCAGTAAAAAAATGAGCGCCAGTGCAAAAACGATACTGTAAAGCACCGAATATATGCGCCGCAAAATAAAATTTCTGTTTTCCTTCACATGGTACATATCATCAAGCCCAAGCTGAAACGAAATAAAAGCCTTTGAGCTTAAGTACACAGCTGTAATCATCGTGATAGAAAGCCTGCCTGTGCCGCTGGCATACACCTCACTTGCCAGATCCTTCATGATGTCACCAAACGACTCCGGAATAAACGAACTCGCCCACATCAAAAAATCAGCCTCTGTAAGCGGTGTCCAGCTCAGCAGTGAAAAGAAAAACAATAAAAACGGGAAAAACGACAGCATCAAAAAGAAGGCTGCCTGCCCTGCGTATGCAGAAATAGAGCTCTCTGAAAAATTAGTCACAAAATCAAAGGCTGTCACAATGATATCCCATCTTCTGCTGTATTTCCTCGCACTTTTTCCTTCGATGTTAGATTCTTTACAATCACCACCTACGGCCTTACGTTTCTCCGTTTTGATTTCCGGTGTTTTACTACCTAAATCCGTTCTACTTTGCTTTGTCATCTGCCTTCTTCTGGAATTTCTCCTCAAATACTATAAAACGCTCATGAGTACCCTCACCAATGAGTCCTGCCTCATCAAAAGCCTTTACAGAAAAAGTGAGCGCTCTACCATCCACCTTTACAAGCTCCGACTCACAAGTCACCTTCATGCCAACCGGTGTAGCCGAAACATGCTTAATATCAAGCGCAGTACCAACAGTACCACTTCCCTCCTCAAGCTCAGGCGCAACACTCTCAAAAGCTGTATTTTCCATCAGCGCAATCATAGCCGGAGTAGCAAACACATCCATCGTACCGCTTCCCATAGCCTTCGCTGTCTTATCCAAAGTCACTGTAATCTCTTTCTTACCTTTAATACCTGTCTGTAACATATCAGTCTCCTTATATCTATATTATAAAATAAATCCTAGCATTTTTACGCCACAATGTCCAGTGAAAAATAAGTTTATAAACTTTTCACAATTCCAAAAATACCCAATTCATGCGGTTTTCTGTCGTTTTGTTAGCACTCACTATTTTTGAGTGCTAATTTTCTATTGACTTTTCCGATAATGCGAACTATTATTTTATTATGCTTATAAAACAAGCTGATTTACTGCAAATATTAAATGACCTACACTCGCGGAAATAAGCTAAATTTGCGGGTAGCAGACAGTTGTTCCGAAGATAAAATATGAACTGCCATAGGGTTCCATTACCGGACAAAGTGGCACAACCAAAAGCATGCCACATAACTATCCATACAAAATCCTGTGGCTGACTTCATATTTTCTCTGAGGAATTATTGTCTGATACACGCAACCTCACAGCCTATAGCCGCGGCGTAACGTAAATGTAAAATAAAAAACAAGGAGTGTGTAAAAATGACAGAAAAACACGGCAATCTTTCAATTGACAGCGACAACCTGTTCCCTATTATAAAGAAATGGTTATATTCAGACCACGATATCTTCTATCGTGAGCTCATCTCAAACGGCTGCGATGCCATCACTAAGCTCAAAAAGCTCGACATGATGGGTGAATATTCCCTTCCTGCAGACTATAAGGGCAAGATTCAGGTGCTCGTAAACCCTGACGAAAAAACAATAAAGATTATAGATAACGGTCTTGGTATGACAGCTGATGAGGTTGAGGAATACATAAGCCGTATCGCTTTTTCAGGTGCTACCGACTTCATCGAGAAATACAAGGACAAGTCAAATGATGACCAGATTATCGGTCATTTCGGTCTCGGCTTCTACTCAGCATTCATGGTAGCTGACGAGGTAACAATTGATACTCTCTCTTATAAAGAAGGCTCTACACCTGTACACTGGTCATGTGACGGTGGCACAGAGTACAACATGGAGGATGGCGACATGGACGACGTCGGAACAGAGATTACTCTCTACTTAAACGACGACTGTCTTGAGTTCGCAAACGAGTACCGCGCACGTGAGGTTATCGAGAAGTACTGTTCTTTCATGCCTACTGAGATTTACCTTGCAAAAGAAAATGCTCCTGAAGAGTACGAGACAATAGACAAGGCCGACAAGCGTGATACTGACACTGTCATCGAGGAAATCCATGAGGACGCCAAGTACGAGGAAAAAGAAAATGACAAGGGCGAGAAGGAGCAGGTAGAGGTATCTCCTGCAAAGGATCAGCTTAAAATCGTTAAGCGCCCTGTTCCGCTCAATGATACAACCCCACTTTGGACCAAGAACCCGAATGAGTGTACCGACGAGGAATACAAGGAGTTTTACAGAAAGGTATTCTTAGACTACAAGGAGCCTCTTTTCTGGATTCACCTGAATATGGACTATCCTTTCAACTTAAAGGGTATCCTCTACTTCCCTAAGATCAACACAGAGTACGACTCAATCGAGGGAACTATTAAGCTTTACAACAACCAGGTATTTATCGCAGACAATATCAAGGAGGTCATTCCTGAGTTTTTGATGCTCCTTAAGGGTGTTATAGATTGTCCTGATTTACCGCTTAACGTATCACGTTCTGCTCTCCAGAATGATGGCTTCGTAAAGAAGATTTCTGAGTACATCACCAAAAAAGTAGCTGACAAGCTCATCGGTATGTGCAAGACAGATAAGGAAGCCTATGAGAAATACTGGGATGACATCAGCCCATTCATCAAGTTTGGCTGCTTAAAGGACGAGAAGTTCTGCGACAAGATAAACGACTATATTCTTTTCAAGGATATCAATGACAAGTATCAGACTCTTCCGGAGCTGCTCGCACCTGTTGCGGATGATGGAAAAACAGATGCAGAAAGTGCTGATGCTTCTGATGATACAAAAAAAGCTGAAAATACTGATGCAAATGCAGACAGCTCAGCCAACACTGATGAAAACAAGGAACCTGAGAAAAATACAGTTTACTATGTCACAGATGTAGTACAGCAGGGTCAGTATATCAAGCTGTTCAAGGAGCAGGGCATGAACGCTGTTATTCTTGACCACAATATCGATACCTCATTCATCACACAGCTCGAGCAGAGAAATGACCACTACAAGTTCATGAGAATAGATGCAGACCTCACAGAGTCTCTCAAGGATGAATCCGGTGCAGACCTCACTGAGGCAACCACTACTCTCTCAGAGGTATTCAAAAAGGCTTTGAACAATGACAAGCTCACTGTAAAGGTAGAAAACCTTAAGAACGCAGATGTAGCATCTGTGCTCACACTCTCAGAGCAGGGCAGACGTATGCAGGATATGATGAAGATGTACGCAGCCGGAGGCATGGGTGGAATGGATCCAAGCATGTTTGCTGCTGACCAGACACTCACATTAAATGCCAACAACGAGCTTGTGAAGTACATCTTAGACAATAAGGATTCTGAGCACGTTCCAATGTTTGCTGAGCAGCTTTACGACCTTGCAATGCTTTCTAACCAGCCGCTTTCAGTTGACCAGATGACTAAATTTGTAAAGAGAAGTAATGATATCATGCTTCTTCTCACAAAGTAATCCAACAAAGTAATTTTACTGTTAACATCACATAAAAAAGCTGTACACTATGCAGGTTTCATAGACCTGCATGTGTACAGCTTTTTATTAATTACCGGCTCTCTTAAACAAAAAGTTCACAAACACAGCCGATACCACCCCAAGCACTGCTCCTGCCAGGATATCCGTTGGGAAATGCATGAAGTTGTACATACGTGAAAACGCTATAAGTACCGCAAGTACAATCGCCGGTATTCCCATTCTTTTGTCTATAAACATAAGTGTCACTGCCGCTGTTATGCCGTTTAACGTGTGTCCCGAAGGAAATGATGAGTCAAACGGTATCTTTACAATAAGACTGACTGTCTCATCTATCTGACATGGTCTCAATCTGTCGACCATATTTTTTATTATCAGATTGCCCACTATAAAGCTCAAAAGCTCTGCCGAAAGCATCTGCATACCTCCACGGCGGTATTTTTTTGAAATACAAAGCACTACACCTATCACAATCCACAATGCTCCTGCATTTCCGATGGTGGATAAAAACGCCATTACCTTGTCTAAAAACGGTGTTCTGATGCTCTGAATTGCATACAGGATGTCAAATTCCCAGTCCATATTATATGCTCCTGTCTATTATTAATTATTATCTGCCTGTTCAATTGTCGGCCTGAAAGTATTTATTGTACACAGTAAAAAAGGAGCTTGTTTTCACATCCTTTTCATCCTTTATACTGATTGAATCCCACAGGTCACTGTTTAAACTAAACCCTGCTTTTTTTACAAAGTGCTCGTAGTCATCATTAAACTGCTCCTGTTGTCTCTTTTGCAGTATAGTGACCTTGTTCTGCTCTGTTTTTTCCCGGTCCAGCTTGGATATACACTTGATGAAATAGTAGCCGTCATCTGTGGTTATCATATCAGATGTCTCTCCATCGCCAAGCTCAAATGCTACAGCCTCAACCTCCTGTGGCAGAGTGCCCTTTGCCGCATACAGCTCTGTCTGACTGTCCTCACTGCTGCCTGATGCAACTGCTGCAAAATCTTCCTTTGACAAAAGCTTCTGGCTCACAGAATCTGCACTCTCCTTGCTCTTAACAAAGATTTTCTGTATATGGATAACTCTTGCATCCTCATCACTCACCTCTGTATCAACGCCCTTCGATAGAGAATTATACAGCTTTTGCGCAATCGCATAATGCTCGTATGCGCTCTCAATGTCTGATAAATCAGCCTTTGTGAATTTCTTTTCAGCTTCATTTAATGAATCATGGTATTCCTTCGCAGCCTTTGACACACTACTCTTCTCCTTGTCCGTAAGTGTAATCTTCTTCTGCTTTGCAATTGAAACCATGCAGTATATGCGCGTCAGCTCATCAACAGTGACATCCCTGATATATTTTTCCACGTTCGACGCATCATCTGTCTCAAGCAGGTTTACATCATACATAGTGCCATACAGATTTTTGTAGTTGGCTAAATATATGAGTGCCTCCGTCTTATCGCACTTCATATTGTCCACGGAAAAAACTGTATGGCTGTTCGTGGTATTTATATCAAGCACTATCTCCTTGCCGCCAATACTGCAGCCGGTGAGAAGTGTCGCTGATGCAAGCAGCATACACATCGTTTTCTTAAAATACTTCATACCTGCTATCCTTCCACAACAAGGAATCTGCCGTCCGCAATGGCAAAGACCTCACTCTGGTCCATAAGCTCATCATCTGACATGCCCGAAATATCTGAGCCTGCCTCATCAAAGTAATCTCTTACTTCTTTTATATTCTTACATACCACAGCCATGCAGTCCTCTAAAAATTCCTCTGCAGCCTCCGGAGTATCTGCGACCTCCTCACTAAAAAGCTGTGTCTGTTTCTTTAAAAATGTGTCTAAAACCTCGTCATCGTATTCGTACATATTGTATTCCTCCATGTAAATTATCTCTTTTCTTTGGCTTTATATACAGCTGTTCATACAGCAATTATGTCTTATATATTAATATATTATATTTTTGTACCGCCTGTTAGACATTATATAATAGATTGCTGTGACATGCCACTATTTTTTATATTCACAACAGGTAACAATTGTCTGCTGTAAACGGAATGAATATATAAGCCTCTCATCCGCCTGTATGCTTTTCCCATCTGTAGAAAAAATCCTTCCAAGTGCATCAGCATACAGTTTTAGCTGTGTACTGTATCTGTCGATAAGCTCTTTAGCAGCATTTACACTGTCCGTCTTGTAATCAAGCAGCACTATTTTATCATTCTCCAGCCAGAATACATCAATAATTCCCTGAACCAATACTCCCTCATAGTCCATCACAAAAGGCTTCTCTTTATACAAATCGCCTCTCTTATCCGCCTGTGCCATACGCGCTGCCACATCTGATGATATAAACTGCTCTATAAGCTTTGGTCTGGTCAGCTTGTACATGTCATCTGTGATAAGCCCCTTTTTTAGCATTTCATCCATGCTTTTCTTCACAAATGCACTGACTGCCACATGGTCTTTTGTATCTATATCACACAGGCTCTTGAAATCCAGACACTCCATGACACGGTGCACTGCAGTTCCGCGCAGCGCTCCCTGATTCACACCTGCTGCATTTTTAGGCTCTTTGCTTTCATTAGAAGCACCGCCTGCCTCATCATCCCTCGCAAAGTCCGGCACATACGTCTCCTTCTCTTCCAAAAGGAACTTAGGACGCTCTGCCTCCCTCTCTGTGCTGTCGTACTTTTCAACCATAGAATCATGCTTCAGCTCAGATACCGAATATTTGCTTTTTTTAGTTATATCAGAAGCATATGCATACTCAAAATCAAATTCCTCTGCGAGCTCTTTGGCTTTTGTTTCATCCGCTGCACTTATGTGCCCAATAAGCTGCGCTTTTGATATATCGTTTGCCGCCATATCCATGGCAGTTCGTGCAGCGAACTCTGTTGCATCGACTGTGGAGACCGTATACTTATCCGGGTACGACAGCATGGCAGGTATAACCCAGTCCAGGTAACACCCTGCTCCCTCCCTTTGTCCAAAGCTTATTGGCTGGTTCGCATTTACATTGCCTCTATACTTCTCAAAGGATTTTTGGGCATTTGAAAGTCCCCCTGTCAGGATAATCTTTTCCTTCGCCCTGGTGAGTGCTACATACAGCACACGCAGCTCCTCTCCCAGATTTTCCCTTTTAATGCGGCTTTCTATCTCATTTCTGATTAGTGATGGTCGCTTTGTCCTTGGGCTTTTTGTTTTTTCCACAAGGCCAAGACCCAGCTTTTCATGTATCACCAGGTCTGATTTTGTGTCCTGCGTGTTAAAGCCCTTGCCAAGCCCGGAAACAAACACTACAGGAAACTCAAGACCCTTGCTCTTGTGTATTGTCATGATACGCACCACATCGTCATTCTCGCCTGCGGTATCGGCCTCTCCGTAGTCTATCTCGTATTTCTGCTGTATATCTATGTACCTGACAAAGTGAAACAGCCCCTTGTAGCTGGTCTTTTCATAGGCTGCGGCCATCTCAATCAGCATATCTATATTCTGTCTGCGCCGTTTTCCTGCCGGCATGGCTGATGCATACCTGTAAAAGCCTGTCTCATCAAGCATCATGTACAAAAGCTCATGGATTGGCGTATCAGCTACAGCACCTCTTAGTCTCTCAAATACCAAAGCGAAGGCTTTAAGCTTCTCGTCCTCATAGCCATCCTCACCTGCCATGGCGCTAAGTGCAGCCTGTGCAAAGCTTACGCCCTTAAAGGCAGACCTAATCTGTGCCAGCTCCTCATCATCCATGCCCACGATAGGCGAAGCAAGCACTGCTGCCATCGGAATATCCTGCAGCGGATTATCGAGTATGCGAAGCATCGACAGAATCACCTGTATCTCATACGATGAAAAGTAGCCTGTATTCGACTCTACATGCGCCGGAATATCACAGTCCTTTAATACTGCTGCCACTGTATTGCCCCAGGTTGCAACACTTCTCGAAAGTATCACTATATCCCTGTACTGCACGGCTCTTAGCTGCCCTGTCTTTTTATCAGTCACCATGCCGTCTTCCATCAGACTCCTTATACGGTTTGCAATCAAAAGCGCCTCTATCTGCACCTTATCTCCATCCTCATCCTCTATAATTTCAGACAGATCCTCATCCTTATAGTCAACAAGCAAAAGCTCAGGACGCATCGTCTCCTTTGGATAGCTTGCACCGGGATACAGTGCCGCATCGTCATCATACTGCACATTGCCCAAATCTGCTGCCATGATTTTGTAGAATATGTCGTTAGTAAAGTCTAACACCTCATTCCTGCTTCTGAAATTTTTATGCAGGTCTATTCTCTGGTGTGCACTGTCATCTGATGTATATGTGTTGTATTTTTCCATAAACAGCTCAGGGCGCGCCATTCGAAACCTGTATATGCTCTGCTTTACATCGCCCACCATAAACATGTTGCCGACTCCCTGATGCTCTCTTGAAATAGCGGTAAGTATATCCTCCTGCACCTGGTTTGAGTCCTGATACTCGTCAATCATGATTTCCTCAAAATGTTTTGAAAACTCACGCGCCGTCTCTGTGGGCTCCAGTGTCTGTTCATCCACCAGTATGCGAAGCGCAAAATGCTCTATATCAGAAAAATCAAATACTCTTTTTCTTGTCTTTACAGCCTCCATCGCATCATAAAACTCAAGTGAGAGCCTTATCAGCTCTTTAACAAATGGTCTTTGACGCCCCAGCTGCTCATACATAAGCTCAATTGACATGCCAAAGTATTTCTGCTTTATTCCGTCTACCTTCTTCTTGGCAGCATCGCGCATACTTTTCACGCGCTCCTTTTTCTTCTCGTCTCCGTCAAATTTCCTGATGACAGCAATTCTGCCAAAGGATATTTTGTTTAAGAACTCCTGCATGCCGACATAGCCTGTCACATCCGCCATTCCATCAAACAATGCTATATCCTCTGAAAGTGTAAGCGCATACTTTTCAAGCCCTGGTGTAGCTGATGCCAGGTCTTTCGCCATTGTAAGCTCCTGAACAGCCTCCTCCAAAAGCACCCTGCTGTAATCCACTATCTCCTTAATGATTTCTGAGTCCTCAAGCTGTTTAGCTGACTTTATATCATAGAGCCTTAGGAGACTGTTCATCCACTTTCTCGGCCATGATGAGCTGCCCGCCTTATAGTAGATATCCTCCACCATCTGCCTGACGGCAGAGTCATTTCTCCCCTTGCTGTAGGTGTCTATAAGGTTGATAAATGCCTCGTTGTCTTCTCTTGCATAATTGTCCTCAAATACCTGTGCCAAAGCATCCTTTAGCATAAGCTTAAGCTCTGCCTGGTCACCGATTCTGAAATCAGGATCCAGATTAAGCTGTGCGAAATTATTCTGCACCACAAACAGACAAAACGAATCGATTGTCGTGATAAGCGCATTGTGAACCAGTGTCGACTGCCTCTGCAGGTTCTCATCGTCCGGCTTTTGCTCCTTCAAGCTGTCTATCGCACGACTGACACGCTCCCTCATCTCAGCAGCTGCAGCCTTGGTAAACGTCACCACAAGCATCCTGTCGATATCCACCGGCGGATTATCCACACATATTCTGTTTACTATACGCTCAACGAGTACAGCTGTCTTTCCTGAGCCCGCTGCCGCCGATACAAGTATATCCCTGTCTCTTAAATCTATAACCTTTTTCTGTTCACTGGTCCATTTAACATCCATATTATGTCTCCCGATTATGGCTTTATATTATTATCTCCATAGCATGCTTTATGCTCTGCCGCTGCAATCTGTGTACGCATTTTATCAAGTACATCTTCCTTATTGTCACCGTTAAAGCTTCTTTCGCTAAAGCCCGGTATCCTTGAATCATACCTGCATATGGCCTGAAAAGCGCAATATGCGCAGCTGTCTATTTTCTTGTTCTTGATAGGATTGACGTCAACATTTCCATCGTATATTTCTCTTCCTATCTCGCGAAGCTTCTCTCGCGCAAACCTTGTTATCACATCAAACTCTTCGGCGTTTGCCACCTTTGAGCCTGCAGCCGGTGTCTGATCCTTTTTTAAGGTGACAGGGATTACGTCAGAGCTTTTCTCAAAGTCCCTGTCCATGCCTCTGTATGCCTTTTCGTCAGAGTTGATAAGCCCGTCAGGCTTGAGCTTCTTTAATATCATCTGATTGATTTCTTTCTCAGACAGCTCAGTGCCCGGTGTCACATCCTTTAAATCAATTACAGGATCGTCGATGTGATAGTACAGCATACCGCCCGGCTCCACACTTACCTGCTTTAGTGCCTCTTTCTTTTGTTCCATGACAGCGTCCATGTACACTGCAAGCTGAAGCTGCGTGCCATAATACAGCTTCACCAGGTCAAAAACTGTATTTCCCGACTTGTAATCCAGTACCTTCACAAAAAGCCTGCCCTCATCCGTATATGTGTCAGTCCTGTCCACGCGTCCCTTTATATCAACCGTCACATCATTTGCCATATCAAGGCTCTCGTAAAAGGAAAACTCAAACCTCTCAGGCACAAAGCTGCCTCTTCGTATCTGGGTTGTGAGTGCCCATACTGTCTGCTTAAAGACCGCCTTCATATGTGATATCGAATGTTGGCTTTCCGCTGTATCAAATATGCCAAAGCCTGCATACTCATCAATCACCTCATTTATTGCTTCCATCGCAAGCTCATCTCTTTTTGCATCTGTCACGCTAAACCAGTCAGTACTCTCCCTATCAAGCTTCTTACTGTATCTTTCCAGTGCTTCATGGTATATATTACCCATATCAAGGGATGTAAAGCCGCTCTCCTCACGCTCTGTAAGCCTCAATCCATAATTTAAAAAATGCGCATATGCACATCTGGCAAACTGCTCAAAGCGCGTGATACTGCCCTCCATGTGTCTGCCGTATATGCTTCTTGCCACATTTCGGCTAATCGGATCCTTTGAATAATGCTCAAACCTTGCATTTATGAGCCGCTCCACGGAATTTTTTTGAGTAAATTCTTTATCGTCTACTTCATTACATTCCCCTGCATCACTGACTGCTGCGTCATAGAGCATCACCGCTGCTGCAATCTCGCACCATCTGTCATCCACCTCATTTGACAGCAGATAATCCAGAGCACTCTGCCTGCTTGATATATCCAAAAGCTGTTCTACATCCTCTGTCTCAGTCACGACAAGCTCCGGAAACATCCCCTTTAATATACCTATGAGGTACGATGGCTGGGCAGCCTTTTTTTCACTGTCAAGCCTAGTATAGCTGATATAAAGCTCCCTGGATGGCTTTGTCATATTCAGATACAGATAAAACCTCTGTATAAATGCCTGCTCCCTTGCCCCGGGCGCAAGCTCTATATCCAGCTCCTTAAGTGCCTCTCTCTCATACTGTGATATGATGCCGCCTCTTCCTGCTGCCTTTGGCACAATCCCATCGTTTACGCCTGCAAAAAACATGACCTTTATGTTGGTCAGACGCGTTCTCTCAATATCTCCGATGGTCACAGTGTCGTATCCCGGCGGTATGACTGCTACATCTGCCGCATCCAGTCCTGCATCCAGTATCTGTGTAAATTCCTCTGCATCCATGCATTCATCACCCAGCACCGCCACATATTTTTCAAAGAGCTGCATGACTATTTTGTATATCTGTCCGTATTCCTTTGATGCGGTCTGGTCCCCTGCATCAAGCAGTACCTGCTCCTTTTTTGCAAGCTTATCAGGTATATCAAGCAAAACTATCAGCTTATATATAGCGAGCACATAGTCCTTTACCGTTGACTTTTTATCGGAAAACACTTGATATACCGGCTTTAGCAGCTCCATTATATACTCCCTGCTTTGGTTTAAAAGTTCAAGGTCATAGCCTGCCTTATGCTTTGGCAGCCTGACCCACTTTTTGTCCCATGCGCTTTTACCTCTTACTCCACAGGCGAGCACATAGTTTTCAAGTACATCTATTTCACTGTCCAATAGCTCACTAAAGCCACACCTCAAAAATCTGAACACCGCATCTGCCGAGAAATGTTGTGCCGCAATATCGGGTATTGACCTGATAAACTCAATAAACGGATGGAAAAGTATCTCCTGTGTGGCATCGATAAAGTAAGGAATATTGTATTTGTCAAATATTTCACGCACATAACCTGCATATATATTCACATCTCCTGTGACTATAGCAATATCTCGGTAACGCAGATTTTCGTTCCTTACAAGCTCATTAATTCTTCTGGCTATCTTTGTCAGCTCCTGCTTCGGGTCACGCAGACAGTCTATATGAATGTGCTTTGGTACTTTTTTAAAGGAGCATCTTCGTTTTCTGAAAAGCTGCTGTTCCATAAAGCTTAGCTCTTCGTTTTCTGCAAGCCGGTAGTTTTTATCAAGGATAATAGGTTCCTCGACTTCTATGCCATAAAACGCTGCCATTTCGGTGAGTGATTTCACTGTCCTTTTTGGCATGTCAAACAGTTCCTGCATGCCTCTGCTCTTAAAGATATCCTCACGACAGTCTATTGTGAGCGTTACATATATTTTCTTTGAAATGACAAAGAGCTTTTTGATGAGCTGGTTCTGTATAGGTGTAAATCCGGTAAATTCATCAAATGCAATGACTGAATTTCTAAGAATGGCAGACTCCTCCGCCACATTGCTAAGCACATTAAGTATTTCCTCTGCAGTGATATATTTGTCCTGCATAAACTTCTCAAATGCTTCGTAGAGCACGAGCACATCCTTGAGCTTATCTGAAAGTGTATCCGATAGCCTGCCTGAGGCAATATATCTTCCGAGCTCCTCAGGTGATATATTGTACTGCACAAGCTCCGAAAGCAGTGACTTTACCTCACTTATATAGCCGATGCGGTTTAAGTTTCTGCCTATTACGCCAAGCTTATCCGCCTCCTGTGCCGCAAGCTTTCTGAGTACAAGGTTCTTACCTGTCTCCTCAAGTACCGTGAGATTTGTGATTCCAAGCTCATCAAACACTCTGTAGGCTAAGCGCTTAAAGCTTAGCACATCTATATTCATGATAGCTTTATTCTCCGACAAATCTACAAGCTGTCTCTGCGTCTGCATTGTAAACTGCTCAGGCACTATTACAAGATAATTGTCCCTTGGGTTTGCCTTTGCCTCTTTCACTATCCTGTTAAAGAGATATTTCGTTTTTCCGTTTCCTGAATTACCTGTGATAAACTGTAATGACATAAAAAGACTCCATGATTAACTACTGTGTAAAATGTATACTGTAATTATATCATGAAGTCCTCTATTATTGAATTACTTATTGTGCTTAAATTCAGCTTAATAACCGCTATACCTTGTGATTAGTGATGGAAAAGTCTGATTCCTGTAAAGCTCATTACCATACCGTACTTATTACATGTATCAATAACATGGTCATCTCTCACAGATCCACCCGGCTGGGCTACATACTTCACGCCACTCTTGTGAGCACGCTCAATGTTGTCACCAAATGGGAAGAATGCATCCGAGCCAAGGCACACACCGGTCACCTTGCTGAGGTAAGCCTTCTTTTCCTCAGCGGTCAGCGGCTCGGGCTGGCGGGTGAAGGTCTCGGCCCAGACATCGTCGCCGATGACATCCTCCGGGGTGTCGCCGATGTAAACATCAATAGCATTGTCGCGGTCTGCGCGGCGGATACCGTCAACAAACTGGAGACCCATGACCTTGGGTGACTGTCTGAGCCACCAGTTGTCAGCCTTCTGACCTGCGAGACGTGTGCAGTGGATTCTTGACTGCTGACCTGCGCCGATACCGATAGCCTGTCCGTCCTTTGCATAACAAACAGAATTGGACTGTGTATACTTAAGTGTAATCAAAGCAATAATCAAATCACGCTTTGCCTCATCAGTGAAAGTCTTGTTGTCTGTTGGGAAGTTCTTGAGCAACTCCTCGTCAATCTTGAGGCTGTTTCTGCCTTGCTCAAAAGTAATACCATAAACCTGCTTATGTTCAATAGCTGCTGGAACATAGTTAGGGTCAATCTTAACTATGTTATATGTTCCTCTTCTCTTGCTCTTAAGGATTTCAAGTGCTTCATCTGTATATCCAGGGGCGATGATACCGTCAGAAACTTCACGCTTGAGAATTAAAGCTGTTTCCTTGTCGCAGACATCAGAAAGAGCCGCCCAGTCACCGTATGAGGACATTCTGTCCGCACCACGAGCCTTTGCATATGCACTTGCAATAGGAGAAAGCTCTAAATCGTCAACAAAATAAATCTTCTT
>OHVU01000292.1_pt1 | contig 17597 bp, 16 predicted proteins | sample 1579551 | NCBI WGS metagenome assembly OHVU01 (sample SAMEA3882520, study PRJEB24775) | human gut metagenome | biome: human-associated habitat; feature: intestine environment; material: feces | place: Netherlands | collected 2009/2010 | reverse complement strand
GTACGAGCCGATTCCGGTGCAAAATGTTGAGCCGACGCTGGGTATCGGCGCGCCAACCGACAAAGTGTTTATGATCGAAGAAGCCCAGCGTCCGGGCGAGTATATGACCGCGTTTGAAGATGAGCACGGCACTTACATCATGAACTCGAAAGATCTGCGCGCCATCGCCCATGTTGAACGCCTGACCAAAATGGGCGTGCATTCGCTGAAAATCGAAGGCCGTACCAAATCTTTCTACTATTGCGCACGCACCGCGCAGGTTTACCGTAAAGCTATCGATGACGCCGCTGCGGGCAAACCGTTCGATACCAGCCTGCTGGAAACGCTGGAAGGTCTGGCGCATCGTGGCTATACCGAAGGTTTCCTGCGTCGTCATACCCACGACGATTATCAGAACTACGAATACGGTTATTCGGTTTCTGACCGCCAGCAGTTTGTTGGTGAGTTTACCGGTGAGCGCAAGGGGGAGCTCGCGGCGGTAGCGGTGAAAAATAAATTCTCCGTTGGCGACAGCCTTGAGCTGATGACGCCGCAAGGCAACATTAACTTTACCCTTGAGCATATGGAAAACGCCAAAGGTGAAGCTATGCCGGTCGCACCAGGCGATGGTTATACTGTGTGGCTCCCGGTGCCGCAGGATCTTGAGCTAAATTACGCGCTGCTGATGCGTAATTTCTCCGGGGAAACCACGCGTAACCCCCACGGTAAGTGATTAATTTCGATTATTTTTCCCGGATGGAAAATTCTTAGAAACCGATCACATACAGCTGCATTTATTAAGGTTATCATCCGTTTCGCTGAAAAACATAACCCATAAAATGCTAGCTGTACCAGGAACCACCTCCTTAGCCTGTGTAATCTCCCTTACACGGGCTTATTTTTTATGCATAAGCCCTATCCCTGGTCACCGTCTTCCATTGACCACATCGATAGAATCCTCCTTCATAGCACGATGCTTTTCACTTATCGACATCGTGCTCGCACAGGTTCCGGTTACGCACAGCCAGAACGCGCATGTTTGACGCTTACCAAAAAATGAACCTAAAGCATTGGAACATTTTTGACATCATTTTCTGATGGCTGCATAAAATAAAAATTCTGCTTTAGTTTCATCTATCTGTTTGTCATTATTACTCACATTCAATAATGGTGTTGAAGAATATCCCATCACAGATAAAATAAATATGTGCATGGTAGTCTTGAATCTATTCTCACTCTCCACATTTGAATGTCAGACGAGCGACGCCATGTAATCCTGCACCTTCTGTCTTCAGGTCAACTATCTGCATTTTTTTGCCCTGAGTAACACAGAAATGAACTGCATCATTTTTTACTATATTTTCTGCACCAGATATTCTACCCCTGGCTAAAGAAGCTTCGGCTTCGGTGTAGTATTGGTTATCGAGTTTACGCTGAATATTACTTTTATATGCAAGACCAAATTTACCGATACTTGTCTCATCATTATGTACAGCACACCCAGACATAAGAAAAACACTAATTAATGATATAGCAGCTATCTTTTTCATCTCACCTTCCCCCATTAAATACCAACGACACTCTCTAGTGTTTAAATATAATAATGGCATGATTATTATAATTGAATAGGATTATAATAAATGTTCTGTACAACATTTCCTACATAAGTAGGAATTACAGACATGGTGGCCCTTCCGGGTAACCCTATGGGGGGCTTAAATATATTTTGAATAGTATATTTAAGATGCCACTATTTAGTTGAATATTAGATATTTGCTCTTTTTTCAAATTTACTGGTGGCTACCGTTAATATTCGCTGTTCCCATTGCAAGCTCCTGGTGGTAACCACTGAATCCTCCATACTTGAACTGACTTTTTATCCTCCGACTTTCATCCTGTTCTGACTCCACCTTTTCTTTTCTGCTCTACACTATCTACAGACCAATCATAAAGGCACATACGATCATTGCAGAAATTCCCGCCAGCTTACTGATTCTTAATGGCAAAAGCACTGACAATCTACCCTTGCGCGAAGCAATTATGCTGTTGCGTGAGGAAGGAATGACGATCCATGTGCGGGTTACCTGGGAGAAAGGTGATGCCGCACGATATGTAGAGGAGGCACGGAAGTTGGGCGTCGCAACGGTGATTGCCGGTGGTGGCGATGGCACCATTAATGAAGTTTCTACGGCGTTGATTCAGTGTGAGGGGGATGACATACCCGCGCTGGGAATTTTACCATTAGGAACCGCCAATGATTTTGCCACCAGTGTAGGGATTCCTGAGGCACTGGATAAGGCGCTGAAACTGGCAATTGCCGGTAACGCCATTGCAATAGATATGGCGCAGGTCAACAAACAAACCTGTTTTATTAATATGGCGACAGGCGGGTTTGGGACACGTATTACCACAGAAACGCCGGAAAAATTAAAAGCCGCGCTGGGTGGCGTCTCTTACATCATTCATGGCTTAATGCGCATGGATACTCTGCAACCGGACCGTTGTGAAATCCGCGGTGAAAACTTTCACTGGCAAGGTGACGCCCTGGTCATTGGTATTGGTAACGGGCGTCAGGCCGGTGGCGGTCAGCAATTGTGCCCGAACGCATTAATTAACGACGGCTTACTGCAACTGCGCATTTTCACCGGCGATGAAATTCTTCCGGCTCTCGTATCAACCTTAAAATCTGACGAAGATAACCCGAATATTATCGAAGGTGCTTCGGCGTGGTTCGATATACAAGCGCCACACGAAATTACCTTTAATCTTGATGGCGAACCGTTGAGTGGGCAAAACTTCCATATTGAAATACTTCCGGCAGCATTGCGCTGTCGATTACCACCGGATTGTCCATTATTGCGTTAATCAAATTTCCCTTTCTTAATTCAGGGAGTATCAGTGATGCCGGATTCGGTGTACACACCTTATCCGGCACAAAGAACAATGCTACACCGTAATTAATTTCACCCGTGTTTTCTGCAATGCCAGTTTATCCACCTCTGAAACGGCATCATCAGTAATAATAATGTCAATTTTTTCAATCGGCAGTACCTGATTAAAACCGCGACGATTAAATTTCGATGAATCGAGAACGGCAATCACTTTATTTGCGGCTGTGACCATCGCCCCGCTAATCGAATAACCTTCATTAAAGGTCGTAATACCATTAACCGCATCAATACCATCAGCACCGACAAACATTAAATCGGCATTAATATCCTGCAATGAACGCTCGGCAATGGAACCATGCATCGAGCGTGTTTTATGGCGGACGGTCCCACCACAGACGACCAGAGTAATGTCTTTATTTTCGGAAAGGGCAAATGCTGCCGGGAGACTGTTGGTAATCACCGTGATATTTTTGGCGGTCATTAATCCTTCGGCGATAAGCATTGTCGTACTTCCGCTGTCGAGAATAACGGTCATCCCTTCGTGGATCATTTTGACTGCCGCCTGCGCTATTCTGTTTTTTGGCGCGCTGGCGAGCTGAAATCGCTCTTTAAACCCGACTTCCTGGGTCTCGGTTTCACTATTACCGGACATTATTTTCGCCGCACCGCCATGAAAGCGCGTAACCACGCCTTTTTGTTCGAGAAAGCGCAAATCGGCACGGATTGTCGCTTCCGAGGCAGCAAATACTCCCGCCAGATCCTGAACAAGCACGGTTCCCTGTTCATTCACTAATTGGATGATCTTATTCCTTCGCTCGAATGAATTCATCGTCATTTACCCATATTCAATTGTGGCTAGTGTAAACGAAGGGGGACCATTGGTGAATGATCTGTTTTGCACAATACCGGGCCAGCATCACGCTGGCCCGCGGTTTCAGGGAATGAGCAACACTTTGCCCGGCATAGCATTACGAGCGATGTCACGCACCGCCTGGGCGAAGCTTTCAAAGCTTCCACGGTGAGCGATTAATGGCTCCAGGCTTAACTTACGTTCTGTCAGCAACCGGCTCGCCGTTTCCCACTCCTGCCCCGGCCAAGGGCTGGAGTAGTTCATCCAACTGCCGATAACCGTCAGCTCTTTACGCAATATTTTGCCAAACGTTGCCGATGTTAAATGCAGATCCTGATGCAACGTGCCTACCAGCGCCAGTTGGGCATGAGGACCGGCAATCTCTACCGCCAGTTCGACAGTTTGCGGGACGCCAGCCGTCTCGAGGATAAGCTGATTAAAGCGCAGTTCGCGTAAAACGCTCTGCATTTGCGGCGCGCTCATTTCGCTACTGTTAAATGTTTGCATCGCACCGAAAGATTTTGCCAGTGCCAGTTTTTCTGAGCTAATGTCGATAGCCGTCACACTCTTTGCTCCCAGCGCGACAGCGCACTGAATTGCCAGCAGGCCAATGGTTCCGGCACCAATAATAATAACGTTTTTATTCTCACAACCTTGCGCTAAATGAAAAGCATGCAGGCCAACGGTAATCGGTTCAATAAAAGCCCCATCCTCAATAGGCATATCCGTGGGTAGAGCAAAGACATTTTTTCGCTTAACGACAATATATTCAGCAAATCCACCATCACGCCGCGAGCCAATAAAATCATATTTTGCGCACTGGGAATAAAACCCTTTCAAACACTCTGGACAAGTAAAACAGGGTAATAACGGTACACAGGCAACCGCATCGCCGGGGTGTAAATCATCAACACCGGATCCCACCGCATCAATATAGCCGCTAAATTCATGCCCTAACGTTATTGGATAATAATGTGCACCATTTTTAAATATCCTGGGTAAATCGGAACCACATAAGCCCGAGCTGGCAATTTTTACCCGCACCTGATCCTGATGTTTAATTTCAGGAATGACGCTTTCTGCAACGCGCACGATACCATCAGTATCATTCACCACTGATTTCATAAAAACTCCTGATTGTTAAGGGGGATTACCTCCCCCTCAGGTAAAAATTATTCTGCGAGAACGGCTTTCTCTTGTTTAATAAAACCACGCGCTCTACGCCAGGTCATGAAAATACCGGTCAGATAAATTGCGCCGATAATAATGAAACCGGGAATATTTTGCGGGGAGAAAACCTGAATCAGTAACCAGGTAATGGGAGAACCGCCCTGATCCATTGATGCCACCATGCCTCCGGCTTTTAACGCCCCAGCGTTAGCCGCCAGTTGGGTGTGCAAACCAATAGTTTGCGTCGCGATCCACAGGGTGATGCTCATAATGATGACACCCGAGATTAAGGTGCGGAACAGATTTCCACGATGCACCGCGACCGCCATCGCCACGAAGAAGCCGATAGTTGCAAGATCGCCAAACGGCAGCACCTGATTACCCGGAACACAAACAGCAATTAAAATGGTGAGAGGGATAAAAATCAGGCTTGCCGATACCACCGCCGTATGCCCCAGCAACAACGCCGGATCAAGGCCAATCAGGAACTCCTGACCGCCGAACTTCGCCTGTAAACGACTACGGGCCTGCTTAGCGATGGGCGTTAAACCATCCATGATAGGTTTAATCACCCGTGGCATCAGCAGCATAACTGCCGCCGTTTTTACCGCCAGCTGCAATACACCTTTGACATCGTAACCCGCGAGGATGCCGATAATCAGCCCCATCACAAAACCCACGGTGACAGGCTCGCCAAACGGACCAAATTTGCGCTGAATATCGTCGGCGCTAAATTTAATTCGGTTAACGCCTGGGATTTTCTCGATAATGGCATCCACCAGTACCGCGATTGGCCCCATATACGCCGACGTACCGTGCGGGATGGCAATGCCTTCCAGCTCAAAGAAATTTCGGGTATCGCGGGCAAACCAGTCGCCGAGTTTATAAACAAACGCCGCGTGAATAACCACACCCGCCATCCCTATCATCCATGAACCGGTTGCCAGATGCAGCAACGCGCCGGTGAAGGTCATATGCCAGATATTCCAGATATCAACATTTACCACCCGCGTCATACGGGTCAGTAACATCGCCACGTTAACCAGAATCGCAATCGGAATCGCCACCAGCGCAATTTGCGACGCCCAGGTCATGGGTGAAGAGCCCGGCCAGCCGACATCGACCACATGCAGATTCAGGTCGAAATTTTCCGCCATCGCTTTCGCCGCCGGACCAATGGAATCCAGCATTAAGCCAATCACAAGGCCAATGCCCACAAAGCCAATCCCGATATGCAGACCCGCTTTAAAGCAATCGCCTGCCTTCATGCCTAATATTTTAGAAAAAATAATGATGACAATCGGCAGCATCACCGTAGGGCCGAGGTCGAGAATATAACGCATGACTTCTGAAAACATAGGTCACCCCTGTAAGATAGTCAGAATTTTATTTTGTAATGCTTCGATACCGACACCAGAAACAAAAGGCATGCCATGAACTAACGGAATATTGCCAAAACTACGATCCACCCTGGCAGTGGTGCATATCAAATGCACGCCATCCATATAGGTTTCTATTTCATTAACCCGACACTGGATTAATTCAACAGGAATATTATGACTCTGACACAACTCTTTAATTTCTTCCGCCGCCATCGTGGAGGTCGCAACCGCACCTCCGCAAGCGACAATAATTTTGCGTTTCATAAATAGTCCTTTTCATTGTTACAGAGGGATTTATTCGTCTGAATCTAAAACATACTTTGTGAAGTATTCCTTTAACTGGGTTTCAGGAAGAGTGATTAGTGTCTCGACGATATCAGGCTGTTGTAACTTGCCAAATAAACAGCGTAAAAGTTTCAATTGCTGCTGCGGATTTTCCACAATCAACGCAATAACCAACGATACCGCCACGTCGTTATCATCATCCGCTTGCTGAAAAAGAACTTTATTAGTTGGCCTTAACAGATAAATGGCTGACGACTTAGCATGAATCGCCTCACAATGCGGTATTGCAATGGCGTGCTGCTCAAGCATTATCCCGGTAGGGAATTCTGCTTCTCTGGCAATTAATGCCTGTGGCCAGGTATCATGAACCACACCTTTCGCGAGCATCTCATTACCGATATGGGTTAAAACTTCGCTACGATCGACAAAAGAAATTCCGCTACGAACAAACAGGTTAGTCATATACCGTCCTTATTCCGCACAGCCGTAGCGATAGGCGCGCAAAACATCATAAATTTTATCCATAATAAGCTGATGCGGTATTGCTGATAATTCCCCGGACTGAATGCGTTCAAATTGTTTGGGAAGATACTGACTAATCATGCCCAGTGGGATGTCCACGCCTTCCAGATTCACCATCATCGTTTCGACGCTATTTTTAATCCGGCTATGCGGCCAGTAATAACGAATACGATCCGACAGGCTGTAACGAATATCCAGTAATGAATCGTTAAAACCTGTGCGATAATATTTTTTCCAGTATTGTGGTTCGTCAAGCATCACATCTTCAATCACCGCCAGACAACGGCTACGATTTTCGGGTGCGATGAGTTCCTGCTCAATTTGTGCCAACGCAAATATCGCCTCACGTAGAGCAAAGGTTAATGCTGGCCCGACTTTCAAAATTGCAAAGTGATCGCGGACTAATTCCCAATAAGCCGTCCGGGTCTGGTAATCGGTAGAATGTGCTTCATAAACCATTCGGGTGTTTTCTATCCATTGCGCCAGCGCCTGCGCTTCCTGCGGCTGATAATGGATAATATTGCTGTGATCAAATTCCACACCCGGCTGCACCACGATGGCAATCACGCGTGTTAACGCCTCTGTCAGCCCACGAGCAATAAAGGCCTTTTGGTGCGTACGTAAAGTATTGGCGGCATCTTCAACCCGGGTAATGTGTACTGACTGAATGGCGCTGGCCTCACCGCCCGGAACCGGAACTTCGGTGCCAATGACATAGCTCAGTTGCTCACGCTGGCAATCTGTCGCCACAATCTCCGCTGCGTGGCAAAGCACAGCAGCTCGTTCCGCAACCGTTTCTGGCGCTAACGGTATGGGATCCCCCGCGCAGGGCATTGACGCATCAAGATGAATTTTACTGAAGCCGGCACGAACATATGCCTTTACCAGCTCGACGGATTTTTCCATCGCCGCATCCGCATTTTCTTGCTGCCAGCTGTTTGGCCCCAGATGGTCGCCGCCGAGAATAATGCGCTCGCGTGCAAACCCAACTCTATCGGCAATCGCAAACACAAATTCGCGAAAGTCCGCCGGTGTCATTCCGGTATAACCGCCAAATTGATTGACCTAGTTTGACGTTGCTTCAATCAGCACTTTGCGCGTGCTGTTGCGATCAAATGCCAGCGCCGCTTCGATAACCAACGGATGGGCAGAACAGACTGAACATATGCCGATATGTTCACCAGCTTTATGCCGGGCAATTAACGTTTTCATATTTTTTCCTTGTTAAATGGCAGGTGCGTTATGCCCTGCCCTCGCAGCCACAATCGGCAATCACTTTGCTCACCACATCGCGCATTGCGAATTTAGCCGACTGCAAATAATCCCGGGGATCGGTCGCTTCGGGGTGCTCGGTCAGGTAATTTTTTAACGCCTGCGAGAAGGCATTTTTCAGCTCCGTTGCAACGTTGATTTTGCATATCCCCAGTTTGATGGTTTGCTGAATATCCTTAGTCGATAATCCTGACGCGCCATGCAGCACCAGCGGTAAATTCACCCACTGGCGAATGTTCTCCAGTCGAGAAAAATCAAGCGCCGGTGCTCTGGCATACATACCGTGAGCCGTGCCGATGGCGACCGCCAGGGAATCAATCCCGGTTGCCTCGGCAAATTCACGCGCCTGAACGGGGTTGGTGTACAACGCATCTGCTTCATTGACTTGCACATCATCTTCCTGGCCGCCAAGTTGCCCCAGCTCCGCTTCGACGCTGACATCAAAGCGGTGGCAAAAATCCACCACCTCTTTGACCCGTGAAATATTTTGCGCAAAAGGCAAATGCGAGGCGTCAATCATGACTGAGCGCACGCCAGAACGAACCTTCTGAGCGATATCGTCAAATTTCGTGTGATGGTCGAGATGAATCGCCAGTGGATGGTGATATTGCTTCGCCATCGCGCTGACCAGCGCCATCAGATTTTCTGTACCGGCATGAGTAAATGTGCCGGGCGTTCCGGCGATGATGACCGGCGCATGCATGCTGGCAGCAGTTTCCACCACCACTTGCATCGTTTCGAGATTGTGAATATTGAATGCCGGAACCGCATAACCGCCGCGCTGCGCGTTGTTCAGCATCTGCTTTGTCGATACCACGTACATTTTCACATCCTATCGTTTATTTTCGATTTCAAAATACAATGAAATAATTTGTTTTCAAATGTCGAGATAACGATCACAAAAACGACAATTCGAAAATTAATCAGAATGACAGGCAAAAAAACGGCCTCCCGATAGGGAAGCCGTAGCAAAGTGCGCGTGTTTTTATGCCGGATGCGACGTAAACGCCTTTTCCGTCATACGGGGTAGTGCTGTTCGTATAAGGCGTATCAGGCGATAGTAATTTTGCTATCGAGATAAACGTCCTGCACGGCGTTAATCAGTTTCACGCCGTCAGCCATCGATTTCTTGAACGCCTTACGTCCAAGAATCAGCCCCATTCCGCCAGCGCGTTTGTTGATAACCGCAGTACGCACTGCATCGCTGAGGTCAGTTTCACCGCCCGCAGCACCGCCGGAGTTTATCAACCCAGCCCGGCCCATATAGCAGTTAGCTAACTGATAACGCACCAGATCAATCGGGTTTTCGCTGGTCAATTTGCTGTAAACACGATCGTCGGTATAACCGTAATTAATCGCTTTATAGCCGCCGTTATTTTCCGCCATTTTTTGTTTGACGATATCTGCACCTATGGTTGCCGCCAGATGGTTCGCCTGACCAGTCAGGTCGGCGGAAACATGGTAATCAACGCCATCTTTCTTAAAGGCGGAGTTACGCAAATAGGCCCACAGCACTGTCACCATGCCCAGCTCGTGCGCACGTTCAAAAGCCGCAGAAATTTCTTCAATCTGGCGACGTGACTCTTCCGAGCCAAAATAGATAGTCGCACCAACCGCCACCGCGCCCATATTGAACGCCTGCTCCACGCTGGCATACAGCGTTTGATCGTAGGTATTCGGGTAACTTAGCGTCTCGTTGTGATTAAGTTTGACGAGGAATGGAATGCGATGCGCGTAACGCCGCGATACCGATGCCAGCACGCCGTAAGTTGACGCCACACAGTTACAGCCCGCTTCGATCGCCAGTTCAACAATGTTTTTCGGGTCAAAGTAGAGCGGGTTAGCGGCAAATGAAGCTCCGGCAGAGTGCTCAACGCCCTGGTCAACCGGCAGAATAGAAAGATATCCTGTGCCAGCCAGACGCCCGGTGTTGTACAACGTCTGCATATTACGTAACACCGCTGGCGGGCGATTATTGTCAATCATCACGCGGTCTACGTAGTCATGTCCGGGGAGATAAAGCTGGTCAGAAGGAATAGTCATACAACGGTGCTGTAAAAGGTTGTCGGCGTCTTTGCCAAGCAACTGCGCAATATCTGTCATTACTATGCTCCCGTAAATTCCGATTGGATATCGGCTATGGATTGTCCTGGCCCGCCTTTTGCGGGCAATCATAATCCTGGTCGTTACGGGCGAGTTTTTCCATCTTTTGGATGTTTTTTCAGCGTTTTCTGTTGGCTCGATTCATCAGAAAAAATGTTACAGCGGTCAAGTTTTCACCGCAAAGGTATTTAAAAGGTATTATTAAGTGGTATTGTCATCGCGTACCTTACATTACCTGTCATGAAGGAATTAAAAGATGAAAACAACAGCAAAGCTGTCGTTCATGATGTTTGTTGAATGGTTTATCTGGGGCGCGTGGTTTGTGCCATTGTGGTTGTGGTTAAGTAAAAGCGGTTTTAGTGCCGGAGAAATTGGCTGGTCGTATGCCTGTACCGCCATTGCGGCGATCCTGTCGCCAATTCTGGTTGGCTCCATCACTGACCGCTTTTTCTCGGCACAGAAAGTGCTGGCGGTATTGATGTTCGCTGGTGCGGTGCTGATGTATTTCGCCGCGCAACAGACCACTTTTGCCGGCTTCTTCCCGTTACTGCTGGCCTACTCGCTAACCTATATGCCGACCATTGCGCTGACTAACAGTATCGCTTTTGCCAACGTGCCGGATGTGGAGCGTGATTTCCCGCGCATTCGTGTGATGGGCACTATCGGCTGGATTGCCTCTGGTCTGGCATGTGGATTCTTGCCGCAAATGCTGGGTTATGCCGATATCTCACCGACGAACATCCCGCTGCTGATTACCGCCGGAAGTTCTGCTCTGCTTGGTGTGTTTGCGTTTTTCCTGCCCGACACGCCACCAAAAAGCACCGGCAAAATGGATATTAAAGTCATGCTCGGCCTGGATGCGCTGATCCTGCTGCGCGATAAGAACTTCCTCGTCTTTTTCTTCTGTTCATTCCTGTTTGCGATGCCACTGGCGTTCTATTACATCTTTGCCAACGGTTATCTGACCGAAGTTGGCATGAAAAACGCCACTGGCTGGATGACGCTCGGCCAGTTCTCTGAAATCTTCTTTATGCTGGCATTGCCGTTTTTTACCAAACGCTTTGGTATCAAAAAGGTATTATTACTTGGTCTGGTCACCGCTGCGATCCGCTATGGCTTCTTTATTTACGGTAGTGCGGATGAATATTTCACCTACGCGTTACTGTTCCTCGGCATTTTGCTGCACGGCGTAAGTTACGATTTTTACTACGTTACCGCTTACATCTATGTCGATAAAAAAGCCCCCGTGCATATGCGTACCGCTGCGCAGGGGCTGATCACGCTCTGCTGCCAGGGCTTCGGCAGTTTGCTCGGCTATCGTCTTGGCGGTGTGATGATGGAAAAGATGTTCGCTTATCAGGAACCGGTAAACGGACTGACTTTCAACTGGGCCGGGATGTGGACTTTCGGCGCGGTGATGATTGCCATTATCGCCGTGCTGTTCATGATTTTTTTCCGCGAATCCGACAACGAAATTACGGCTATCAAGGTCGATGATCGCGATATTGCGTTGACACAAGGGGAAGTTAAATGAAAACAGAACGTATTCTCGGTGCTCTTTATGGGCAGGCGTTAGGGGATGCGATGGGGATGCCCTCCGAGCTTTGGCCGCGCAGTCGCGTCAAAGCACACTTTGGCTGGATTGACCGTTTTCTGCCTGGGCCAAAGGAGAATAACGCAGCCTGTTATTTTAACCGCGCCGAATTCACCGACGATACCTCGATGGCGCTGTGTCTGGCGGATGCGTTACTGGAACGTGAAGGCAAGATCGATCCGGATCTGATTGGGCGTAATATTCTCGACTGGGCGCTGCGTTTCGACGCCTTTAACAAAAACGTACTAGGTCCGACCTCGAAGATTGCGCTTAACGCCATTCGCGACGGTAAACCCGTTGCTGAACTGGAAAATAACGGCTTGACCAACGGCGATGCGCGTCTCGCCATTAGGTTGTTTGCTTCCGGCGCACGATATTGACTCTTTTATTGATGATGTGGCGCTGGCCTCCAGCCCGACACATAAATCCGATCTGGCGGTTGCGGGGGCGGTAGTCATCGCATGGGCGATTTCTCGTGCCATTGACGGAGAAAGCTGGTCAGCGATTGTTGATTCACTGCCTTCAATTGCGCGACATGCTCAACAAAAACGCATCACTACCTTCAGCGCCTCACTGGCAGCACGTCTGGAGATTGCGCTGAAAATTGTGCGCAATGCCGATGGCACCGAATCCGCCAGCGAACAGCTTTACCAGGTCGTTGGCGCAGGTACCAGCACTATTGAGTCCGTTCCGTGCGCCATTGCGCTGGTTGAACTGGCACAAACCGACCCGAACCGTTGCGCCGTCCTGTGCGCTAACCTTGGCGGCGACACAGACACCATCGGTGCTATGGCGACGGCAATTTGTGGCGCGTTGCATGGCGTTAACGCTATCGATCCTGCGTTAAAGGCGGAACTGGATGCAGTAAATCAGCTTGATTTCAACCGCTATGCCACGGCGCTGGCGAAGTATCGCCAACAACGGGAGGCGATATGAGCGGCGCTCGATTACACACGCTGCTGCCTGAATTAGCCACGCGTCAGCCGGTGATGGTCGTCGGCGCGGCGGTCATTGATGTGATCGCCGACGCTTATGCCCTCCCCTGGCGTGGGTGCGATATCGAACTGAAACAGCAGAGCGTTAACGTTGGCGGCTGTGCACTGAATATTGCCGTGGCATTAAAGCGCCTCGGCATCGAAGCGGGTAATGCCTTGCCGCTCGGTCAGGGGGTGTGGGCGGAGATTATTCGCAACCGGATGGCAAAAGAGGACTTAATCAGCCTGATCGATAACGCCGAAGGCGATAACGGCTGGTGTCTGGCGCTGGTTGAGCCGGATGGTGAACGCACGTTTATGTCGTTCAGCGGTGTGGAAAATCAATGGAATCGCCAATGGTTGGCGCGATTAACCGTTGCACCTGGCAGCCTGCTCTATTTTTCCGGTTATCAACTGGCCTCGCCCTGTGGCGAATTGTTAGTGGAATGGCTGGAAGAGCTGCAAGACGTGACGCCATTTATCGATTTTGGCCCACGTATTGGCGATATCCCGGATGCATTACTGGCGCGGATCATGGCCTGTCGACCTTTAGTGTCACTCAATCGTCAAGAGGCTGAGATTGCCGCCGAACGTTTTGCTCTATCCGCAGAGATAACAACACTAGGCAAGCAATGGCAGGAGAAATTTGCCGCGCCGTTGATCGTTCGTCTGGATAAAGAAGGCGCATGGTATTTCAGCAATAACGCTTCTGGCTGCATCCCGGCATTTCCAACGCAAGTTGTAGACACCATTGGGGCGGGCGACAGTCATGCAGGTGGCGTACTTGCCGGGCTGGCCTCTGGTCTGCCACTGGCGGATGCCGTATTACTGGGCAATGCAGTGGCGTCGTGGGTTGTAGGGCATCGGGGCGGTGATTGTGCGCCAACGCGCGAGGAACTACTCCTCGCACACAAAAACGTATAGATCGCTGCGACAGTGGCTGATGCTGTACTCAATAGGCCGTTGCTGTTGGTCAAGCGCCACTTGCTTGATCACCAGCACCGGTACTTTGCTATCTAACTGAATATGTGACTGAAACTCGGCATCCGGCATCCGGGCGCTAACGCGGGAACGCGTACGTTGTGGGTAAATGTGCTGGCTGCGGAAGTAGTCATAAAGAGAAATTCCGATGGCATCAACATCATGAATTAAATGCGCCGGAACCCACGATTCCTCAATCGATACCGCTTCTTCATCGACATAGCGAATACGCTTAAGCAAAAAGACATCACTTCCCGCTTCGACCGCCAGCTGCTGCGCGACTTCTTCGGGACATTTCACGACACGCTTGTTAACCCATAGCGTATCGGGCTTTTTCCCGCGCAATACCACCTGCTGAGAAAACCCCCGCGCTTCTTTCAACGAGTATTCGAAGATGTTGTTGATCTGCGTACCGTAACCACGCGAACGCGTCACCACGCCCTCTTCTTCCAGCGCCTGCATCGCCTTGCGCACCGTAATGCGCGAAACGCCGGTTAACTGACTTAAATCACGCTCACCGGGCAAAATATTGCCATGCTCCAGCACCCCGTTGCGCACGGCATTTTTTACCGTTTCGGCAAACTTAATATAAAGCGGCGTGTTATCCGCCGCTAAAATACGCTCGTTCAGTTGGGCAATCAGCTGGGTATGCGCTTGTTCCATTTGTCTTTTTCCTGCCGGGGAGTCTGGTAGGAGTATATCACTGCTTCTTATTTAAGGCGTTTCTTTAATCCCATCAACGAATCCCTGCAACTCCTCCTCTGTGCCATTAAACACATTAAAATCCACCGGACCATTAATGCCATCGACCTGCCCACGGTCGGAATGCTGCCAGAAGCGCCAGGCCATGCCGTCATTGTCCGGACGACGTTGATAGTAGTGCGCCACCCACCACGGATATTCATTGAAGTAGCCCGCCAGATTGGTGTGATAAAAAACGGCTCCTGAGTAAATAATCGGCTTTTTTCCCGTACTTTTTTCGACCATGTTTAGCCACTGACTTACCCGCTTGCGTAATTCTTTTGCCGATAATTTTCCCCGTTCTTCTACGTCCAGCACGGCAGGGAAATCGCCTTGTGAGAAATCCACCGTTTGCAGAAATAATCTCGCCTGAACTGAAGCGGATACCGACGGGGAAAAATAATGATACGCCCCGCGCAGCAGGCCATTTTCGCGGCTTAGTTGCCAGTTACGCGAAAAATAGGGGTCCACCAGCTTTTCGCCTTCCGTCGCCTTAATAAAGGCAAATTGTAAGCGAATACCGTTATCGCGCATTTTTGCCACCCGCTGCCAGTCGATTCGCTCCTGCCAGCGTGAAACATCAATACCATGAATGGTGTAACTGGCAGGAATGCGAATAGCAAAAGATTTGACCGGGCGATAACCGTAGAAGTGGATGTAGTCTTTAATCTGAATTGCTGTCGAATAGAAAAAATTCACCGTCTGACGCGGATAAATTGCAACGATGGAAATTAGCCCAAGAGCGCATAATAAAGCGGTGAATTTTTTTCGACTGGTGATTCTCAGCTGCATTGGTTTCATCCTTGAATGTCAGCGCCAAAGGCTGACAATAACCAAAGCAGCTATAGTACGGTGCTCACCACCAGGCGTGGAAGTGGTGAACCGGACCAATACCGTGACCAACTTCCAGCGTGTCGGCCTGGGCTAACGCCGATGAAAGCCAGCTTTTTGCCTCCTGTACGGTGTCAGCCCAGTTTGTATGGCGCGGGCGCAGTGCAGCCAACGCCGCAGAGAGCGTACAACCAGTGCCGTGAGTGTTTTTGGTCATAATGCGCGGTGCGGTAAACCGTTGTTCCCCCTCACGAGTAAACAGCCAGTCCGGGCTTTGCTCATCATCCAGATGACCGCCTTTCATCAGCACTGCGCCACAGCCCATCGCCAATAATTCACGCCCCTGTTCCAGCATTTCCTGTTCGGTGCGCGCGTGTGGCGCGTCGAGCAAGGCGGCTGCTTCGGGCAAGTTTGGCGTTATTAATGAAACATGTGGCAATAATCGGCTGCGCAGCGTAGCAACCGCCGAAGGTGAAAGCAGCGGGTCGCCGCTTTTTGCCAGCATAACTGTGTCGAGTACCACGTTTTGGATCTGATAACGTTGCAACCGTTCTGCCACCGCTTCAACAATATCAGTTTCCGCCAACATACCGATTTTAGTGGTGTCGATTCGCACATCGCTGAACACCGAATCGAGCTGGGCGGCGACAAAATCAGGCTCAATGCGATACACCGACTGTACGCCACGGGTATTTTGCGCCACCAGTGCAGTAATCACTGAGCAACCATAAGCGCCAAGTGCCGAGAAGGTTTTAAGATCGGCCTGAATCCCCGCACCACCACTCGGATCAGTACCGGCAATCGTCAGAGCGTTAATTCGTTTCATGCCTGCACCTCCGGCGTCAATTGCCAGAGCGCATCAAGGAAATGTGGAACAAAACTGCCTGGCCCCTCGCTTCTGGCGACTGCGCGTTCTCCGGCTTGTTTCATCCAGTGACAGGCAAATGCGATATTTTCCAGCGTATCGCCTGGTAGCGCACAACAGGCAGCGACAACCGCCGATAGTGCACAGCCAGTTCCTACCACTTTGGTCATTAACGGATCGCCACCGTGAATGCCAATGATACGATGTCCATCGGTAACATAATCCACCTCGCCAGTGACCACGACAATTGCGCCAGTTTCCCGTGCCAGTGTTTGTGCAGCAGGTATCGCGTTAGCTGCGGCATCAGTGGTATCCACTCCCCGTCCACCATTAGCAACGCCAGCTAATGCCATGATTTCCGAAGCATTACCACGTATGGCGGTTGGCTTATGGGACAGAAGTTCCACACAAAAACGGCGGCGATAATCGAGCGCACCCACCGCTACTGGATCAAGCGTCCAGGGTGTTTGAGAGTATTTTGCTTGCTCAACGGCAGCACTCATCGCTTGCGCTCGTGGCTGCGTCAGCGTGCCAACGTTAATCAACAAGGCACTGGCGATAGCCGCAAACTGACTGGCTTCTTCGGTTTCGATAACCATCGCTGGCGATGCACCGAGCGCCAGCAAGGTATTGGCAGTAAAGGTTTGCACCACATCATTGGTCATACAGTGCACAAGGGGGGAATGTTTGTGAAAAAGATGTAACGCGTGCGCAGATTGCGCGGAACTCAGCAGGTCGACTTGCATAGTTTGCTCCTGCCATAACGTGAAGAAGCAATGACCTAGTGGTCCGTGACTTCCCTACGCTGGCATTATCCAGATCAGGTGATACGGGTATTTCTCAGCCTTCACGCAGAAGGGCACCCCGAGTCGTTTGGTTGCGATGATAAATCGCAAAGGAGGATGGTAATGTCCAGCGCACGCGTTGTAAACGAGGAAAAACGGCAGTTTTACAATCGCGTTAATAAATTATTTGATATATGAATCCAGCACCTTCAGAACGACATCCAGATCTTCTTCACGTTTTAGCTCATCCCCCTGGTGAACGATGTGTTCCGTCAGATGACCTTTAATCACTTCCCGCATCAGACCGTTTACCGCGCCACGGATAGCAGCAATCTGTTGTAAAACTGCAGCGCATTCATGCGGTTCGTCGAG
>OHVU01000259.1_pt1 | contig 18931 bp, 32 predicted proteins | sample 1579551 | NCBI WGS metagenome assembly OHVU01 (sample SAMEA3882520, study PRJEB24775) | human gut metagenome | biome: human-associated habitat; feature: intestine environment; material: feces | place: Netherlands | collected 2009/2010 | reverse complement strand
CTTTGCCTTATATTCTATAAATTGAGCAAGCCTATAGAATGACCATGTGTGCAGACTATGATTGTTTTTACGACTTTTTCTTGTCGTAGAGCGAATGTTTTGTAGGTGCTCTAACTTAATCACTTTAACATTGTGAGCTACTGCTGTTTCTACAATGTCGTGGCTTATTTTATGGTCGATATCACGCATTATGCGTTGTTCCTTATCATTGATTCGTTTTACAGCATTTATCTTTTTAGAGGTCTGTAACTTTTTACGAAGATAAGCATAATGTCTACGCATATATTTGTTTTTGCGACCATTACCATAAAACTTAACAGAACCCTCAGAACAATAGCTAACCGCAGGACATTTGATACCTAAGTCTATACCCATAACATTGCCATCCAACTTGAGTTCAGGTTCTGCAACCTCGTATACGATTTGAGCAACAAGTGTATGGTTCTTAATCACGATACGCATAGTACCAAACTTTGCATCAGAAAATAATGCTTTCTGACGGTCTGTGAGCTTTACGAAAACAGTAATACGTTTTGATTTACCGTCTATCATTACTGGAAATTCGATACAGTTATTCTTAACTTTATAGTTTTGATTATTGATATAACAGCAATGTTTTTTCAGTATTGGAAGATTAGGTGCTTTGGTTCTGATAGCAGAGCCACGCTTTGCGAGGCTTCTGTTTTTAAGAACAGCCTTACGACAGTATTTGTAGTGCTTCTTTACAATGGATTTTGCATCACGAATACACTGATTAAGCAATGCGCTTGGCAGGTCGGCACTTACATCAGCAGTGGTAGTCTTTGCAATAGAATGACCACTTACAGCCTCAGAAACAAGGCTATTAACAGTATCTATATACTCTGTCATAGTCTGCGTGATTAAGGTTTTCTGATATTCAGTTGGATATACTTTTACTGTTTCTGAAAGCTGCATTATATCACCGCCTAAACGTTTTTCTGATTTTCGATGTACTGTTTGATTACAGCAAGTGGAGCACCACCAACTGTAGAAACAAAATAACTGTTGGTCCAAAGGCTTGGAAGTCTTGATTTAAGACAAGGAAATTCTTCTCTCAAAACACGAGATGAATAGCCTTTGATTTGCTTAACGGCTTTATGAATACCGAATTGCGGGTCTACTTCCATGAGCAAATGCACATGGTCTGGCATGATTTCCATTTGGATAGGTTACAATTAACTGGACAGATTTTTTAAGGTCATATAATCTATAATAAATACACGAAGGAGCACTCTTTATGACCGAACAAAAACAACGACGAAAACCTCGCAAATATACAGATGAATTTAAACAGCAACTGGTGGAACTATATCGTTCCGGCAAACGCAGATGTGATATCTGCCGTGAATATGACATTGCTACTTCCCTGTTTGACAAGTGGGTAAAGCAGGCATCCAATTCCGGTTCTTTCCATGAAAAAGATAACCGGACTCCGGAGCAGGAAGAACTGATCCGGCTTCGGAAAGAAAACCAGCAGTTAAGAATGGAAAATGATATTTTAAAACAAGCGGCGCTGATCTTAGGACGAAAGTAAATGTGATTAAAGCAAATGCCCACAAATACTCTGTATCAGCAATGTGCCGCGTCCTACAGGTAAACAGAAGCACCTATTATTATGAAGCAGCAGCAAAAAAAGATGAATCAGAACTCACTGCAGACATTCAGGAAATTTTTAGAAAAAGCCGGAACCATTATGGTACACGAAAGATCAAGAAAGAACTGGCTGATTGCGGGAAACAGGTATCAAGACGCAGGATTGGACGGATTATGAAACAGGAAGGTCTGGTATCAAGCTATACTACAGCACAGTTTAAACCGCAAAAAGACAGATGTAATGAATCAAAAGTAGAGAATGTGTTGAACCGACAATTTCAAAACCAGCCATACCGCAATGTAGTGGTAAGTGATTTGACCTACGTAAGGGTAGGAAACCGCTGGAATTATATTTGTGTACTGATTGATCTTTTTAACAGGGAGATTATTGGATACAGTGCAGGAGAACATAAAACAGCAGAACTTGTAAAACAGGCATTTATGAAAGTAGACGGAAATCTGTCGGAAATCCATATTTTCCACACAGACCGTGGAAATGAATTTAAAAACGAGACAATTGAAGAACTGTTAGAAACGTTCCATATGGAACGCTCCCTGAGCCATAAGGGATGTCCTTATGACAATGCAGTGGCAGAAGCTACGTTCAAGATTATAAAAACAGAATTTGTATGGAATGAAACATTCCATACGCAGGAAGAACTGAAGATAAAACTATGGGATTATGTAAACTGGTATAATCATCACCGCATACATTCTTCCTTAGGGTATCAAACGCCTGTACAATATCGGAAAAATAACCTAAAAAAATTTGTCTGAAAAAGTGTTGACAATCCATTCCTGCACTCTGCATGTTTATAGCTGCTTGCTCCACAGTGCCATGCAATGTCCTCATCCTCAACACTCTGCCATACCTCTCCATTAAAGCCTACAAAGTAGTGTGCTGATGCTCCAAGATACTTACTTGCATAATACTTACAATTTGCCTCTGCTCCTCCAAGAGCCCCTACATAATGGATAACAATGTACTTGATACGCCCTGCGTTATCCTTATTTGTGAAATTGTACGGGGTCAGGAGCTTCTCAATCTTTGGTGCTGCCATTTCTACACACTCTCCTCTCCAAAAAATCCCATGCTGTCAGGGTCTAAACTATTGCGGAACTCTTTGAGTTCCTCTTCCGTCATGTTGCTCACTTTCTCCTGAAGCTCTGCTCTCTGCTCCGGAGTTATGTCCTTGGTGTATTCACTAAGGATGTCCTTGCTCTGTTCTGCCATGATTAGTCCTCCTTTTCCGTGTCATCATAGTCTAATGTGATGGATGTCTTGGTCTCCACAAAGATGCTCTTCCGGATGCCCTCAATGATGGCATCAATCATCTCTTCCGGAAGAAAAGCTTTGATGAGTTCCCCGTTCTTGATACGGTAGATGTACCACAGCTCCACGTCAAAGTCCGGAACTGTTTCCCCTTCAGGAACCAATACAGAGATGAGAGTCTCCTTGTCCTTCTCAAACTCTCCCTTCAGTTTCTTCAGGAGGAGCTTCTTCTGCTTGTCATCCGGCTTGATGCTCATTTCATCAAGGAACTCCTCAAGTGTGGTCTCAAAGGTGTAGTCACCTGTGAAGATTGCCTTCATAGCCTTCTCAAATTTGCTGTCAAATTTGTAGGTTGTCTTGGTCTCCTCTTTGACCTTCATCTTGTATACTCCCTCACCCACAAGCTCCTTCAGCTTGTCCGGGTTCAGGATGTCAAGGCTCATGCTGTCTGTGATGGCAGCACTACCCTCATCACCGTAAAACTTCACATACTTCACATTGTGGTCTTCCATGATAGCCAATCCTCTAGCCTGAAGCTCCGCCTTGTAGCTGTTCATCATAGCCCGGCTCTTCTTCTGTTCACGGTCAAGCCACACACATGCTCCAATGAGCTGTTCATTGGTCATGCTCTTCACTGTCTGCTGTTCCATTACTGTCCTCCTCCTAACTTCTCAAATGCTTTTGTTGCACAGGCTTCACAGATACCCTTCCCATGAAACTCATGCACATCCTCTGTCGTTCCGCAAAAATTACAACGGAGCGTGTACGGTTTTATTCTGATTTCACCCTGATGCTCTTCCACAATCATAGGGTCTTTTGGCTCAATGCCAAGTTCTCTCCTCATTGCCACCGGGATACTGATTGACCCGTGGCTTGTCATCTTCTTGTAAGCTGTACTCATTTGTCTGCTCCTTTCTAGGCATCCAAGATGTCCTTGATATAGTTGTACTGGTCAACCAACTTGTACTCATGCTCACCCTTTTCCCTGACCTCTTCAGAGAACTCACGGAGCCTGATGGCAAGCTTCAGAACTTTGGCAGCTCCTACAGCCTCAAGTGAGGCTCTTGAGCTCATCCCTTCTCTCTGACAAAGCATGTAGGAGATGGCATCCATGAGGTAATGCTCCCATATAAAGCAGTCACTACTTCTGCCATTCCACTCTTCCCTTGCTTCATCAATGAACTTCTTCCGGTTCAGCTTCGGCTTATCCGGAGGAAGCACCCCTTTGTCCTGCATCCTCTTCTTGAGCTCTGCCCTTGCCTGCTTCTCCTTATTGGTCAACCGTTTATTCTTCGCCACTATATACCACTCCTTCCTCTTATGAGCTGTCATCCGGGTCAAGTTTTCCTGCCCGGAGCTGTTCCTCTAGCGTTTCCATTGCAGCAAGATGGATGTCAAGCATGTTGTTCTTCACATCATCCATATCCAGTCCACGCTTCAGACCTTCCATGCCAACGAACACCTGAAGGAAGCCTGCTATCTGTGCCAACTCCTCAACACTGATGTCCTGTCCCTCAAAGTTGACCTTGTCATCCCTGACTGTCACTATTAGCTTGCAATCCCTCATCCTGCTCCTCCTTCTCCTTCTGCCTCTTCAACATACTCTTCAGAGCTTCAATGAGCTTTGAGCATTGCTGATAGTTCAGCCACTCAACCGCACTGACACCAAACATCTTCTGACACATTCCATTGACCCTTGCAGGCTTGTCCCATCCAAGCTCTTGCGTGAGCTTGTATATCTTCTTCCGTTGGTTCTCTGTGACTTCACTTCCGCTGTATCGGTTCCTTCCACGCTCTGACTTCTTAGCAGAGTCCTTCATGTTACCAAGTACACGGATGACAGTCTGAAGCTCCCTTTTGTTGAGAGCCTTGATACTGTCCTTTCCTGTATGTGCCTGAACAAGAAGATGCAGCTCCTCATCCGTGAGCTTCAGCTCCGGACTCTTGGCAATCCCCCACACCCTCTTGATACTTGGCTGTGATGTATTTCCTGCCATACTATCCTCTCTTTCTCTTATCGTTCCCATTCTCAATGACTCCGCCTCTTGCATACTGCGTCAGGAATGTAGGTATCTGTATATCCTTTCTAGGCTCCGGGATAGTATCTGCACACAGATTGATGTCACAGTATCCATGCTCATTGATTGCTTCATATACGCTCTTCATAATATGTTGAGCAATCTGCTCTTCCTTCTCTCCACTAAGTACAATCTTAATCTCCTTCATAGAACTCTCTCCTTCCTACAACATCATCATGTTGGATGCTTCACTCACAATCTTCATGGTTATACGGGTCTCACCCTTCTGCTTCAGGATACGGAGCACGTTGTTGAGCGTTCTGTCCAACAGACGGAAGCATCCGCTTTGTGTGTTGGTTGCCCGGCTTATCATCTCACCCATGGCAGCCTCATCCACCTCATATCCTTCAAGGTAGTCAACTACTTCATTCTTTGACAGTCCCTTCAGCTTGTAGTAGAAGTCCATCCTGTTAGCAAACCGGGCAAGATTGCCCTTCAGCTCTGTCTCAAGTCTCGGCTCTCCTGCTATGACAATGCCTACATTCGACTGGTCAAAGATACCACGGAGTATCTCCATCTTCTTCTGTGTGTACTTGTTGATGAGCTTGTCTGCCTCATCAATGATGAGTAGGAACCCTTCATTGGTATTGAAAAACTCACGGATGCGGTTGACTCTGCTCCATATCGTTCCACCGTAACCCTTTGGGAGTCCTATACCGTTCTCAATGGCTTCCACCAAGTCCCGGCAAGCCATTGTGTCATCACACTCAATGTATGCCACCCTTGGAAGCTCTGCATATTTCTTCAGGGCGTGTGTCTTTCCCTGACCGGACTTTCCAACGATTATCCCAAGCCCCATGTACTCCTGACATGCCTGACACACACCAATGGTCTGCACAAAGTCTCTGCTCTCAAAGAACTCCACCTTCTTCTTGAGTGTGCCTGCTCCTGTAGGTACGCTGTTCTCCGGTTCCTGACCTTCAGCAACGCCTCCGGTAGCGGCAAGAAACTCTCTGACCTTCTTCTCAAGCTCTGTAGGGTCACTTGCATACTTCCCATTGAGGTACTGACTAAGTGCTGCTCTTGAGTAGTTCATCTTGAGAGCTGCCTCTGCCTTCGTCATCTTCATCTCCGCCAGTCTCTCATTCATCTGCTCTGCCAATGTCTTCTCTGTTTTGTAGGTATTCAATGCTTCCATGTTTACAACCTTCCTTTCCTTCAACCTTATTTCATATTTTCCAAGTACGCCGCCGCAATCGAAAATGCCAACCACGCCAATTCAACCAATGCTATAACTGCCATAACCACAAGGGCAGCTCCAATCAATATCATCCTGACCATATCATCCTCCTATAGCTCTAAGCTTCTTGAGGGCGTTTTCTGCCTGCCTGCTCATGTATTCGCTGTCCGCTTCAGGCTCTTCTCTCTTCTCGGCTCTGAAGCCCTGCTGATAGGTTCTGTCTGTAGGTATCGTGATGACCTTTGCAGCCTTCTCCTGCTTCTTTCCACCTATCATCAGCTCAATACCACCTGTAGTCTCATTGAAGCCAACATACTGCTCATTGAGTTCCTCAAACGGTCTCCTTGCCTCTTCAAGTCTTTCCCGGTCACGCTTCTGCTGTCTCTTCTGCATCTTCAGGTGCTCCTCAAGAGCTTTCTGTGTAACCTTCGGAGCTATCTGAAGAAGCTCCTGACAATATGCTTCACAGATACGCTTGCCCTTTTGGTCAAAGACATACAGGACAGCCATGTCATCCGGGTCATACTTGATGTCAACCTTCCGCCCGATATAGTCACAAAGCTCATCAGAGCGGTACTCATATCCCCACTTGGTAATGCCAATGTTACGGACAAGCACGTTCTCTGACTTCATCATCAGCATGGTTGCATAGCTCTTAGGCGGTGCCGCCTTGAAGTATCTGTCCTCATTCATAAAGCAGTCATAAGGCTTCTTGTAGGTCTCTCCCATCTTCTTCAGTCCGGAGTGTTCCGTGTGCATGTAGACCGTTGTGAGCCATTCATGCCACTTCTCATAGAACTCTTCCAGTGTCAGTAGCTCTCCTCTCTCAAGCATCCGCTTGATGTCCTTATCCACCTTGTCAGAGGTCTTTGAGCCTGTCAGTGTTCCGGTGTATGACTTCATCCAACGGGTGAACTTATTGCACACGGTACGGAAGAACCTCTCAATCTGACCTTTACTCCATGGCTCATAAGGAAGAGCCCTGTGGTCATCCTTGATGCCTATACTCTTGTAGAAGCCCATTGTCTCATTGTCAAAGTTCATGCCGCTCCGGTCATTCCTGTCTCTTCCTGTCATGGTCTTGGCTGTGTAGTCCTTACCATTGTCTAAAATAACCTAAAAAAATTTGTCTGAAAAAGTGTTGACAATCCAAGGCTCTGCTTCAGGATGTCAGAGTTGGCATCCTTGCACATCACATCTCCCATGATGACCCTGCTCCTCATGTCTACCCATGCAGCCAAGTGTGGCTTGATGGCTATAACCTTGCCATTAGGCTGCTTGTAGCTCACCCAACAGTCAAAGGTATGCTCATCACCCATGACAATCTGCATCACCTGAAGACCCTTGGTGTCTCTGCTTCCTTTCACCATGACCTTATTCTTGTACTCACGGGTACCACGGGATGCAAGGAACCAAGCGTTCCTCATTCCCTCATCCTCCATGAGGTAACTGATGTACCTTGTCACCGTCTGATAGGATGGTATCTTCTCCCACTTGTTTATATTGGCAATGGCTGTCAGCTTCTCATACAGCATCTCACGGGTTCCTTGGTTTCGGGCAAAGTCCTCATTGAACCATATATTCTTGATAACCTGTTTGACCTCCGGCTTGATACTTGGAAAGCATCCGGTCTCTTTTGGCTTCCGGCACAGGCAGAGAACCTTGAAGAACTCACGCCCTGCTCCGTCTTCCTTCTCAAGCTTGTCCGCCCATGCGGATGCTTCAAGGTATGCCTTGGTGTATCGGTAGAGTGTCCTCTGACCTTTTCCAAGATACTTCTGTGCAAACTCTTCAGCGTACTTTGTCCGGTCTCCTTCGTCATACTGAAGGAACTTTCTGACCACGTTCCCAAGCTCCACAGCCTTGTAGTATCTCTCCTTGTAGTTTTCAATGTACCAATCAACATCAGTATTCACATACCATGGCACTTCCGGCTTCTGCTCATCCTCTTTCTTGTCCGGAAATTCTTCCGTGAAAGATTTCAGCTTCTCCCGTTCCTTCCATGCGTTCCTTGCCTGCTTGGACAGTGAGGAGACCTCCACAAGTACCACATCTTTTCCGCCATTCTCTGACTTCTCGGTCTTGGTCACAAAGGTCTCTTTCTTCCTTGACAATCTTTGTGCCATTGTTTTGTACTTAACGCCTTCCAGTTCAGCAGCTTCTCCCAATGTGACATATACTTCAGCCAATCAGCTCACCTCCTTCATGCTGCTATTTCAATATCCAGTATCCTTGATATTGCCTCAATGTATTTCTTCCCACTACGCTCACCGACTAAAATCTTATGGATGTACTGCTTATTGCATCCAAGCAAAGCAGCAAGCTCCACCTGTGTCATATTCTTGTCTATGAGCCTTTTCCTGACCTTCCGCCCAAAGGGTGTCAGTCTCGTCTGCTTTGTTGCCATCTGCTCACCTCACATCACAGCTTGTATACCCTCATACCGCAACCATTCAGGTCACAGGTGTATCCTTTTTCTATAAGGGTCTCAATGACTTTTGGAGCCGCCTCATACAGGATGATACCCTGACGGACTGTGCCGCCTACTGTGTATCCTATGGACATCCTGATGGGGCTTGTCTGTTCCTGAAGCTTCAGGAGTATTGACATCAACTCCACATCACTATCCTTGTATTTCTCCATTACAGCCTACCTTTCCAACCAATTACAGGCTCTTTGATATAGTCCTTGTCTTTGGTTTTCCTCCAACCTTCTTCAGAGATACCCGGCTCACTACTTCCAATGAGTCCGGAAGGTTCTTGACCACAAGCCAATTCTCCGGCACCAATCCATGAGCCTTCATTATCTTCTTCTGTTCCCTTGTGGGAGCCTTTCCGTTCTTCATCAGTAGCTCACCTCCGTCTCCTCTATAATTTTGTCAATTATATTGAGAGCGTTTTCCTTTCCCTCAATCTCTGCCTCAAGCTCCATCCGGTTCTCCCGGAGCTGCTCAAGCTCTGCATCCAACTTCTCTCTGTGCGTTCCGGAGGAGCTCATCAAGCTCATGGGCTTTCTTTGCTCTTGGAAGCATGTCATGGAAGATTGTCATACCAAAGCTCTTATACAGTTCAGCAACTTCATCTTTGCCGGATGTGTTCCGGATAGATGGATGCCACATGTAGACTTCTTCAATCACTTTGTACTGCTCATCCGTGACAGTTCTTTCAATTCTTTCTTCAAATTCCTGCTTCTGCATCCTGCACCTCCTTCATTCCTTCATAGTTCCATTTCCTGATACCCTGAACCGGGTGACTTTCTTTGTGCCGGAGAACTCCGACTATTGAGATTTACTAAGTTTTTTGATATGATTTATCTTGGATTAGTGGGTTACAAGTAACCCTTGCAAGGTTTATTATATCTTCCTATTTGCAGAATGTCAACACTTTTTCTGCTTTCAGGAAGAATAAATATTCCAATTTGCAGAAAGAGAGGTCATCATGGAATTAGATATGATGGGAATTGGTGAACGTATTAAAACAAGAAGAAAAGAATTGAAACTCTCTCAAACAGACATATATGAGAGATGTGACATCACTTCAGGAGCATTGAGCAAAATCGAAAACGGAAAAACTACGCCTTCCGTTATTGCATTTTATAAGCTTTCACAAGTGTTAGAGTGTGATATGAATTGGTTGGCAACCGGAATATCTTCCAATATGCAGAAGTCCAATATCTGCAAATTGGAAGAAGAGCTGTTGAATGGTTTCCGGGAGCTTCCTGAAGATGACAAAGAGGAACTCATGGGCTTATTGCAACTAAAGCTCCGGAAGGTGAAAAAAGAAAGAGATGTGACTGCAAAATCATCCCCTTCAGCAGATACAGAAACGGGTGACATGGTAGGCTAATTTTTTATACTGTTTTTTGGGTTACTTGTAACCCTTTTATTGTCACTTTGCTTTTTAGGGAAGCAATTCCCGAAAAAGTTCATTTTTCCTTGAAAATAAGCCAAAGTGACAACTTTATTTGCAAGGTTCCAATTTGTCACTTTGATTGCATCCAGTCCCGGCTCTCCTGTTCCGTGTACTGATTGCATTGAGTAACGCCTTTTTTTCAAAGCGTTACTTTCAAAAAACCCTTATTTTATGGGACTTTACGAAACAAACACGCACATTGACAACACTTAATCAGTAACGCAATAACGCCACGTTATAACGCTTGACCTATTTTCAGAAGAGGATGCCTGATGTATAATGTCCTTACAACCTAACTTTGAGGTGTTGTGGATAGAACAAGTGCTCAAAAACCAAGTAAAACCAATGCTTCCAAGCACTCTATCCACTTCCCTCCCTTCCAAGGACACAAAAAAAGCATCCGAAACAGCTTATTCTCAAATTCGCTGTCAAAGATGCTTCATTTTTTCTCTATGAAATTCGCCACAAACCTTGATTTCACGGGGTTTCCCGTCATTTCCCACCTCTTCACGGATGGTCTCACGTTAGAATGTCCTTTTTGTCAGATATTCTGTTAAGTTACAATTATGCAATCCAAGAGAAAGACCTCCACAACCAGCAAATATATCAATATAACTAAATTGACTCATCCTCAGTACCCACCATCCTCATTTTAATATTCCAACATACTGTGCATACAAACACATATTTGAATAAACTACTATAGGAACCTCTGTTGATAATATCAGCACGCAATTCCATTTACCTAAATTAACCACTCGCATTTTATCCAAATAGGGAAATAACCATTTTTGGTTCCCTTTAAAATCACTTAAAAATAAATTCAATTCAATATTCGTCAAACGAATCTTATCAATTATCTCTATCTCCATCGTTTTTTTATCATGACAATTTTTTAGAAAAACTTGCAATTCATTATAATTACGGACATTCGACGTCATATATGCATACATCTCTTTAACTCCTTTTCATATACATTATAGTATATCCATAATTATAGAATTCTTTCCAACTTATAATGCACTCCAAATAACTCATAGATAAAAAAATTCAATAGCTTAATATATTCTCTAATATTGGCAATATTCCTTATATATACATCATTATACCTCTATTTCTATATAGCATTCAACAAGTATTTCAAGCTGTTCCTTATACTAAACTTAGTTCAATCTCTCATCCCACTCTTTATTGTCTAATCAACACGCAGACATGATACAAAACAGTATCACAACCATTTCTATTATGTACAGTTTTCATTACTCGGATATCTGAGTATGGAAAATTCTCAACCCTAAAACTATCATCAGCTGAAAGTAACGGATAAAGATACTGATGTTCTTTTATGTGCTTGAAATATTTCTCACAAAACTTACTAAAATTGGATACACTAACATATGACAATATTATGTTAAACATATTTCCAACAGTATCGTATCTGTAGATTTTGTCTATATGCCTATCCAAGTAATGGGTATTAAGACTATCCAAATTTAATGCTTCGATTATAGTTACAGGCGAACCATCTTCTTCAATTAAAATATCAACTTCTCCAGCACATTTTTCAGTAGACGATATTCCTCTTCTGGTTTGATCTATCACATCATACTTCGCCATTTTTAGTAAATCTCTTACAAAGTCATTTCTTTGATTTTCTGATATTGCAAAATATGTAGAATTTGACTGCAATTTGACACATGCTGACAATAAATCATGTAATATTGTTACTTTACTATTCTCTCTTCTTTCTCTTCCCCTTTCCTTTATTACATTTTCTAAATTATCCCATATTGAATTAAATTCATTTTCAATGTTCTGTTCTTTCTTTTTCAACTCCAGATAATGCTTTTTATTAGCATCATCCTTTTCAAAGGAACTAAAATATTGTCTTTTCCATTGTCCAATCCTCTTCAAATCCTTTTTTATTCTAGAGTCGAAAATGTCATCTTTAACTTCCTTATACGATTGCACCTCCCGAAGTACCTTTCGAATAGCTACACATTGTTTTGAATTTTCCTTCTCTGCCTCGTTTTCCAGCTTCTCATATAAACAATAATATTCCTCAATTTTTCTATACTTTTCTAATTGCCCTTCAATATTTACACACTTTTTTCTATATTCCGCTATCTCCTCAACCATAGCCTTTATCATCACATAAATATCCGTACTTTGTCCTACAGGTATTACCTTATATCTATTTCCAATTAAGTCATACAAAAACAAACACGGAATTTCTTTCTCCAATATATTATAATTCATAGCAAATTCTGTAATTGTCTGTGAATGTCTTTGTTTCCAATCAATTTTATTATAGCCACCATATTGAAATTCAAATGAACCGTTATTATCCTCTACACCCCTTCCATTCAACAACTCGATAAATGGACACATTACTCCTTCATAGGGTTCTTTCCCTGGTATATGAAAAAAAGATGCTCTTTTTCTAGCTTTAGGTGTTGAAAATACGAATAAAATCTTATCACCTGTTAAATCATTCAACGATGCCCAATCTTTTTCTAATTTTTCATAAAGATCTTGTGCATCAGAATACCTTGCAATTAAGGATATAATCAAGAAATATCCTTTTCTTTTTGCTTTCGGAATACATCTTTGAAAATATTCACTTAACCCTATATACGTAACTTGCATAAGCTGTTCCCTTTATCATTTTAACTCTTATCTAAAATATCTTCGTGATATCCTGATACCGATTCACAACCCGACACCCCCCACATACTCTTTTCCAATCTTATACAGCACAACATAATTCCCGCAAATCACATATTTATAATCCGTCCGGAAGCTGACCCTCTTAGCAAGATCAGCTCTCATATACGGAAATTGCTGTATATTCTCAATTCGAGCATATATCTCCTGAATGGTCTTTACTGCCATTTCTTCATTGTCTTCCGCAATATACTCTTTAATGTTCTTCAAGTCCTCTGCCACAATAGGGTTAATCCGCAATTTCATCATAGGCTATACCCCGACAGATTTCTTCAGTTCATCCAAACTCATCCAGACACTTTCATCCTTAACGGCTTCTTCTGCTTCCTGTAGCTTCATCAACAGCTTTTTCTTTGCCTTTTCACGCTCATAGTCCTCAATATCCATAACCACAAACTTGCCTCTGCCATTTTTCGTCAAAAACACGGGTTCTCCAACCTGACAATTTTTCAACACTTCATTATAATTTCTTAAATCTGATACAGGTAATATATTCGGCACAAAATCAACTTCCTTTCCTTGATATAGCTTCTTCATTTACATATATATTATACGCAAGAAAGCTGTAAAATTCAAAGTGGAATTTTACAGCTTTCTATTTTAATATTATACCCTTATCCGTAAAATGACCGTAAAGTGAACTTTTTTACGTAATGGAGATTTAAAATCCGCATAAAGTTCTATTCTTATCAATGCATTCCACATTAGCAACACTACTAAAAACAGATATTACAAACTCTCTGCTATACCTGCACATTTTAGCTTTTCATTTAATTTATATCCGACTCCCCAAACCGTCTGTATGTAGATTGGCTTGCTTGGATTATCCTCTATCTTTTCCCGTATATTGCGTATATGGCTCATAACAATGTTGTAATCACCAAAATATGGTTCTTTCCAAACACTATCATATATCTGCTCTTTGCTAAATACTATTCCTGCATTTTGAGCCAACAACAATAAATTTTCAAATTCTGTATATGTAAGTTCAATCTCATTTTCGTTACGAACCACAAGCCGCTTGCATTTATCAATATAAAGTCCCTCAAAACAAAGTTCCCCTTTATGGACAGCTTTATGTTTCAAAACCTCTATATCTTCACTCACACACGATATAATACGGTTGATAATATGCTCTTCTCCATCCTCAACTGATAGAATTAAAATCTTCCCAAATGATCACCCCATTCCACATCCTGTATAAGCCAATTATTTTTACGCAAATTGTTTTGTCTTATAAGATACCAATCCTTTTACCAAACACCCTATGGCAAAACAAATATTTATTCCCAGTACAATATACCATATCTCATATATGTCATTTACAATTCCCGTCATGACAAGAAAAATCGGCATAGAATCTACTATAAGCCAAATGATTCCCCCGAAAAACATCCTTATCAATACAGGAAGTCCCCAACATACAGCCGCAATAATTACTGCGCCAAAAGAGCTATTCTGATATGCAGAAACGCATAGTGCAATGGCGCATAACGATAAAAGCGCCTGAAAAGCTAATCCTAATAAAATGCCAAGATATTTCAAAAATAATACAGGTTGAAGCATATGTTGAGAAAGCACCATCCAGGATATATTTTCAAATCCCTTCAAACCATATATCATCCAGCATAAGACTAAATTGACTAACACAAACCACATAAAAATGAAAATAGTGAATGTAAAAGAAGCCAAAATTTTAGCATGAACATCTTTTCTTCTTCCTTCTTCCGTGCTAAAAATTAATGGCAGCATTTTCGTCTGGCTTTCATCTGCGAAGATGGTCGACACCCCGCAAATAATCAATATGCTTCCTAAAATCAATCCAAACTGAAGCATTTCAACGAATACCTTCCATCCCGTTGTATATGCCAAATAAGGTGTTTTCCCAATTTCATCATAAGCTTTTCCCAATTCCGTTTCCCCCAGAGAATATCTTTCCGTTGGAAGTACACCATTTTCCCATGCACCATTGGTAAAATATCTTGTAACAAAATCATTTAAAAAGTTTCCATCTCTCCACCCTGGCATATTTTCCTCAAGTTTTGTAGGCAAACCATATTTTTCAATTATTTGATTCACTTTTACATCCGTCAAATCACCTTCAAATTCTTCCGTAATCTTCCGATTCATCTGCACTGCTTCATAACCGGAATAAAACTTCCCATCTACTGTCGCTATTTCTCCACCGACCTCTGCAAACCAAAAATACAGAAACAGCAATCCTGTCGCAGCCAACATTCCTATTTTAAATATTTTATTTTGAAATAGTTTAAAAAGCTCCATCTTATAAAGTCGCATTTTTTTCTCCCCCTGTTATTTGTGTATGATAAAGATATGCATCTTCCAGTGTACTTTCTACATTTTCTGCACCTGCAGCTGGCTGTCTTTCTGAAACAATTCTTAGTTCAACATTTTCTCCCCTACTTCTCATATTGCTTACAATGAAGCTACTGGTTATCTGCCCTGCTTCTTTTTCAGAAACAATACACTTCCAGACACATCCTTCTACTTTGTCAGTAATCTCTTTCTCCGTTCCTTCTTGAATCAGTTCTCCATTCTTCATAATCAAAATACGGTCTGCAATATAATCTATATCAGATACGATATGTGTAGACAGTAAAACCATCCTATTTTTTCCAAGTGAACTAATCACATTGCGAAAGCGTACTCTCTCCTTTGGATCAAGCCCTGCTGTAGGTTCATCTAAAATCAAAATTTCAGGATTATTCAGAAGTGCCTGTGCAATTCCTATTCTTCGTATCATACCTCCTGAAAAAGTCTTCAGCTTTTTCTTTTTCACATTTTTTAACTCTACCATATCTAAAAGTTCGTCAATACGACTATCGGCATAATCTTCCGGAAGTGCTTTCAATGCCGCCATATATCGCAGGAAGCGTTCTGCAGTAAAATCGCCATAATATCCAAAATCCTGTGGTAAATAGCCCAATAACCTACGATACTCTGCTCCCATACTGGCAATCTCAATATTATCGCAATAAATACTTCCCCCCGTTGGCTGCAAAACACCACAAATCAATCTCATTAATGTTGTTTTTCCCGCACCATTTTCTCCCAACAGTCCATACACACCATTTGTAAATGTATAATTGAATTTTCTGACTGCTTCTTTATCCTTGTATTTTTTTTGTACATCCATCAACTTTAATTCGTGCATAATACTTCTCCTTTTTCCATTTTGCTAAGCAATTTTTTTATCTGCATTACAAATAAAAGTCCCGACACAAGAAAAGCTACTGCCCATATCCAAAGAGTTGTTACAAAAAGTGCTCTCGGAATCGAACCTATTACTCCATAACTTATTGATAAAAAGATGGCACTCATGCCAAATAAAGATGAATTCTTTCCTCTTGTTTCCATTGATAAAATTCCTAATGCAGTTATACTTGATACTAGATATGGAGTTAAAATGTACAGCCCCACCTGTAATAATCCAACGCTCCAATGATAGTTCAAATAGCCAGCTATCAAAAACAATATCATAACATTTATCATACCCGACAATACCAGCCATGCAGCAACACACTGTTTTGTATTGAAATAGCAGCTTTCTCCTAACTCTGCCATTTTTCCAAAAAACAATTTATCAATCACACTAATAGACGTTATGCTAAGAATACCTGCTCCAACCATACATACAGTAATCATCCCATTTTGATTCAATCCGGTATATTGCAATGCTGTAATAAAAATAATTCCTAAACAAATAAGGACACCATAAACAGCAAAAAACAATTTATCCATGTACCAAAATTGATGAAACAAAATATTTTTTGTAGACATCATCGGCGTTCTCTGCTTTTCCATTTCCTCAATCATTGCATAATAAGTCTTTTGTTTTCTTATTTCATCAACATGAACTTGCTCATCTGCCTTTGCAAAAAGAGTCTTTATTTCGCTATCTCTCATAATCATTCTCCATTAACTTTTTTAACTGATTTACACCTAATCGAAATCTTGACTTTGTAGTAGAAACACTGCACCCCATAATCTTTGCAATATCTTTAAATTTCATTTCTTCATAAATACGCAGAATAATAACTTCCCTCGTATCCTGCGAAAGTTCCTTTAATAAATTTCTCAGATAAACGGCATCCTCCGCTTCGGTCAGCATATCTTTATGGTTTGGAATTTTATCAATCTCCTCCCATTCGATGGCTGTTACTTTTTCTTTCTTATCCCGGAAATAATTAAAACATATATTTCTTGCAATAGTCAGGAGATAACCTTTGAGATTATGATGTTTATGGGAGGTTCCATATTTCATAAATTTCAAAAAAGTTTCCTGAGCAATGTCGTAGGCATCATCCTCTGTTTGAACCATATATAGGCAAAAGCGATAAATATCTGCATAATATCGTTCAATAATAATACCGACTGCCTCTTTATTTCCGCTATGTACTTTTTGAATCAATTCGCTGTCTTTCATAGCGTTTTCTCCAATCATAAAACGTCTTACATCTTATATAACCACTACAAAGTAAAAAAAGTTCACTGTAAATTTTTTTTTAATATTTTTTGCCATTCATCCTCAAATACCCACAATAGCTCACTTAATTCTACTTTCTGTAATTCATTATATAACTATTTTCCGCACCTGCGTTTATATTATGTTCAAACAAATAATTACTACTTTTTTCTGCTTTTTAGAGTAATGCTTCCCGCACTATACAATCCTGCACCGAGAACTCAACTTACTCATTATGTATCAGCGGCTGCTTCTTCAGCATCGCCTTCTGCATCCTCCACACCTCGTCCATAATCGCTTTCACTTCTGCCATATCCTCTTCATAAACATTCCCGGTACTGTTAATTCTCTTAGCAATCTGATTCAGATTCCCACTGATTTTTCCAAGTGTTTCGTTGTATTGCCTTAGATAAGAATAATCCACATCATAAACAAATCCAAAAAGTATCAATGTCCTGATATAATCCGAAACACTCTTCCACTTTGACAACTCCACCTTCCTGTCCAGGATATTTTTTTCGTTATCACTCAAATAAATCTTCAGCTCATTTTTCCTCGTTCTGTTTGCTCTATCCTTTGCCATATCGTTCCATCCTTTCAAATGATTTTAAGGGTTAGGGAATTCTCCCCAAATGATAAATTTGAGCATTTCTTCTGCAAAGGAAATTGCTCATTTTATCGCCTGTGAGGGAACACAGGAAGTGCTTGCTAAGCTAGGTTTTATCCTTTTCCTGTTCTATTGACTTTTGCCCTTTCTGTTCCAGTTCAGCCAAGCGATTCTGCACCATTTCCCGTAAGTTCGGCAATGCACTTCCTATGTTCACTTCTGTTCTTTTCCGCCTTTGGATCGCTTGGTAAATTTCTGCAAATCTTGCCCGATCCGCAACGATATTTTCTGACAGGCAGATATTCTGAAACCCCAGGCGCTTTACAACTTCTCTGGTAACTTCATCAAAGCTTTCCATTGCCGCTTCCTCCTGATACATTCCGTAATGCCCGATTGCCCTGCTGACTTTCTCCCATCCTTCGCTCCAATCAGAAATCGTTGGACTTACCAGCTCTGTATAAATCTCCCGCAGTTCCGCAACGATAGGCTTGAATTTATTTGTCAGCATATATTGTTGGAGTACCTTGGATAAAATCTGATAGTCCAGATCATGTAACAAAGCGTACCACACATCCAACGCTTGTTCCGTCCCAATAAAATCTTCTCCATACATTACCTGCATGGCTACAACCAGTGTTGCAAATTCCTGTTTAGTCACCGAAAACACCTCCCCTAAACTGAATGAATACATAGACAGGGATTTAACAGAAGGTCTGGTTTATGAATGGACAAACTCTACGGAGCAGATACATGATAGGTATTCCGATGAAGAAATCAAAACACTCTGGTCGAAGCTATATGAAATCAACAATGTAGATATTATCTTGATTATGATTTACACCGGCTTGCGACCAACCGAGCTGTTGGAAATCCAGACGGAAAATGTCCATTTAGACGAAAAGTACATGGTAGGTGGCATGAAAACCGAAGCCGGGAAAGACAGAATTATCCCACTGAACGATAAGATTATACCTCTCGTCAAGAACCGCTACGACGCAAACAAGAAATACCTGCCCCACGATGGCAGACACACCTTTGCTTCACTTATGGACAGC
>OHVU01000251.1_pt1 | contig 19609 bp, 19 predicted proteins | sample 1579551 | NCBI WGS metagenome assembly OHVU01 (sample SAMEA3882520, study PRJEB24775) | human gut metagenome | biome: human-associated habitat; feature: intestine environment; material: feces | place: Netherlands | collected 2009/2010 | reverse complement strand
TTATCTCGCCCATTCACATTACTACACCTGTTGTAGTGACCGTTTCGCAGGCAACTCTTGACATAGGATCTTGCTCCAGCAGAGCGTCAAGTATAGCGTCAGAGATCTGATCGCATATTTTGTCAGGATGTCCCTCAGTAACCGACTCAGATGTAAATAAATACTTTGACATAAAAATACCTCTTTTCTGAATATTTGTTAATCTAAAAACAGCCACAAAAAAAGCGCTTCATTCCGAAACGCTTGAAATTACTCAATTTCCTCATCTTTCGGAAATAACCGCAGGATTTAGCACCTTAACTAACGCTAGGTTGCTGGGCTTCACAGGACCTGTTTCCTCCACCACTCTTGATAAGGCTATTTAATTTTAACAAAGTATATTATACACCATATATCGACTATTGTCAACTGTTTTACACATAATTATAGATTATTTTAATGTTTCGTAATAAATCAGCAAATGCTAATAAAAGCATTGACTTACTAGGACAAGTTCGTTATAATATAAAAAGAGGTGAGTTTTTTTGAAAAATGACAATTCAAATATAAAAACATTGTTTCTGACCTTTCTTAAGATAGGCGTTTTTACCTTTGGCGGAGGATATGCAATGATAGCCTTGCTTGAAACAGAATTTTGTGTGCGCAAAAATTGGCTTGATAAAAAAGAATTTCTCGATATGACAGCTATATCAGAGTCCACCCCCGGACCAACTGCTGTAAACAGTGCTACATATATCGGCTACAAAATAGGCGGTGTGCTGGGTGCTATTGCGGCAACTGTCGGTGTGTGCATACCGTCGTTTTTTATAATCTACATAATATCACTTTTCTTTGACAAATTTTTGTCTTTAAAAGTAGTCTACGCTGGATTCCGTGGCATTCAGGTGGGCGTAATATATCTCATACTTACTGCAGGACTAAGAATGTTGAAAGCACTTGATAACACATTGCTTGACAAAATTATAATGCTTGGAGTTTTCATAATGATGATACTTTTCACACTTTTTTCTGTGAAGTTTTCATCAGTTTTTTATATTATCATAAGTGGTGCTGTTGGTATTGCTGTGTATATGCTTAAAACCCTCAGAAAGAGAAGTGCCGTAAAATGATATACCTCAAGCTTTTTCTCACTTTTCTTGAAATAGGCGCAGTGTCATTCGGCGGTGGATATGGAATGATATCCATTATCCGTGAAAAAGTCCTTGCTTTTGGCTGGCTCAGTGAGGACGAATTTGTGAACTTTATTGCCGTATCTGAGTCCACCCCTGGACCACTTGCAGTGAACATGGCGACCTTTGTAGGCTCATCGCAGGCAGGTTTCATAGGCGGATTGATAGCCACCCTTGGCGTTGTGTTGCCTTCGTTCGTGATAATATTCATCATAGCTTCGATCATGAAGGATTTGCTGAAATACTCAGGGGTCAAAGCAATGCTTTCAGGCATTCGTCCTTGCGTTGTTGCAATGATACTCGCCACTGGCATTACAATGGCTTTATCTTCACTGCTAAATATCACCACCATAAATTCAAAGCCTGCTTTTGACTATAAAGCGTTGATAATATTCCTGCTCATAGCCTTGGCAGATGTGCTTCTTTTGAAACTGAAGAAATTCAAGCTCTCACCGATCACAATTATCGTAAGCTCCGCCTTTCTCGGCATAATATTCTATTAAAAAAAAGCTGTAACACCGCAAAGTGCTACAGCTTTTAATATTTGTGATATGAAAATTAACCCAGGAGCTTTTTAAGTCTCTCGTCAACAGCCTTAAGGAAGTCCACTGTATTTACTTTCTTCTTATTTTCAAGTGTAGAAAGCAGATAAAGGTCACCTGTCATAACACCGTCTTCAATAGTTTCAATAGTTGCCTTTTCAAGACAATCAGCAAAGTTCATAAGTTCAGGCAGGTTATCCAGTTCGCCTCTTTTTCTCAGAGCGCCTGTCCATGCGAACAGTGTGGCAACTGAGTTTGTAGAAGTTTCTTCGCCCCTGAGGTGCTTGTAATAGTGTCTCTGAACAGTACCGTGAGCAGCCTCATATTCATAGATTCCGTCAGGTGAAACAAGAACAGAAGTCATCATAGCCAGTGAGCCATATGCTGTAGCTACCATGTCAGACATTACGTCACCGTCATAGTTCTTGCAGGCCCAGATATAACCGCCATTTGAACGGATAACTCTTGCAACAGCATCGTCGATAAGAGTATAGAAATACTCGATACCAGCCGCTTCAAACTTAGCCTTGTACTCGTTGTCGTATATCTCCTGGAAGATATCCTTGAATGTGTGGTCATACTTCTTTGAAATAGTATCCTTGGTAGCAAACCAAACATCCTGCTTCTTATCAAGTGCAAAATTAAAGCAAGCTCTTGCGAATGAAGCAATGGAAGTTGACTTGTTGTGCTGACCCTGAATGATTCCGTCGCACTCAAAGTTGTATATAGTCTCTCTTGTTTCCTTGCCGTCCTTATCTGTGCAAACAAGCTCTGCCTTTGAGCCAGCAGGGCATTTCATTTCAACATTCTTGTAAACATCGCCGTATGCGTGACGAGCGATAGTGATAGGCTTTGTCCATGTAGGAATGTATGGAGTGATACCCTTAACAAGAATAGGAGTTCTGAAAACAGTTCCGTCAAGGATAGCTCTGATAGTGCCGTTAGGGGATTTCCACATTTCCTTGAGGTTGTATTCAGGCATTCTCGCAGCGTTAGGTGTGATAGTTGCACACTTAACAGCAACGCCGTATTTCCTTGTAGCGTTTGCAGAGTCAACAGTTACCTGATCGTCGGTCTCATTTCTGTGAACAAGGCCAAGATCATAGTATTCTGTTTTAAGGTCAATATATGGAGTAAGAAGAATATCCTTTATATCCTGCCAGATAATTCTGGTCATTTCGTCGCCGTCCATTTCAACGAGCGGTGTTTTCATCTGAATTTTTGCCATTGGTAAGACCTCCTATAAAGTAATAATGGAATATCCGTTGTTTTTAGCTATCGCAGATATCTTTTTGTAAACGTCAAGACTTGCAATAATAAGCTCGTAGCTGTCGCTGTCAATATCTATCATACATATGCAAGCACCTTTAAGAGTGCTGTTTAGCTTATGTACAAACGCCTCAGCGTCATCATCGTCATCAGCCTTAAAGTCGTCTGTATAGCTTTCGATCAAGCTGTAGTTTTTAAGCTGTGAAAGTCCCCAGATAATATTCTCGACCTCCTCTGAATAGTCGCAAGGGAAGAGATAGCCGTTTTCTTCAAGTTCGTCTATCATACCTATCCAGCAGATATCGTCAATATCATTTGCTGCCCTGTCAGAAACAACTACGCCTCTTTGCAAATATCTTGAAGTGTTTTTCTCAGCATAAGCCCAAGGGTCATTAGCACATTCACGAAGCTTTGAAACAACCTCGCTGTCATTGTCCGTAATAAATGCGGCAATATCGGCAATAAAAGAATAGTCCTTCATTGCCGGAGTGCTGTCCTTTGTGCCGAAAAGTTTCGAGAAAATCCCCATAGAAACCTCCATATCAGACTTTATTATTTTGAGAGCTGTTCTCTTGTGTAGTCAAGCAGACCACCTGCAAGGATAATATCCTTTGTTCTGCCTGTAAGCTCGCAGAGAACTGGTATCTCAACGCCTGTTGTCTTATTCACAACAGTAAGCTTAGACATATCGGCCTCAACATCTGCACGAACATCAGCAAGAACAATCTCATCGCCCTGATTTATCTTGTCATAGTCAGCTTCATTTACAAATGTGAGCGGAAGGATACCTGCGTTGATAAGATTAGCTCTGTGTATTCTTGCAAAGCTCTTAACGAGAACAGCCTTTATGCCAAGATAGAGAGGAGCAAGTGCTGCGTGTTCTCTTGATGAACCCTGACCGTAGTTTGAGCCGCCTACGATTATTGACTTGCCCATGTTCTTTGCACGTCTTGGGAAGTCCTCATCACATACTGTAAAGCAGTGCTGTGAAATAGCAGGTATATTTGAACGCAATGGAAGTATCTTCGCACCGGCAGGCATGATGTGGTCTGTTGTGATGTTGTCGCCCACTTTAAGTGATACCTGACAATCAATGCTGTCATCAAGCGGTGAAGTCTGTGGGAAAGGCTTGATATTTGGTCCTCTAAGAACCTCAACGCTGTCCATATCAGCCTCGTCAGCTGGCGGAACAACCATATTGTCGTTTATCTTGAAATGTTCAGGAAGCTTGAACTCAGGCATATCTCCAAGTGTTCTTGGGTCAGTGAGGTATCCTGTGAGAGCTGAAACAGCAGCCATTTCAGGTGATACCAGATAGATCTGACCGTCCTTTGTGCCTGAACGGCCCTCGAAGTTTCTGTTGAATGTTCTAAGTGAAACACCCTTTGAGTTAGGTGACTGACCCATACCGATACATGGGCCGCAAGCGGATTCAAGTATTCTTGCGCCTGCTGCTATCATATCAGCAAGTGCGCCATTCTCGGCGATCATGTTAAGTACCTGCTTTGAGCCTGGAGCGATTGCAAGTGAAACGCTAGGGTCAACTGTCTTGCCCTTAAGAATGTGAGCTACTTTCATCATGTCAACATAAGAAGAGTTTGTGCATGAGCCGATACAAACCTGATCTATCTTAAGCTTTCCGATCTCATTTACGCTCTTAACGTTGTCAGGAGAATGAGGACAGGCAGCCAGTGGTACGAGCTGTGAAAGATCGATGTCTATCTGTTCGTCATAAACAGCGTCATCATCAGCCTTTAGCTCGCTCCATACGTCAGCTCTGTCCTGAGCCTTCAGAAATGCAAGTGTTGTTTCGTCAGAAGGGAAGATAGATGTAGTTGCACCAAGCTCAGCACCCATATTTGTGATAGTTGCTCTCTCAGGGACTGTAAGTGTCTTTACGCCCTCGCCGCAGTATTCTATAACTTTGCCTACGCCGCCCTTTACAGACATTCTTCTGAGAACTTCAAGGATAACGTCCTTAGCTGATACCCATGGAGAAAGCTTGCCTGTGAGATTTATCTTTACTATCTTAGGATATGTGATGTAATAAGCACCACCACCCATTGCAACTGCAACATCAAGTCCACCTGCACCTATAGCGATCATTCCGATACCACCTCCTGTTGGAGTGTGGCTGTCAGAGCCTATAAGGGTCTTACCTGGTATACCGAAACGCTCAAGATGTACCTGATGACAGATACCGTTTCCGGGACGTGAAAAATAAATGCCGTGCTTCTTGCAGACAGAACCGATAAATCTGTGGTCATCGGCATTCTCAAAGCCTGACTGAAGCGTGTTGTGGTCGATATAAGCTACGGACTTTTCCGTTCTGACACGAGGAACGCCCATTGCCTCATATTCAAGATAAGCCATTGTACCTGTTGCGTCCTGAGTAAGCGTCTGGTCGATACGGATACCGATCTCCTGACCCTTAACAAATTCGCCGTCAACAAGATGTGCTTTAAGTATTTTTTCTGTTAAAGTAAGTCCCATTGTAACAACAATCCTTTCAAAAATAACTGATATTAATATTTTATAACAAATTGCGATTTTTGTCAAGGTAAATATAAACATTTGCTTGATTTTATAGCGTTTTAGTGCATATTTTTGCATGGTATACGTCAATTTACTGTATAAATTTTCACTTCTTACGATATCCTTACTTGACACGGCAAAGCGTATATTATATAATAGTTGTGTTATCAGAGAAAACAAGGCGGTGAAAAGCATGAAAGCAAAAACTGTTTTGATATTATTATCGGCTGTGATTCTATGTCTGACAGGCTGTACAGAGTCACAAAAGCCCACAACAGTTGTGGATAATTCCTCTGCCGTGACTATATCATCAAGTGCTGACAGCGAAAGCGGAAATGATGAATACTATGACAGCACACCTATCTCGCAGGCATACCTAACAGGAGATACATCAAGTCTTGATGAAAAGCAGACTGAAATATACAACAAAGCAGTTTCGACGATAAATGACCTTATCACACCTGACATGAACGATTACGAAAAAGAGCTTGCGGTACATGATTATATAGTCGGCTGTGCAAGCTATGACGAAGCACATCTCAATGCGCTTGGTATTGGTCTGCCAAACTCTGATAATCCATATGGCTGTCTTATAAACGGAAAAGCAATATGCTCAGGCTATTCCACTACATTTCAGCTTTTTATGGATATGCTGGAAATACCCTGCAAGACCATATACGCCACAGATTTTGAGGGCGACGATCACTCATGGAACATAGTTCAGATAGGCGGTAGTTGGTATTATGTTGACGTCTGCTGGGACGACCCTATCCCTGACTTTAGGGATAGACCAGTAAGGCACAAGTATTTTAACGTCTCAAAAGAATACATGAAAACAAAACACGTCTGGGACGATACAGAGCTTCCTGATACAGATAGTACAAAGTTCAGCTATATTACGCAGACAGTTACGCATATAAACTCGGTAAATGAGATAGAGAGCCTTATGGAAAAGGCTTTGGATAATATGCAGGACAGCGTGGCGGTAACGTCAGATATGAGCGATTTTCAATTCAGTGAAACTGACCAGATAGACACGAACTTCAATGAGGAAAATATCAAAGGGCTTAGCAAAGTTTTTGACAGCTTCTGCGAAAAGCATACAGATCATCAAGTATACTGTCAACGCGTCCAAAACGGAAATGATATAGTTTTGGTGATATACATGAGAAAATTCAGATAGGAGAGAGCAATGAAATTCAGACCTTGCATAGATATCCATAATGGTAATGTAAAACAGATAGTGGGCGGAAGCCTTTCTGATAAAAACAATTATGCTGTGGATAACTTCGTTTCAGAATATGACGGCGCTTATTATGGCAAGCTTTATAAGTCATACGGACTGACAGGAGGACATATTATTATACTGAACCCTGTCAGCAGCGAATTTTACAACGCAGACCTCGAACAAGCCTACAGTGCATTATCCGCATTCGAGGGCGGATTGCAGATAGGCGGCGGAATAAATGATGAAAACGCCGCACAATTTCTTGAAAAGGGCGCAAGCCATGTTATCGTGACGAGCTTTGTTTTCAAAAACGGTGTTGTTAATTTCGATAATCTGAACAGACTGGTGAAGTCAGTTGGCAAAAGCAGACTTGTTCTTGACCTTTCCTGCCGCAAAAGGGACGGAAAGTATTATGTGGTGACCGACCGTTGGCAGAAATTCACCGATATTGAAATGAACAGCCAGACCCTAGAAATGTTCTCAGAATACTGCGATGAATTTCTTATCCATGCCGTTGACACAGAGGGCAAAGCAAAGGGCATTGAGCCGCAGATAGCAAAGATAATGGGAAAATACTGCACCATTCCATCGACCTATGCCGGAGGAATTTCCTCATTTGACGACCTCGATACGCTAAAAGAACTCGGCAGGGGAAAGATAGATTTCACTATAGGCTCAGCACTGGATATATTCGGCGGCAATATGAGCTTTGAAAAAGTCGCTGTCTACGGCAAATAGTCCTGCCTTATGCAATAAACACAATATTCAAGGCAGTTTTGCGTATATTTTGGCACAAAAAGATTTGCAATTTTAGCGGAAATATGTTATAATATTATGATACTAATTCAGAAAGGACGAGTTTTTATGTCTAAGATCCGAGTTGCCGTTATTTTCGGCGGAAAATCAAACGAGCACGACGTATCTGTTGTTTCTGCAACTCACGTTATAAAGAGTATACCAAAGGACAAATATGATGTTATTTGTATCGGAATAACAAAAAAAGGTCACTGGATGAAATATATAGGAGATGTTGACGATATTGCGTCAAACAAATGGGAACAGCACCCTGATAATGTTCCATGCGTTCTCAGTCCTGACCCTCTTCACAAGGGCTTTATCGCTCTTGGAGAAAACGGCGAATATCAGAATGTAAAAGTTGACGTTATTTTCCCAGTCCTTCACGGAAAGAACGGTGAAGACGGCACTATTCAGGGGCTTTTTCAGCTTGCTGAGATTCCATTTGTAGGCTGTGACTGCATATCCTCTGCAAACTGCATGGATAAGGGACTTACACACACTGTTCTTGACGCAAACGGCATAAAGACAGCAAAGTGGGTAGGCATTATAACCTCAGAGCTTTCACATCTTGACGAGAAGTGTGACGAAATGGAAAGCAAGCTTGGCTATCCAATGTTTGTCAAGCCTGCAAACTGCGGTTCTTCTGTGGGCGTTTCAAAAGCTAAAAACAGAGACGAACTTAAAGCTGCTATCAAGCTTGCATTTGCACATGACGGCAAGGTAATAGTCGAAGAAACTATAGTAGGCATGGAGTGCGAGTGTGCGGTAATGGGCAATGACGAGCCTTTTGCTTCAACTGTCGGTGAAGTATGCTCCGCAAATGACGAGTTTTACGATTTTGACGCAAAATATAATGACGCCGCTTCCAAAACGCTTATCCCTGCAAGAATGAGCGAGGAGAGCATTGAAGAAATAAGAAAGACGGCTGTCAAGGCATACAGAGCAATGGGCTGCAGCGGACTTTCAAGAGTAGACTTCTTCCTTATGAAAGACGGCACTGTTATTCTTAACGAGATAAATACTCTCCCAGGTCACACGCCTATAAGTATGTATCCACAGCTTATGCAGTACGAGGGAATGACCCCTGCACAGCAGGAAGATAAGCTTATCAAGCTGGCACTTGATAAGGCGGAGGTTGATTATGAATAACGCCGCCATTGGAGTTTTCGACTCAGGAGTTGGCGGGCTTACCTGTGTGAAAGAGCTTATAAAGCTTCTGCCAAATGAAAATATCGTTTATCTTGGCGACACGGCAAGAGTGCCATACGGCTCAAAAAGCAGAGAGACTATAATGAGCTATGCCAGACAGGATATAGAGTTTCTTAAACAGCATAACGTTAAAATGATACTCGTTGCTTGCGGTACAGTTTCTTCTGTATTGCCTGCAATGGATATAAAGTCAGATATCTCCATAAGCGGAGTTGTTGAGCCTGCTGTAAAGGCTGCCTGCTCTGCTACAAAGAATAACAAGATAGGCGTTATAGCCACAAGTGCGACTATAAAGAGCGGCATTTACGGCAAAGCTATAAGAAGCATTAACCCTAACATCAAGGTGGTCGGCAAGGCTTGTCCTATGTTCGTGCCACTGGTAGAGAATGGCTATACTGCCCCTGACTGCGTGCCTGCAAGGTATATCGCACAGGAGTATCTTGAAATAATGAAAAAAGAAGACGTTGATACGCTTATTCTCGGCTGTACTCACTATCCACACCTCACTGAACTAATTTCAGATATAATGGGCGAGGGTGTAACACTTGTTTCATCAGGTGCAGAGCTTGCGAAATATGCACTCAACTCCCTTTCATACAGCGATGATACGGCTGAAAGAGAAGAGCGTGAGAGCCTTGAGCTTTACTGTACCGACAGCGTTGAGCTGTTTTCTGAGAATGTTGAACGTTTTCTCGGAAACAATATCAATGCACAAATATCAAAATGCAGCCTAAAGCTGTAAACTGGAGGATTTTATTTGACCAGCAAGGAAGTATCAATAAAACTTGTTAGCCGTCAAAGCGACGGTAATACCAAAGAAGAAACAGAGCTTATCTCAGCAGGACTTTATGAAGCAACCGAAAAAGGATATCGCATATCATATGAGGAGTCTGAGGCAACAGGATTTGAAGGAAGCGTTACAACGCTAGAAACCGAAGGATGCCGCAAGGTGACTATGAACAGAACCGGAACGGTTGAAGCGAATCTTGTTGTTGATATAGGCGAAAAGCAGCATTGCGTTTATGGCACTCCATACGGTGATTTTATGATAGGCATAACCGCTAAAACCATAAGATCAGATCTTGACGAAAACGGTGGAATGCTTTTCTTTCACTATGTCTTAGATGTCAATTCAAGCTATATCGGTGATTTTGAGATAGCTATAGAAGTAAAAGCGGCAAATGTTGTCGCATAATTATATTTGGAAGGACGGAAAAATAATATGACTAATCTCATAAGCGACGCATTTACTCAGGCTAAGGAGCTTGTAATGAAGGCTATGGGCGAGCTTGTTGCAGACGGAACTTTTCCAGCAGAGCCTGTTCCTGCATTTAATACGGAGATACCTGCCGACTCAAAAAACGGTGACGTTTCCACTAATGCCGCAATGGTATGTGCAAGACCTTTCAGAAACAATCCAAGAAAAATAGCAGAAGCTATCGTATCAAAGATAGACCTTAACGGCTCATACTTTGCAAGATGTGAAGTGGCAGGTCCTGGGTTCATCAACTTTTTCTATTCTACTGAATGGTATGCAACTGTAGTTGCCACTGTTTTGGAACAGAAAGAGAAATACGGTGAAACTGACCTTGGCGCTGGGAAGAGCGTTCTTGTGGAATTTGTTTCTGCAAATCCAACAGGTCCTATGCACATAGGCAACGCAAGAGGCGGAGCTATAGGCGATTGTCTTGCGTCTGTTCTTGAAAAGGCAGGCTATGAGGTAGCAAGAGAGTTCTATATCAATGACGCAGGCAATCAGATAGAGAAGTTCAAGACTTCACTCGAAGTTAGATATCTTCAGATATACAAGCCTGAAACTGAGCTTCCGGAGGACGCTTATCAGGGTCAGGACATAATCGACCATGCAAACGCATTCAATGAGATATACGGCGATAAGTATGTGAACGCTGACAGCGAGGAACGCCGTCAGGCACTTTGCGATTTTGCTCTGCCAAAGAACATTCAGAAGCTTCACGATGATCTTGGCAAATACAGAATACAGTATGACAAGTGGTTCAACGAGAGCACACTTCACAAGGACGGTTCAGTTCAGCGAGTTATCGAACAGCTCAAAGCAAGCGGTCATACCTATGAAAAAGACGGCGCCCTTTGGTTTAAAACAACAGAGTTCGGTGACGAAAAGGATAGAGTTCTCGTTCGTGAAAACGGTGTGCCAACATATCTTGTGCCTGATATCGCATACCACTACAACAAGCTTGCAGTAAGAAAATTCGATAAGGCTGTAGATATTTTCGGTGCGGACCACCACGGATATATAGCTCGTATTAAAGCTTCTATGACAGCACTTGGCGTTGACGCTGACAGACTTGACATTGTTATCATGCAAATGGTAAACCTTGTCCGTAACGGTGAAAAGTATAAGCTTTCCAAGCGTTCAGGCAAAGCTATCACTCTGTCAACTCTTCTTGACGAAATACCGATAGACGCAGCAAGATTTTTCTTCAATCTCCGTGAGCCAAACTCTCACTTCGATTTTGACCTTGACCTTGCTGTATCTCAGACAAGCCAGAATCCAGTTTACTATGTACAGTATGCACACGCAAGAATTTGTTCTGTCCTTAAAAAGATGAACGAAGAGGGCATTGAAGTTAAGAGCCTCGACAAGGCGGTTCTCAGCGTCCTCACAGCGCCTGAGGAGCAGGAGATGATAAAACACCTTGCTACTCTGCCGAACGTTATAAACGAGGCTGCAAAGGCTTATGACCCAGCTAAGGTAACAAAGTATGTTATAGACCTTGCTACAATGTATCACAAATTCTATAACAACTGCCGTATCATGGGAGAAGACGAGAGAGTTATGCAGGCAAGACTTTCACTTTCACTTGCAGTTAAGCAGGTAATAAAGAATATTCTTGATATGCTCAAGATAACTTGCCCAGAGTCTATGTAATAAAATATCAGACCCGACCGTGGAAAACTCTACGATCGGGTCTTTTGTTATTTCTGGGTATTTCTTATGTAGTGGAATAGATATTGCTGTGCAATGCCCTCAACACCCTTCACACAAGAGGGAAGTCCGTTCGGATACCACTGTGCAAGCACTCGCTTCACCCACACGTCTTTGGGGAAAGCGTCCGTTTTGTAAAAGCCGAAAAGCAGTGTACAATCAGCAACTTTCGGACCAACACCCTTGATCTTCATAAGCTCGTTTCGTGCATCGTCAAGGGGCATTTCTTTTATCTTTTGGTAGTCTATATCACCGCTCAAAACCTTTTCAATGGCGTCAACAAGATATTTTGCTCTGAACCCTGAACGCAGATACGCAAGGCTGTCTATAGTTTCATCTGCCATATCTTCGGCAGAAGGGTAGCCGCTATAATGCTCACACAAACGTCCTATAATGCCCTTTATCCTTGGGATATTGTTGTTCTGACTTATTATAAAGGAAGATAACGCCTCCCAACTGTCCTGCCTGAGTATTCTTATGCCGCCTGCAAATGAACAGGCTTTTGACAGAGTTTCGTTCTCAGAGAAGCGGCGTTTAAGCTCCCCGTAATCAGTATTCAGGTCAAAATAATCGATCCAAATGTTTTCAAAGTTCTGCACAGTAGTGTCATGAAGCCTAAACACGCCATTTTCGGGTTCCTCGCTTATGGTAAGTTTGTTGTTAAGGAAAGCTCCGCTGTAAGTTTTTTTATCTATCTTCTCCCAGCGAAAAGCCTGTCCGCAATCAAGTGTATCATCTAGTCCAAAATCAGACTGTTTCAGCAAAATGTCACTGCCGATTTGTGTATAATCCATAAAATTCAGCTCCTATTTATCATAAAATCATCGAATCTACTTGCAAAATTCTACAAAAAATATTATACTATAAATATTAGATTTTTTCAAGCGGATAAAATAAACATATCTAAGAAAGGATAGATCATATGAGAGAAAGCATTCTGACAATACCTGTCACAGATATATTTGAGCCGAAATGCGGCTGTCCAATATGCCGCCTGCGTGATACGTTGGAGCAGAGAACTGTTGAGTACATAATGGGAGCGGCTATGATGGAGCCAGACGTGCGTATGGAGACCAATAAGCTCGGTTTCTGCAAAACACATTTTGAACAGATGAGAGCCTGCAAAAATAGACTGTCACTTGCGCTTATGCTTCAATCACATTTGCAGGATATGCAAAAGCATATTTTCACACGAAAGAAAATGTTCGAGGGCAAGACAGCAAAGCAAAAGAAAGTCAGCGCAGTAAATAACGAATGTTTTGTATGCAGCAAGGTGGATTGGGGAATGTCAAGGATACTCGTTACGCTGTTTGAGATGTATGTTCAACAGCGTGATTTCAGAGATCTTTTTGCTCAGCAGGAAATGCTTTGTCTGCCGCACTATGACCTTTTAGTGTCTATGTGTACTGAAAATATGGATAAGAAATATCAGAAGCAGTTTATTGACGCTTGCGGCGAGCTGACAAGCAAATATCTTGACACTCTTGAAGCGGACGTATCACACTACTGCAAGATGTATGACTACCGTAACACAGGAGCAAATGCCGATTGGGGAAACTCAAAAGACTCCATAGAGCGTGCTATAAAATTTCTTACCACAAGATAAGAAATTTTCGTTACTTTTCGTTACAATGGTTACAGCTTAGATTTTATGCAGAAGATTGTAAAAGTACAATTATATGTACAGAAGATCAGCTTATATCATTTAATAGGTCATTGTTCTTTGATCGGGTCATTTTTTTGTACTTTGGATCTAGCATTGTAAATTTATTCTCAAACAAATTCAAAAATTATGTAAAGTGCGTTCATTCCACTGCTGACAAATAACCTTCAACAAACAAGTTTGTATGTTAATATATTCGTAACATTCTCGTGTGTATTTGTTCCCAAAAGTTAGCGTTTTTTCGCTTAAATGGTCGATTTTCGTTATAATATGAAGTTTTCAACAGCCTGCAAATACCGATAAAACCATGAGTTTTCAACGTTTTCAACATGGTTTTCAACAGAAAATGCCCCTACGAATGTTGAAAACTTTTCATATTCAACATTTTTGCGTTGAAATGTTGAATATTGCACTTTTTAAATGCCAACAATCAGTAATATAATCAAGTAATTGGTATTCAGAGGAGTTGACCGTCATGCTCAAAGGAATTAATAAACAAATCATCGAAATAAAGTGTACAGAAAATGAATGTTTTGATAAGATTCTATTATTTGTAAACGCAAATAAAAATCATCTACACCCTGATATTTTAAGAAAAAATGCTGTTGATATCGCAAGTGCGATAACGGGGGACAAAATGTTTTCGACAAACAGAAAATTCAACTTTGCGGCTGTGATATCAACTATAATAGGTGTGGCAATGCTTGTTCTGCTGCTTATCGCATTGTGTATGTGATAAGCATAAATATCATTGATAAAATTTGTGTAAATCGTCGAAAGTATGTATAAAAAGCCTGTTTACTATTGGCATTATGGTTTTTTTGTGGTATAATTACGAGTAGTATATTTTTTTGAAAAGGAAAATTCAATGAGTAATTATCAAGATAAAAATAATAATTTAGACGAAGAAAATGAACTGCAGCTTATAATTGGCAGAAACCCTGTTATCGAGGCTTTAAAAGCAAATAAGCTGATCGACACTATCTATATTAACCCTGAGGCTAAAGGCTCTATAACACTTATTTGTAGACTTGCAAAGGAAAAAGGCATAAATGTCAAGCGTGTTACAGAAACAAAACTCAACAATATGAGCAGGGGAGCTTCACATCAGGGTGTTATTGCTATGGGTGCGTGTGCGGAGTATGTGTCTCCGGAGGATATTCTCAGCATCGCAAATGAAAAGGGAGAGGATCCTTTCATTATCATTTGCGATGAGATAGAAGATCCGCACAATCTTGGTGCAATAATCAGAACGGCTGAGGCGGCAGGTGCTCACGGCGTTATCATTCCAAAGAGAAGAAGTGCATCATTGAACGCAACTGTTTTCAAAACGTCCGCAGGTGCAGCAAGCTGGTTGCCTGTTGCAAGAGTTTCAAATCTTGCAGCAACTATTGATATGCTTAAAGAAAACGGTGTGTGGATATACGGAACTGACGGCGAGGGTCAGAGCTATACTGAAGTTAAGCTAACTGGTCCTATAGGGCTGATAGTCGGCTCTGAGGGCTTTGGCATGGGACGTTTAATAAAAGATAAATGTGACTTTTTGCTTAGTTTGCCTATGGCAGGCAAAGTCAATTCTTTGAATGCTTCCGTTGCGGCGGGCATTTTTATGTATGAAGCCGTAAGACAGAGAAATCTATAAGGAACAGGGAGGTTAAAGCTTTGGCTGATAAATTCTCAATAGACGATATAATTTCAGAATACAGCGAAAAAGTTGAAAATGATTTAAAGACTGACGAGTCACAGGAAAACGATGAAAATTTAAATGAAGATACTAATATTGATGAGAGTATTGAAAAAGATAATGATACCAGCGATATAGATAGTGACGTCTATGATCCAATAAAAGCAACAGATTTTGATGATGAATTGGCATCAGATCATACGAACGAAAAAAAACGTAACGAGGAAAATGCTGCACTTATAAATAATCTCACCAAACATAAAAAAGGCAAGGCTGCAAAACAGAGCATTCCGCCTGTGAACAGGGCAAGCCTTAAAGATATCAAAATGGGACTAACGGGAAAAATAATCCCGAAAACAGAGGAGTTTGACAAGGCACTTATCCCTGATGACGCCACCTATGAGGAAAAATCCTCTATATTGTCACAGCACAGAAAGAAGAAAGTTGACAGCTTTGTTCTTAAAACTGACGAGCAGGAAAGCGAGCCTGACAGTAATGATACAAACGATAAAGACAAGGCAGGGCAGACGGAGTTTAAGAAGTTTGATGACGCCGAAAAGGTCTTTGGCTCTATCCGTCATGTGAAGAGCAACCTTGTTCTAAGGCTTTGTGTACTTCTGTTTACGGGCATTTTCAGCACATTCATCACGGTTGCAAATGACCTGGAACTGCCTCTTATAAAGACATTTGACAGAACGATAACACCTGCGGCATATCTGTTTGCAAACACTATTTTGGGTCTTATTTCTATAGCGGTGTGCTATAACGTGCTTCTTGCAGGAATGAAAAGCCTATTTAAAAAAGAGGCAGATAATGATACAATAGCAGCGATAGGTATTTTTATTACAGTCATTGCAGGAATAATAAATCTATTTGACCCTGAGTCTATTCGTGATAGTGTTTACCATGTTTACATATCCGTTGCAATCGTGGGTCTGATATTCAATACTCTTGGAAAACTTATGGTGGTAAAACGTACTGAGCGTAATTTTAGGTACGTTGCAGGAGATTTTGAGAGATATGCAGTTACATCCGTTGAAGATGAGGAAATAGCAGAAAACTTCACAAGAGGTGCTGTTGCAGAGCCAAAGATAGCAGCTATGCGCAAAACCGAGTTTGTGGACGATTTTATGAAGAACAGCTACACTTCTGATATCTCAGATGAGTATTCAAAGAAAATAAGCCCTTATATCCTCATTGCAGGCGTTGTTATAGCACTTTTGTCATTTATATTTGATAAGGGTGCGTCAAACATGAAAGAACGTTTGTTTATAGCACTTGCGGCTTTCTCAGGCACTGTTACCATGTGTTCTTCGTTTGCGGTAATGCTAATAGTAAATGTACCTCTGGCAAGAGCTACAAAAAAGTATTTGCAGTATTCAGCGGTAATGCTTGGATATTCTTCTGTTGATGAATTTGCTGACACAAATTCACTTCTTGTTGACGCTGAACAGCTTTTCCCTAAAGGAAGCATTGAGCTTGCAAACCTTAAGCTTCTCTCAGCTATTTCTATTGAAGACTGCATTTTAATGGCGGCAAGCCTTAGCTGTCAATCGGGAAGTGTTCTTAAATCTACATTCTACAAAATGCTCAGAGGTAAGACTGAGTTGCTTTATCCTGTTGAAAGCTACATTTATGAGGACGGTCTTGGACTTTCGGGCTGGATAGAAAACAAACGTGTGCTTCTTGGGACAAGAGAGCTCATGGAAAACCACTCTATTGACGGTCTGCCGTCAGAAGCAAAAGAGAAGGAGTATACAAATGGTAATGTTGCTGTATATCTTTCTATTTCTGGAATAACAGCAGCAATGTTCGTTATTCAGGTATCGCCTAATCTGTCCGTTACACGTTGGCTTCAGGAGCTTGAACTTGAAGGTATCACAACAGTAATAAGAACAGTTGACGGCTTCCTTTCACAGCGTTTTCTCTCTGATCTCTTTGATATTGAGAGTGACAGTGTTAAACTGCTGAGCTTTAGATATCATAAGGATTACGAAAGCGAAACCGAGTACGTTCCACGTCAGGCTTCATCAATGCTTTGCAGCGGACATTTTCCGTCATTTGCAATGCTTGTGATAGGCGCAAAAAGGCTCAAATTTACCGCAGAACTTGGTGCGTCAGTGATGTATGGTGCAACGATACTTGCGGCGCTCATAGCCCTTATAATGATGCTGGCAGGTTCGTTTGTTCAGCTTACTCCAACGTTAGTTATCGTCTACAATCTCATTGTAACGGGCGTAGCGTTGCTAATACAGCACATCAAAAAACTATAATACAAAACCTCGGCTTGCAGTGATACAAACCGAGGTTATTTTTTACTTATTGCTTATTGTCCAATCTATTGGTTGAATATTGTTGCTTACAAGGAAATCGTTAACCTTAGAAAAATGCCTGCATCCGAAAAAACCGTTATACGCAGACAATGGAGATGGATGAGCTGCCTTGAATACTGCATGAATAGGGTTCGTTATAAGTGGTGCCTTAGCCTTAGCATTGCCACCCCAAAGGATAAACGCTGTAGGCACATTACGCTCATTAAGCTTTTTTATTACAGCGTCAGTAAGCTGCTCCCAGCCTTTGCCCTTATGAGAATTAGGCTGACCCTGACGAACAGTAAGAACAGTGTTCATCATCAGCACGCCCTGCTTAGCCCAATCGGTAAGCTCGCCATTATTAGGGATAGAGATACCAAGATCAGCATTAAGTTCTTTAAAAATATTCTGCAAAGACGGTGGTGGATTAACACCAGCTTTAACGGAAAAACAAAGACCATGAGCCTGTCCCGGACCATGGTAAGGATCCTGTCCAATGATAACAGCCTTGACGTTTTCATAAGGCGTGTACTTCAATGAATTGAAGATATCATGCATATCAGGATAAACAGTGAAGTGTGAATATTCGTATTTCAAAAATTCACGGAGTTTCAAATAATATTCCTTTTTAAACTCATCAGCCAGAATATCGTCCCAGCTATTTCCGATATGCACCATTATACAGCACTAATGACAGTTCCGACGATCAGACCGAGTATAAGTGCGGCAACCAAAGCGAGAACGAGTATTCTCATGACCATAGGTTTCTTGTCGTTCATTAACTATCGTTCCTTTCATAAAATATACTACTATAATTTTATCATATTTTCGCTGTAAAATCAACTGTTTGGAGAAAATTTATAAAATAATTGTTTTATATACTAATCATCAATTTCTTCAAACCTGATTTTATTTGCACATTCTGATATATTTCTCACAGGTATATTTCCCCAAAAATATTTTTTAGGAAGTCCTTGTGGAAAGGCACTACAGTAGAATAATCCAGTCTTATTTTTACCTTTAAAATTCTTGCAATAAGTGCAATCAGGAATAACAACACACATTAATTATTTCTCCTTCAACTTTGCAAATATATAAATTGATATAATTGTATACTTTTTTTATTATAAACTGTCCCTCAATTGTTGTCAAGGGATTACCGCATTGTAGCATAGCTTGACAGCACGCAAAAGACAGTGTATACTTGAATTAGTGTTCAACGGATAACAGAGCAAAACGGACGAGAGCACCACAATCAGCCCCTCTCGCAGTGGGCACGTAAAGTTTCACTAAATAAAAATTTAGTGAAACTTAGAGAAGTGATAAATAAGGAGAATAGATATAAATGAAACAAGCATATGTAGATGATTGCCCATATTATCTTGACGATTTTCTAACTAACATGAAAGTTGTCAAAGACCGTTCTGACCGCACTGAAGAAGCTTATTTTATTGATATCCGAACATTTCTGCGATATCTTAATGTCAAGCACCATGCAGTTCCAGACGAAACACCTTTCAATAAAATAAAAATAAAAGAAACGCCAATAGAATGGCTCGAATGCTTTTCACTAAACGATGCTTATGTTTATTTGAAATATTTAAAAGATGAGCGCAATAATTCCACAAAGACCCGTGCAAGAAAATGTTCAGCTTTGAAACAATTCTATGTTTATCTTTGCAAAAAAGCCAAGCTCATTTCAAACAATCCGCTTGATGATCTTGAATTGCCGCATATAAATCAGGCTTTGCCTAAATATCTGTCCCTTGAACAAAGCCTTGAGCTTCTGCGTAATATCGACTCTAAAAATCAGGTGCGTGATTATTGTATCATTACTCTGTTCCTTAACTGCGGTATGCGTCTGAGCGAGCTTGTGGGCTTGAATTTAAGCGATTACAGCCGAGATAACAGAACTCTGCGTGTCCTCGGCAAAGGCCGCAAGGAGCGCATTATTTATCTTAACGACGCTTGTATTTCTGCACTTGATGAGTATATTGACACTACCCGCCCCCACGTGGAACAAACTGCCATTTTTTTGTCGGCTAACAAAACAAGGATAAACAAGCGACGTGTTCAACAAATAGTAGATGAACAGCTCCAGCGTGCAGGGCTTAGCAATTTGGGTATTACCACCCACAAGCTCAGGCATACAGCCGCAACCCTAATGTACCAACACGGCGGTGTAGATACTCTTGTACTGAAAGATATACTCGGTCACAAAAGCATTGCGAC